>Ga0114922_10003731_pt1 | contig 14194 bp, 9 predicted proteins | sample AartaG_FD_100975 | JGI IMG/M metagenome (GOLD analysis project Ga0114922, IMG submission 100975) | Deep subsurface microbial communities from Aarhus Bay to uncover new lineages of life (NeLLi) - Aarhus_00045 metaG | ecosystem: Environmental > Aquatic > Marine > Oceanic > Sediment | place: Aarhus...
GATAATCTTCCCACCCCAGGTCTAAAATTTCTTTATCTTTTCCCAGACGATAAAGGTCAACATGAAAGATTGGATATTTTGCCTGATAGATGTTAATGAGAGTATAAGAAGGGCTGCAGACCTGGTGGACATCTTTGATGCCCAATCCAGCTGCTAAACCTTTGGTAAAAATCGTTTTTCCAGATCCCAGTTCCCCTGTTAAAAGCACCACTTCCTGTCCATTAAAATTCTCAGCCATTTTCTTGGCTAAAAGAAAGGTCTCTTCTTCAGAATTCGTCCTGTATTCTTTTTTTTCTCTCCCGTTTCTCTTATTCTTCATTTTGTCTCTGATCCGGAATGGTCAAGAACTATTTCTAAATCTATTTATCCCTTAACAATGGAGCTATAGAGTCATAAACCAAATATGAATTATTTAATTTCCAACTGCCTAATTCCTGAAGGAAGATAGCGGATAATATCACCAGCAGTCAAGGGCTTCTCTCCAATCTTTTCAGCTCCAATATCGCCGCTTAAGCCATGAATATAAACAGCAGCCAGAATGGACTCAAGAAGATTTATTTCCTGTATCATCATAGAAGCAATCATTCCACTTAAAACATCACCAGAGCCAGCAGTAGCCATCCCCGGATTTCCAGTTGGATTAATAAATACCCTCCCATCAGGAGCGGCAATAAGAGTTCTGTAGCCCTTCAACACAAGGTGAACTCCATATTTTTCGGCAAATTGGGGCACAAGCTCCAGTTTCTTCTCCACCACATCTTTAGTAGAAAGATTTAGGAGCCGGGCGAATTCGCCAGGATGAGGAGTGAGCACAACAGGCTGGTGTAAAGATTTTAATAATGCAGGCTTCGAAGCCAGGATATTTAAAGCATCTGCATCCACAACAGCAGGCACTCTAACCTTTGGCAAAAGTGAAAGGACAAGTTCGGATGTTGATTTATTGGTAGATATCCCTGGCCCGATCAATAAAGCATCCTTGCCTTCAAGGAGATTCAGGACTTTTTTCAGAGCATCAGACGAGAGAGTCTTCTCCGATGTTTCCGGCAAAGGCTCTGTCATCAATTCAACTGAAGAACGAGCCACTATTGGAAGACAGCTTTCTGGTGTTCCTACTGTTACCAGACCTGCTCCCATTTTTAAAGCTGCTTTTCCTGCCATTACCGCTGCTCCCGTTTTCCCAATAGAGCCGGAGAGAACAAAAAGATGGCCGTATGTCCCTTTATGAGTATCCTTTTTCCGTCTCTTAAAATAAGGCAAAACAGCCTCTTCCTCTACTAACTCGAGCTTGAGATTATCGTTATCGAACAGATAACCCGGAACGCTTATGTCAGCCACCACTAACTCTCCGATACACTCTTCTGCTGGAGGAAAGATATGGGCGATTTTGGGAGCAGCCAATGTCACAGTTAAATCTGCCTTCACGCAGGGCCCGATAATTTGAAAAGTATCTGAAGATAAACCGGATGGGATATCCACCGCTATTTTATAAGCCTTTGATCTGTTAATATCTTCGATGACTGTTTCGTAAAGCCCTCGAGCAGGCTGAGTAAGGCCAGTCCCGAAGATTGCATCAACAAGCACTGAGGATAAAAAAACTTTTTCTTTCTGCTTGTTCCAATCCTTAGGAGTACATATTTCGTTTATTTTTATTCCAATTTTATCAGCTATTTTTAAATTCACTGCAGCATCACCCTTTACTTCTCCCTTCGATGCCAGGAGCAGAACACATGGATCTGATCCCTCATTATAAAGATGCCGCGCTACAACAAAGCCATCACCGCCATTGTTTCCTTTGCCGGCCAAAATCACAACCTTCTCATTCCTCACATTAGGGAACTTTTCCCTGAGCCTTTTGACGATCTGTAAGCCAGCATTCTCCATCAAAATAGGACCTAATATACCTATTTCCTCGATGGCTGCCCTGTCAATCTCTTTCATCTGTTTTGAAGTTAGGACTTTCATAGGTGCTCCTTTGATTCTGCTGATTCAAGACACGTCCATATTTATTGAGAATTTTACCATAATTAAGAGGTTGCGTCCCAACATTATTTGGGGTCATAAGCATCCTTATTTCCGTGACAATTTCTTTGGAAGTCAGGCAAGCTGGTTAGGAAGCCATCCGGAGGCGAGCGGGCATGGTTCCTCAAAGAGGAGAGCGAGCCGAGGAATAAGTGGATTTTCCTCGCTGGAGAAGACATACACCTTCACTTCACCATAACTCCTATCTAGAGAGGATTTAGAGAATGACAAAACCGGAAATTTTTATGTGGCACAATCAGGAAATTATCACGTGGCGGTAACATATTTGGGGTCTTCATTTGATTTAAACAATTTTTTATGTTAATAGAGAAAAAGAAATAAAAGAGGAGGTATCACATGACTTTAAAAATTGGAATAAACGGGTTCGGTCGTATAGGCAGAAACTTTTATCGTGCCTCTTATCAAGACCCTGACTTTGATATTGTAGCCGTTAATGATCTCTTTGATTCCAATGCTCTTGCTTATCTTCTCAAATACGATTCTGTTCTCGGGATTCTCGAGGCAGATATTCAAGCCTCTGAAGATGCCCTGATAGTCAACGGCAAAAAAACAAAAGTACTCTCTGAAAAAGATCCGGAAAATCTCCCATGGAAAGACCTGGGCATTTCTTATGTCATTGAATCTACAGGTTTGTTCAGGAAAAAACAGGATGCCATCAAACACATCGAGCAGGGTGGAGCTGAAAAAGTCATAATTTCTGCCCCTGCCACAGAACCGGATGTCACTATTGTGTTGGGCGTCAACGAGGAAACATACGAGCCAGAGAATCATAACATCATCTCCAATGCATCATGTACTACTAATTGCTTAGCTCCAGTGGTTAAAGTCCTCCATCAGGATTACGGTATAGAGAAAGCTTTCATGACCACAATTCATGCATACACACTCGATCAAAAAATCCTTGATTCTCCCCATAAAGACTTTCGCCGAGCCAGGGCAGCAGCCGTTTCTCAAATCCCCACTACAACCGGAGCCGCTAAGGCTGTAGGAATTGTTATTCCTGAACTCAAGGGGAAAATCGACGGTATATCCATAAGAGTTCCCACCCCCAATGTTTCCCTCGTTGATCTGGTTGCTCTCTTGAAGAAAAACGTAAACGCAGAAGAAGTAAACGACTCCTTCAAAAAAGCTTCTGAAGGCAATTTAAAAGGAATCCTCCAGTATACAGAAGAACCCCTTGTCTCAGTTGATTTTATGGCCAATTCCCACTCAGCCATTGTGGATGGCCTATTCACCAGGATAATAGATGAGAATTTAGTGAAAGTCCTTGCCTGGTATGACAACGAGTGGGGATATTCATGCCGCATGAGAGACTTGATCAAATACATCTCTCGTTAAAAATCCATGCTTTCCCTCAAAGATATAGACTGCCAGAGAAAAAGAGTTTTCCTTCGAGTCGACTTCAACGTCCCGCTGGATGAAGAAGGCAGCATCAGAGATGATACCCGGATCAAGGCAGCTCTCCCCACAATAAAATATCTTTTAGAACAAAAAACAAAATTAATAATCGTTTCCCATCTTGGACGACCTAAAGGAAAATACAATCCTAAGCTCAGCCTTAAGCCTGTGGCCAAGAGGCTTTCAGAGCTTATTTCTTTGCAAGTCACTCTTGCTCCGGATGTTTTCGGGGATAAAGTCACAAAGCTGAAAAGAGAGCTTAAAGAAGGCCAGGTGCTTCTTCTGGAAAATGTCAGGTTTCACAGCGAAGAGACGGAAAACGATTCCTGTTTTGCCCAGCATTTAGCTCAAGATGTCGACTATTATGTCAACGATGCATTCGGTGCCTGTCACAGGGCTCATGCCTCGGTTGTCGCCATTACCCAGTATGTGAAAAAATCAGTGGCTGGCTTTCTCGTTAAAAAAGAAGTGGACTATTTAAGCAAAGCTGTTTTTTCTCCCGAAAAACCATATACTGCCATTCTCGGAGGAGCAAAAGTCTCTGATAAGATTCCTGTTATTGAAAATCTTTTAAAAAAAGCTGACAGTATCCTTATAGGCGGCGCTATGGCTTACACGTTTTTCAAAGCGCAGGGATATGAAGTGGGAAACTCCCTTGTTGAAGAAGACAAAATTGACCTTGCCCGTATCATTTTAAACCGCGTCAATGAAGAAAAAGTCAATTTTTATCTTCCTTCTGACCATATTGTCGCAGCTAAAGCAGAGCCCGAAGAAGAAAGCAGAACCGTAGACTCTTTTCCTCTTCCTTTAAACCTAATGGGCCTTGATATCGGGCCGGAGACAATAGAGAAATATTCAAAGATTATTTCCGAATCAAAAACCATTTTCTGGAACGGCCCTGTGGGAGTGTTTGAAATCGACAAATTCTCTAACGGTACAACAAAAATTGCTGAGGCAGTGGCTGCTTCTGAAGCCCTTTCTATCATTGGAGGAGGAGATTCTGTTGCCGCTGTTTACAAAGCGGGAGTCAGTGAAAAAATCTCTCATATTTCAACTGGAGGGGGTGCTTCTTTGGAATTTATAGCCAATGAAACCCTCCCAGGTATAGAAGCACTAACGGAGGAATAATATGATAGCCAATAATCAAAATCCATTCATTGCAGGTAACTGGAAAATGTTTAAGACAATCCCTGAAGCTGTGGAGCTGGTTAAAGCCCTTAAAGAAAAAAGTCCGGAATTTAGTGACGCAGAACTTGTTGTTATTCCCCCCTTCACCGCTCTGAGCGAAGTGAAAAAAGTGATCGAGGGAAGTACCATCAAGCTCGGAGCTCAAAATCTTTTCTGGGAGGAGCAAGGAGCATTCACAGGTGAAGTCTCCGCACCAATGCTTAAAGACGCCGGCTGTCAGTATGTTACAATCGGCCACTCAGAAAGGCGGCAATATTTTGGTGAAACGGATGAGACAGTCAATAAAAAAATCAGGGCTGCCTTAGCTTACGAACTTTATCCAATCATGTGTTTAGGAGAATCTCTTGAAGAAAGAGAAAAAGGGAAAACAATAGATAAAGTCGAATCCCAGATAAATTCAGGACTAGAAGGACTGGAGAGTGAAGAGATAAGCAAGATAATTATTGCTTACGAGCCTCTCTGGGCCATCGGAACAGGTTTAACAGCCACTCCCGCTCAAGCAGAGGAGGTTCACAGCTTTATAAGAGAGAAACTGGTAGAAAAATATGGGAAAAAAACAGCTTCATGTGCTATAATCCTCTACGGCGGCTCCGCAAAACCGGACAATACATATTCTTTGCTAAAAGAAAACAATATAAACGGAGCATTAGTCGGAGGAGCATCACTAAAAGCTGACTCATTTGTTCAAATCGCAAAAGAAGCCATAAAGGCTTATAAGGAGAAAAAGTGAGTGCTATAGTCACAACAATACACATTATTGCTTGTTTCATTCTCATCATTGCTGTTCTTCTTCAATCAGGAAAATCTGCAGACCTTGCAGGAGCCTTTGGCGGTGGTGGCAGCCAGACGGTCTTTGGACCCCGCGGTGCAGCAAATCTTCTGTCCAAAATGACTACAACCTGTGCCATACTATTTATGCTGACTTCTCTTGGGCTCTGGATGCTTTCTGCAAAAGGAACAAGATCCGCAGTAAAAGGTGAAGAAACACCTGTAAAGGATGCTGCAGCGGTTACAGAGACAATAAAAGAGCCTGTAAATAAGGAAGCCCAGACACCCGAGCCAAAAAAGGAAAAGGAACAAAAAAGCCCGGTAAAAAAGAAAAAAGATTAAAGGTCAGACAACCCTATTTTAAAAGATAAGTTTTATTGCTTAAATGATCCTCCCAGGTTTTGATGCCGAAGTGGTGGAATTGGTAGACACGCTAGCTTGAGGGGCTAGTTCCTGATATTCGGGAGTAGGGGTTCGAGTCCCCTCTTCGGCATTATCCTTTTATTTTCAATCATTTAGAGGATAATTTAGTTGGCCTCTAGTTCAATCTAGTTCCTCTTTTCCTTTTTTTCTTCTTCTTTTCCGTATTTCTTAATGAATTTTTCTGTGAGGTCTCTAGCTTCTGTGTCTGTATATTGTTTGGGGGGAGTCTTCATAAAATAGGATGAAGGCGCAAACAAAGCTCCTGATAATCCATTATCAAGAGCCAATTTGCAGCATCTGATGGCATCGATAACCACTCCCGCAGAATTCGGGGAATCCTCGACAGATAAGCGGCAATCCAAGTAAGTGGGTATGTCTCCGAAATGGCGGCTTTCTATACGAAGGAAGCAGAGTTTATTGTCTTTTTGCCAGGGGACATAGTCACTAGGACCAATATGAATGTTATCAGGATCGATATCTAGACCTCTGCTTCTAATCTGCGAAGTCACAGCGTTTGTTTTTGACTTCTTTTTGGAATCCAGTCTTTTTCTTTCCAGCATGTTTAGGAAATCAGTGTTACCTCCAGTGTTAAGCTGATAGGTTCTCTCGATGGGCATCCCTCGATCCAGATAAAGATTGACGAGAGTGCGGTGGAGGATGGTTGCGCCTACCTGAGATTTTATATCGTCTCCGATGATGGGAAGATTCTTTTTCTCGAATCTTTCTTGCCAATATTTTTCACTGGCAATAAATGCAGGGATGCAATTGATGAACGCACAGCCCGCCTCAAGAATTTGCTCAACATACCATTTGGTGGCTTCTTCGCTTCCAACAGGAAGATAACTGATAACAACATCTGTTTTAGTTTCTTTAAGGATATCAACGACATCTGATGTGCTTCCCGGGGCTTTTTCTATAATTTCTGAAAGGTATTTTCCGAGGCCATCGTGGGTCATTCCCCGTACAACTTTGACATTGAGATGAGGAACATCTGAGAATTTAGTTGTGTTGTTGGGAGGGGTGAAAATGGCTTCACTTAAATCTTTGCCCACCTTGTTTTTATCTATATCAAAGGCAGCTACAAATTCAATGTCTCGAATGTGATATCCACCGAGGTTCACATGCATGACTCCAGGAATAAAATACGATTCCTTGGCATTTTTATAATATTCTACACCTTGAACTAGAGAAGAGGCGCAATTGCCCACTCCGATTATGGCAACTCTAATTTTGTTCATTCGATTAGACTTCCTTTCCCAATTTCTTTTATGGCTTGCCTCAAGTCTATTTTACTTTCTTTAAAATGAATTTCTCTCTGTAAAGTATTCCGGATTTATCGTTTTGTTCAGCATAAGCATGGTACTCAGACATATCTGAGCGGGAAATAATATCCTCGATCTCATTTTCGATAGCTTTACGATGATTGATACTCATGTCTTAATACAAATAATCTTCTTATCGATTCAGCATTAGTCACTATGGATAATATTAATAATATGGCAAACAGTTGGTTCAAAACAGCCCCGACGAACACGATTAACAGCCGAATCTCCCGTCCCATCCTGATTGTTCTCTTCTTGATAAATGCCTTTGAAGCTAAATGTTTATCATACTCCAGAGCTGTGTAGCTATTCATGAAGCTCCCTATAAGAGCGAGGAATCCGAACATCCAGACCCAGATCGTCTCCATCGAACGAAAGCAGGTAAAGGTAATTCCTAAAATAATCAAACCATCAGCATATCGATCGAGAACCCGATCCAGAAATTCGCCAAATTTGCTTTCTTTAAACTTTAAGCGGGCAATCTCGCCATCACAGAGGTCAAGGATCCAAGAAAGTTGAGCCATAAATGCTCCTATGACAATTTTGGGATATCCACCCAAAAAAAAGAACAATCCCGACAGTGCACCCAGAAAAAAGCTAATCAGAGTTATCTGATTAGGACTGATATTTAAATGACTCAATTTCGAAGAGATCAAAACAGAAATCTTACGATAAAAATTTCTGGGAATTGTGCCATCTTCCGGCTTTTTCAATTGCTTAATTATTATCTTCTTTGTCTTTTTTAGGGCTTCTTTGTCATCCACATCTATCCAGAAATTATCACTGATGTCAATTGTCTTCAGCTTCCCCTGCTTGGAGAGCATTTGATTAGCAGCTAAAAGCGAATACTTACCCTGGGAAATACTTTTTTCCAATGTATCGAAGACAACCGGAGAATAGAGGAAGATTCCTGCATTAACAGCATTGAATCGATCAAGATTTTTGCCAATTTTTTCAACTTTATTGTTCTCTACCCACACTTTTGTTACGTCATCGATGTTGAAGTGACCACTGTTAAGTTTGTGGTCCACAGACAGAATACAGCTATCTCTCTCAGGCTCAACTTGCTGAAGCTTTCTCAGAATAAAATCATCAAAGAGGTTGTCTGACATCAAGAGAATGAAGTTCTCCTTAAAATAACCTTTGGCTTTGTAGACAGAGGTACCGTTGCCTTTTTCCCATTCAGGATTGAAAATGTATTCCACATGGACGCCATAATTATCGCCATTTCCAATTTTTTTCATAATTTGGCTGGCTTCATAACCAACAACAATTTTAAATCTAGTAATGCCGGCTAATTTAGCTTCCAGAATTATGCGTTCGATTAGGCTGAGTCCAAATATTGGAATCAACGGTTTTAGAGAGGAGCAATGATTTAATTTGTTTTCTCCTCCATCAGCGATGATAAGCGCTTCCATTCCGCATCAATCTCCTTTCTGGTATATTTTCTAATCCCTGGAATGGCGATTACTTCTGCAAGGGCTAATACTTATGTGATATAAAAACTTACGGCTTATTCTTGCTCCATGCATAATTTTACCTGCATGTTTTCCCTTCGTAAAAATGAGCAAGATTTAAGAAAAGAAGGCACAAGTAGGAGAGGTTAAAATTATAATTTTTTATGGAGTTTAGATTTGCTTCTTTTCTGCACACTTAATCCTGAGTAAAAAAGGATAGAACAGCCATTTTATCAGGGAATAAATACTAACTGTTACATTCTTATTCATATTAAGGTTTTTTCAAAAAAATGTCAACAGAATTGCCGACCATTAATACAAATTTGTGTCGCAACTTACAAGTTAAAGAGAAAAAAGCTACGAAAACTTCCAATCAAAAATCTCAAGGATAGATATCATTTAAGGAATCGTTACAATTATTTTGAATATGACTCCCCGTTTTTCTGGAAATAATTGATTTTTCAGTAAGTTGGCTGGCTTTGTGTGCTTTATGAAAAAGCTAGATTTTTATACCCGGAGGATTTTAAGTCACTTGCGTCCACCAATTCAATAATGCGAGCTTGCTTAGAGAGCTTGTGACCATTTTGTGACCATCTCATATCAAAAAATACGAAAAAATATCAAAAGATATAAAACAAAACGAAAAGATGAATTTTTATTGTTTTCAATGGATTAGCTAGTAATTTATTGATATTGAATAAATTAGAAAATTATGGGGAGTCCGAATCCCCTCTTCGGCATTATATCTTATTTATTTTCTTATATATTTCAAAATATAGAAGCACCCTCCTACTCATACCGGAGCGAATCAACCGGATTGGCGATAGCGGTTTTTATAGTCTGATAGCTCACCGTGGCTAAAGAAATCACAAGAGCAAGAATCCCTGAAAGGAGAAATGTCCATACTCCTATATTCGTTTTATAGGCGAAGTTCTGCAGCCATTTACTCATAATATACCATGCTACAGGCCATGCTATTACGTTTGCCACAAGCACCCATTTTATGAACTCCTTTGACAGCAGCAGCACCAATTTGGGAATCGAAGCACCAAGCACTTTCCTAATGCCTATTTCTTTGGTGCGCTGTTCTGCAGTGTATAACGCAAGCCCAAATAGACCAAGGCACGAAATAAATATCGCGAGAAATGTAAAATATTTACATATTCTTCCTACTGCCTCTTCCGAATGATATTGACTCCTAATAGTATCATCAAGAAATCTATATTCGAATGGGTATTCCGGATAGATTTTTTTCCATTTTTCTTCTATGAAACTCAAAGCAGCAGGAATATTGTTAGGATTAATCCTTATACACAAACTTACTAAGCTGTCCGGTCTTATTCTCATAGCCATCGGTATAATTTCACTATGAAGCGACTCGAAATGATAATCTTTCACGACTCCGATTATCTTTCCTTTCCTGTCCCATATTCTTAACTCCTTGTTGATAGGGGAATCCAATTCCATGGCTTTAACTGCTGCTTCATTTATTACATATGCATCGGACACATCTGTGGAGTACTCTTTTGAGAAAAACCTTCCCTGAACAATTTTCAGATCGAATGTTTTAAGATAATCATAGTCCACTGAAGTTACTACCATTTTCACAGCCTGATTAGTTTTTCCTTCCCAATGAACATCACCTTCACCGGCGTTTGTATTCCAGCGGTAAGGTGCAATATTCGTCAGTGTAATATTCAGAATATTCGGATTTCGAAGCATCTCTGTTTTTATAGCTTCAATATTTTGACGAAATCTGTTTCCTACGGTTGTATAAACGATATTCTCTTTATTAAATCCTAATTCTCTATTTTTCATATAGTTAAGCTGACTGAAGATTATTAATGTTCCAAGAATCAAGAATATAGATAATGAAAATTGGAAAACAACAAGGATTTTCCTAAATACAACGCTTTTCGCACCGGCACTAATAGTCCCTCTTAATACTTTTACAGGTTGAAAACGTGAAAGAAAAAGTGCCGGGTAGCATCCGGCGATAAAACCTGTTATTAAAGTTATTCCAATAATCCCCAAGACAGAGTTCATTTTACTTAAGAATTCGATTGCAAACTGCTTTCCTGTCAAATTGTTAAAAATCGGGAGAAACAGGACTACAATAATGATTCCAAATAATAATGAGATAACTGTTAAAAGGATTGATTCACTGAAGAATTGCCTTATAAGGTCGGATTTATGCGCTCCGACCGTTTTTCTCATACCCACCTCTCTTGCTCTGGCCGCGGACTTGGCAGTAGTGAGATTAATGAAATTAATACAGGCAATAAGCAGAATGAAAAAAGCCATTGCGGAAAACATGTAAACATACGTTATCAGTCCTCCGCCGCCGGTAAAATTGTATAAATGAAGCCTGGTTATAGGCTGGAGCGACAACGGGCGTTTGTCCTGAGGCCTTTGTCTTTCCACAACATCCGATATCTTTTTATCGACAATTGAGGAAAGAGTATTATCCTGAAGTTGAACATAAGTTCTAAGATTATTTACAGCCCAAGTATTCAGATTGTTGTTCCACCATTGTTGGCTTAACGCTAATGGAACAATATATTCAAATTGTATATGTGAATTATGAGGGTAATTCTCAAACACACCTGTAACATTTAAATCAAAAGCACCTGCAAATGTCATGGTTTTACCAATAGCTTCTCCGGCATCGAAAAACTTCTCAGCAAGTCTTTCTGAAATTATAATTGACTGAGGATCCTTCAGCACAGTATCCGAGTCGCCATGAATAAATCGAATTGTAAACATTTCAAGAAAGGAAGGATCTACCATGATGCCTCCATTTTCCATTGTTTCCTTTTCGCTGTATTTCATAAGATTGCGCCCTAGGAATGCAAATCGAGATGTATTAAAGATTTCCGGATATTCAGCTTTCAGAAATCCGGAAAGCGCTGTCGGTGTTACTTTACTGCCGTTACTGAAAGTTGCTACATATAAATTATCTGCGTTTTCATGGAATCGATCAAAACTCAGCTCGTCCTGCACCCATTGAAGTAAAAGAATCGTACAGGCAATACCGATCGCAAGACCAATTATGTTAATAAAGGAATAGATTTTGTTTTTTTTCAAATTTCTGAAAGCAACTTTTAAATAATTCTTGAACATGACTATCCTCCGATAAAATGAAGCCCTTGTTAATTTTGTATCTGAACAAAGAATAATTAGAATTCTTTTAAAAGTTAAACACTTTATATATTATTTGACGCAGAAGTTCTAATAAAGGTTGCTAACAATCTAAGAAAATTAAAATTTTCTAAACTTTAAATACCGGAAATAAATCAAGGTTGCCAGCAGGTGAAATACAATTCAGTGGACATCATGTTATCTTTAATTTATTTATTATCAATAAGCTGGCATGGCCCGACTCAAACGTAGGAAATTGGTTTTTGGGACTGCATTAAGTTCGGCTCATTTTTATTCAATTTCCACCTTCTGATCTGCTCTATTGTTATCTATAAAAATATCTTGCCAGGATTTTCATTTTGCCCTCCTTGCTGAGATCTTCACTTCTCCCTTATTATATTTCTATTTAGTCAATTTGATTAATTTTTTTACAAAATGCATATCATTCTGTTCAATGATTTGACAAAAAGCATATATATTTATATATTACTTATGTTTTTTAACTGGAGGTAAAGATGCAAAACTTAAAAGAAATATTAGAACTTGATGGAATAGCCGAAAAAAAAGGAAAAAGATATCCAAAAAAAAGAGAATTATATCAATATATTATTTCTAAAGCGGGAAAGCATTTTTTAGGAATTGTAGGCCCCAGAGGAGTTGGAAAAACAATTCTCCTCAAACAATTAAGAACGGAATTAAAAAATTCTATATATATTTCACTCGATTCAATTGAGGAAGTAGACTTGTTTGAATTAATAAAGAATTTATCGGAACGCTACAGCTTCAAATATTTTCTTTTAGATGAAATTCATTTTGTCAAAGATTATGATAAAGAAATAAAAAAAATATTCGATTTCCTTGATTTAAAGATTATATTTTCCAGTTCCGTTTCTCTTTCTTTGTATAGGTCTTCATACGACCTTGCCAGAAGAGTTATGCTTTTGAAACTGCTGCCTTTTTCTTTCAGAGAATACATTCATTTTAAAAAAGATGTTTTGCTGCCCAGGTTAACAATTATGAATATAATCAAAAAAGAGTGGAAGTCTGAACATCTTAGATATGAATATATGTTTGATGAATATCTGAAAGGAGGAATTTTTCCATTTTCTCTTGAAGAACCCGAAGTTATGCCTCTTCTTAACAATACAGTTAAAAAAATTATCCAGAGGGATATACCCTATGTTTCTTCACTGAAAATCGATGAACTTTTGAAAATAGAGAAAACTCTAGAATTTATAGGGAAAGCAAGTGTCGACGGAGTTAATTACTCTACATTATCAAGAAATATTGGAATCACTAAATATAAGGCCGAATCTTATGTGCGCCTGCTGGAACAAGCTTTTTTATTAAACGTGGTTTTCCCAAAAGGAGCTAATGTCCTGAAAGAACCTAAAATTCTCATGTATCTTCCTCTCCGTTTACTATATCAAGAATATGAATTTGCTAAAGGAGGTCTTAGGGAAGATTTTTTTGCAGAGATGATGAGACTAAATGATTTGAATTTCTACTATCTTAAAACAAAAAGGGGGAGTAAAACTCCCGATTTTTTGGTTAGTTTTAATGATGAAAATGTAATAATTGAAATTGGAGGAAAGGGAAAAGGACGAGAGCAATTTAAGGGAGTGAAATTAAAGAAAGCTTTAATATTAACCCATTCGCATAAAATTGAAGGAATTAAAAGACCATTATTTCTATTAGGATATATTTAAAAGTGCGTAAAGCCTGATACCTATGAAGACCCCTTCTACTTATTGTCTTCAATAGTGAGCCACTCTCTCAGCATAAGCAGTTTCATTTTCTAAATCCAGGAGGTCAATGTAGATATAGTCATTGCTACTCCTCTCACTCACAACGAAGGAATCTGATGAACTTTACTTTTTTATCTTTTGGGATGGATCCCTCATTTTTCTCTTCGGAAAAACATGAGAATAGTTTTTTAGTTTGGCACATTTTCACAGAATTTACTCGTTCTCCCGATTAGAGTTTTTCTATTTTATATGATTAGAACCAAGAATACTGATTTATATTGCTCAAAACAAATAAAAATGAATAAAAAATATTGTTCCTCACAAAACTGTAGCAACCAGAGATGGTCTTGGTTAGATTGGGAAAATAGTACAAGGTAAACAACCGATTAAAAATACATTTGGAGATAGCTATGAAAAATGAAACTTTAATACGATAATGAAAAAAAAGGAAGATTTATGACTGGAACAAACGTTGTTGAAATAAAATGGAATGCAATTGGAAAATCATTTATGAGGCTTGGTCTTGCATTCGGGGCGGGCTTTTTTGTTCTTGCCCTTCTTAACAGAATCCCTGACTTCAAGCTATTAGTTCAAAACTCGACATGGATGCCCAAGTATATAGGAGACTCAGTGGCATTTGCAGTCGGTATGGTCATGATTTGGCGAATTTCTCAAGGTAGACTCGGAGAATACGGTTTTACTCTGGCAA
>Ga0114922_10003732_pt1 | contig 14186 bp, 11 predicted proteins | sample AartaG_FD_100975 | JGI IMG/M metagenome (GOLD analysis project Ga0114922, IMG submission 100975) | Deep subsurface microbial communities from Aarhus Bay to uncover new lineages of life (NeLLi) - Aarhus_00045 metaG | ecosystem: Environmental > Aquatic > Marine > Oceanic > Sediment | place...
AAATTACAATTACAACGATTACATCCGGCAATTGGTGGATGAGCGTGTTTTTTACATCTTCCCCTCTGTCAATCCTGATGGCCGTGACCTGTGGCTTCACACAGGCGGGAGCGCCCGTACCGGGCAGTCCCCGATGGATGACGACAGCGACGGATTGTACGATGAGGACATCGCAGAAGACCTCGATGGTGACGGGGAAGTCGGCGCCATGTACATCAAAGTGGAACCTGGAAAGGGAACACACCGGATGAACGACATCGGTGACCGGTTGGTTCCGATCGAGAAAAACATCGAAGGCAAACCGGACGAGATCGGCGACTACAAATACATCGGGAGCGAAGGTGTGGACAACGATGGTGACGGCCGGTACAACGAGGACTCGGGCGGTGGTTATGATGCCAACCGCGACTGGGGCTCCTACTGGCAGCCCAACTATATTCAGCGGGGAGCCGGCAGTTACCCTTTTTACTGGCAGGAATCTCAGGCAACTCGTGATTTTTTCTTCTCTCACCCGAATATTGCCGGTGTGCAGGCGTTCCACAACACGGGTGGGATGATCCTTCGAAATCCCGGGGTTCAGCTACACGGCGAACTGCCACGAAGCGATCTGGCCGTAATGGATGAGATAGGGAAAAAAGGCGAAAAGATCATAGAAGGCTACCGGTACATCGTCATCTGGAGCGACCTTTATCCTGTCTGGGGAGGTTTCATCGATTTCACTTACGATATGCTAGGAATTTACTCATTTTCGAATGAACTGTGGACATCCAGGGCCGACCTCGACAAAGACGGGGAAATCACCGAGGAAGAGGAGGAGTTCTTCGACAAGTATATCGACATGGACAACAAGGCCATATCCCTTCACGAAATCGATCATCCCCAACTCGGCAAGGTTACAATCGACCGAGACACAACAAAGTTGAGCGGAAGAGTTCCGCCATTGTGGTTGCTCGAGGAAATGTGCCATCGCAACATGGCTTTCTGTCTCCTTCACGCTTGGGAAATGCCTTTACCCAGCATCAAAAAACTGAGCACGGAAAAAGTGGGATCCGGACTCAATCTGGTCAAAGTAACCCTCTACAACGAACGGCTGATGCCAACCCTGTCTGCCTCTGCCATCCAGAACAAGGTTCAATACCCGGATCTCCTTTCTGTAGAAGGGAATGTCAAGGTGCTGGCAGCTGGACAAGCTCAGGGAACCAGTCTCCCTGCTGGAATTCCTCGACGGTTCATGCGCTTCTTTCGAGGACGCGGAGCGGCAGACAGCGACGTTTCTTTGATCGATCAGAAAGATCCCAAGAATCTGCAGCTCACCAACGGCATACCCGGCAGGAGCGAGGTCGAGTACCACTTCCTGGTCGAAGGCAAAGGCAACGTGACGGTTAAACTCGATTCTAAAAAAGGTGGAAAACACACAAAAACGATCACCATCAAATAGAACTGGAACAGAGCTTAGCACGGATTATTCACGAGATATCGACAGCGAGTATTTATGGATTCTGATAAAGAAACATCTCAACCCGGACTGGCCCGGAAACTGGGCCTTTTCGACTCGACCATGGTCATGGTCGGCATCGTTATCGGTTCCGGCATATTCCTCACCTCCGGGATCATGGCTAAAAGCATTCCTTCCAGTGGGCTCATCTTGCTCGCCTGGTTTGTCGGTGGACTCCTCACCCTAGCCGGTGCCCTGACCTATGCTGAACTGGGAGCCGCGATGCCCGAGGCCGGTGGCCAGTATGTCTATCTCAGAGAGGCTTACGGTCCGATGGCCGGGTTCCTGTTCGGGTGGATATTATTCCTTGTTTATATGACAGGAGGCATTGCAGGACTGGCTTTGGCATTCGCCGAATACACCGGTTATTTTTTTCCATCCTTGGGGATAGATCACATCATCCTCAATCTGAATGTACCGCTTTTCCAGAACTCCTTTCACTACTCCCTTTCAGCCGGTCAGCTCGTCGGTGTCGCTGTGATTGTCGTGCTTTCCATCTTTAACTTTGTCGGCATCGGACTGGGCAAATTCATCCAAAACTTTTTTACTGTCATCAAAATCGGCATCTTGGCCGCCATCATAATCCTGGGATTTGCCATCGGAAAAGGAACACCCCCCGACCTTTCGATGAATCCGATGGGGATGGATTTCGGAAGCATCCTTATCGGATTTGGCATATCCCTTGTTGCTGTCGCCTGGGCCTTTGATGGTTGGAACAACGTCAATTTTGTGGCCGGAGAGATCAAGAACCCCAAACGTAACCTGCCCTTAGCCCTTATCTTAGGCACCCTGGGGATCACTTTCCTTTATGTTCTGGTCAACTATGTCTATTTGTACGCGCTCCCCATCAATGAAACAATCGGTGTTGTCCGGATCGCAGAAAAAGCGACCGGAGCTCTTTTTGGAGCATCGACGGGTGCTTTGATATCCGGATTAGTCATCATATCCGTATTCGGTGCCCTTAACGGCTCGATCTTGGTCGGCCCGCGTGTTTATTATGCCATGGCTAAGGATGGTCTTTTTTTCCGCAGGGTCGCCCATGTGCATCCCCGGTTCCGAACCCCGGGATTTTCCATCTTGATCCAGGCCATTTGGGCTTCCTTGCTGACACTTATGGGAACATTCGAGCAGATGTTCACATTCGCCATGTTCATCGGGATTCTCTTCTGGATCGTTGCCACAGCATCGGTTTTTACCCTCAGGAAAAAACGTCCCGACCTTCCCCGCCCTTACAAGACCTGGGGTTACCCTGTCGTTCCTGCCATCTTCATCATCGCCTCGACAGGTATCCTGCTGAACACGCTGATAGAAAAACCTGTGGAAGCCTTGGCGGGATTGTTATTGACAGCCCTAGGAATCCCGGCCTATTATTACTGGAAAAGCCGATTAAAGAGTAAAGAAGCAACAGAATGAGTAAAAAACAACAATCCCTTGCAGAAGAAGTCAAAAGAGAAACGCTGAAAGCCGAAGAAAGAATACGTGTTTACATCCGCGAAACACCGATGGAACATTCACTCATTCTTAGCCAGCTTGCAGAAGGTAACGTCTATCTCAAACTGGAAAACATGCAGTTGACCGGATCGTTCAAGTTGAGAGGAGCATTGAACAAACTCCTCTCCTTCAGCAAAGAGGAATTAGAACGAGGCTTGATGACGGCTTCGTCTGGAAATCATGGGGCGGCATTTGCCTGGTTGATGAAAAAATTCGATCTCAAAGGCACCATCATCCTGCCGGAAACAACGGCACCGACCAAGATTGAAACTTTGCTTCTTTACGGCGTGGAGATCAAACAGTTTGGCGATGACTGTATCAAAGCTGAAAGATTTGGCCGGCAGACTGCTCAAACCCAGGGATTAACCTACATTCCTCCTTACAATGATCCCCAAATCATCGGAGGCCAGGGGACAATAGGGATCGAACTGACAAGACAGGCGCCGGATATAGACTGTGTCGTGGTGCCAGTTGGAGGGGGCGGTCTCATAGCTGGGATCGCAGGCTATCTTAAATCGGAAAACAAAAATATCGAGATTATTGGATGCCAGCCCGAAAATTCGGCTGTAATGTATGAGTCAATAAAGGCTGGACGAATCCTCGATCTTGAATCCAAACCGACTATCTCAGACGGCTCTGCCGGAGGAATCGAAGAAAACACCATTACTTTTCCTATATGCCAAGAACTGGTGGATGATTTTATCCTCCTGACTGAAGACGAGATCATATCCGCCCTAAAACTCATTCTGGAAAAGCATTATCTCCTGGTCGAAGGAGCAGCAGCCCTTTCCGTAGCCGCCTTTATCAAACAGAAAAATCGGTTTGAAGGGAAAAATGTGGTTTTGATTCTGAGTGGGTCAAAGATCAGTCTGAACACGCTCAGACATATTTTGTAAGCAGAAATCAGTTCGATATTTTGTATCGAATCAAACGGAATAAATCATTCTCCCCGGTCTTCAACAATATGAGTGATCTGTTATGGAGGATATAAGCATTAGGTCTGTCGGGAAAAACGGCATCACTCGCGATCGATACACGCGAAATAAATCCCCCTTTTGGATCGAATGTATCTAACATTTTTCCTCTTTCATCTTTTTTTTCCCTGATCAATACGATCCAGATGTTTCCTTCTGAATCGACCATGATATTGTCATACACAGGCTTGTGATTCGGAAACTCCGTGTACTTGGTGATGTATTCGGGGGGATCTTTTAGCCTCTCCCCCATCCTGTAAAATTCTAAACTATCGAAATAGTCCTCACATGTTTCAGGTCCGGGGAGTACAGGTCCCTGCCCTTCTCTGCCGATGGTTTTCATAAAATTTCCTTGTGCATCGAATTTTTTAATGTTAAATGCTCCAGAATCCACCACATAAATGTTGCCCTCCATATCGCATGAGACGGTGCTGGGATTCTCGAAAAAAACATCCTCGGGCATCTTGCCATCGTCCAAGACAAACTCCTGTTCGAACCGGACTTTTCCTGTCTTATAAAGGTCCTCAAGTGATGTCACGTCGGCAGAAAATGCAACAGCACAAATGAAAAGAATCCAAAAAATCGTCAATTTTTTTCGTGCTTTCACCTATGCCTCCTGATAAATCGTTTGTATTCTAATGGTCATGTCTATAAAATTCAACTCACAGAATCGTTACCCCGTTGCAATCAATTTAAAAAATGTCGATCTGAATATGCCTTATGGGAAAATGGAAGATAGTCATGAGGACTGGCGTCTAAATAATTTGGCGTCGTAGCCAAAATCCAAAATTATTTTAAAGGAGTTATGAGATGAGGGGATTTATGATCAAAACCTGTGTATTTTCAACCATTCTTTTGCTTTTGCTAAGCCAGACAGGCTTTGCAAAAACCGATCCCGATCAGTTTTCCGGTTTAAGAGCCCGGAGCATCGGACCCGCAAACATGAGCGGGCGGATCGGGGCTATCGACGCTGTCGCATCCGATCCAAATATCATCTATGTCGGGACAGCGACAGGCGGCCTCTGGAAGTCGGTGGATAGAGGATTGACCTGGAAACCCATCATGGACGACAAACCGGTTTCATCCATTGGCGCTGTCGCCATCAATCCATCCAATCCTAACATCGTCTGGGTGGGGACCGGAGAAGCCACACCCCGCAACAGTGTTGGCGTGGGGCGAGGCGTTTACCTGACTTTGGATGCGGGAAAAACCTGGGAATTCCTTGGTTTGGAAAAGACGGAAAAGATCTGCAAGATACTGCTCGACCCGAACGATCCGGACATCGCTTATGTCGGAGCCCTCGGTACCACCTGGAATGAAAATCCGGAACGTGGCGTTTTCAAAACAACAGACATGGGAAAGACATGGGAAAAAATTCTTTATGTTGATGAAAAAACCGGCGTGGCCGATATGGCCATGGCTCCCGGGAATCCCAACAAGATCATCGCAGCCATGTGGGAACACAGGCGGTGGCCCTGGTTTTTCAATTCCGGCGGCCCGGGTAGCGGCCTTTACATCACGACAAACGGCGGGCAGGACTGGAAAAAACTATCGGATAAGGATGGTCTCCCCAAAGGGGAATTGGGTCGCATGGGCGTGGCTTTTTCGACAAATAAACCCAACATCGTTTACGCCTTAGTCGAGGCAAAAAAGAACGCCCTCTACCGTTCCACAGATGGCGGATTCACTTGGCAGATGGTCAACGACGAAGACAATGTGAATGGCCGTCCTTTTTATTACTGCCGACTCTGGGTCAATCCCGTGAATGAAAACATCATCTACATCCTGCACAGCCAGATCCTGGTTTCGGAAGACGCCGGGAGGAGTCTGCAGACCCTAGCAAGTTTCGGCCAATCCCATTCAGACTATCACGCATTTTGGGCCCATCCCCAAGGCGAGATGCTGATCGTGGGAAACGACGGCGGAGTGGTGGTCAGTCACAACCGGGGGCAGAGCTGGCGTTTTGTATCGAACCTTCCATTAGGCCAGTTCTACCATGTCAGTTACGACATGCAGATCCCCTACAATGTGTACGGCGGACTCCAGGATAACGGCTCCTGGATGGGACCGGGATATGTCCTTAAGGAACGGGGAATAGCCAGCTATTTGTGGACCACCGTGGGAGGCGGGGATGGCTTCGACACCGAACCGGACCCAGAAGTGCCTGGAGCCGGATACGGGATGTCCCAAGGGGGAAACCTGTACTATTTCGATACCAACCTTGGCACAAGCCGGGATATTGTGCCCACCGAATCCGATGTCAAACACCGCTACCATTGGAATGCCGGTTTTGCGGTCGATCCTTTCCACCCGGCAACCATCTACCTTGGCAGCCAGTTCGTGCACAAAAGCCCGGATAAGGGACGCACATGGGAGATCATCAGCCCGGACCTGACCACAAACGACCCGGAAAAACAGAAACAGGCCGAAAGCGGCGGTCTGACGTTGGATGTGACCAATGCCGAAAATCACACCACGATCCTCTGCATCGCGCCTAGTCCTGTCCAAGAAGGCGTGATCTGGGTCGGCACCGACGACGGCAACGTGCAGGTCACAAAGGATGGCGGAGGAGCCTGGGAGTTGGTCTCCAAGGACCTGACATCCGGAAAAAAAGGCATGGCGCCACCCGCAACATGGGTACCCCATGTGGAAGCATCCAAAGCCGATGCGGCCACAGCCTATGTGGCATTCGAAGACCACCGGCGCTCCAATTGGACAACTTATGTGTATGTCACCCACGATTTCGGGAAAACATGGAAAAGCCTGGCTACTCCAGAAATAGATGGATTTGTCCACGTGATCGAAGAGGATCCGGTCAATAAAAATCTGCTCTTCTTGGGAACGGAATTCGGCCTTTTCGTGAGTTTCAACGCCGGTCAGAACTGGATAAAATGGACTCACGGCATTCCTACTGTTCCTGTGAGGGACATTGTCGTTCATCCGCGAGAGAATGACCTGATCATCGGAACTCACGGCCGGTCTATCTACATCATCGACGACATCTCCCCTCTTCGTGAAGTATCCGAGGAGGTGATGCAGAAGAAGCTCCATCTTTTTTCAGTCCATGATGCCTATCAATTTCAGCAAGGACGGTTGAGTTCTTACCTGAGCCCTGGAGACACATTCTTCATGGGTGAGAACAAGAGAGTGGGAGCTGTCATCACCTATTACCTAACTCCGAGTGAACGGAAAGAACCAGAAGCGGAGGATGAAGAAGTTGACGAAGAACGGCGGCAGATGGGTGGTATGGCACGGATGCGTGGTATGGGGATGACGGGACAAGGATCCTCCCGCGTGAGAATAACCATCGAAGATGTGAACGGCAAAATGATCAGCCGGGTGAACAGCACAGAAAACAAAGGCATCAATCGGGTCTATTGGAATTTCAGAGAGCAAACAGAACAAGCTGCACCCTCCACACGCCGGTCATTTTTTAGATTTGGCGGGGGCGGCACGACAGCTCTTCCCGGAGAATACACGGTCAAGATCGCCTATGATGGTGAAGAAGCCAGCCAGACAATAACGGTGAAATACGATCCTCGCATCGACGTGGATATGGCAGTTCTCAAGGCCAACTACGAGATGGGCAAAAAGGCACAGAAATTATCCGAGGTCATCAACACAGCCAGCCAGCAGATCGATGGAACAAGAGCTACGCTCAAAACTCTCCAAGATCATGCAAGACAAAACCGGGACCCAAAAAACAGAGAACTTATGAAAGCGGCTCAGGAGTTGGATAAAAAACTGGAAGATCTAGCAGAAATCCTGAATCCTACGCCTCCAAAACAGGGAATCGCGGACAGGTCGGCGGGAATGCGCTCGCAGGTTATGATGGCAACGAGAGGCATGAGAGGCGGCCATGAGCCTATCAGCCAAGCCGCAAAGGTTAGGTATGAAAAGGCCAAACCCAAAGTCGAGGAATTCCTCCAGAAAGTAAACGCCGTTTACGAAACAGATGTCGAGAACTTCAAAAAGATGCTGAAAGAAGCTGATTTTTCGCTGTTCAAACCGTTCAAAGCGATAAAAATAGAGGAAAAATAGACAAATAAACCCAGTTTGACCGCTTCCGCTCATCGTGTTATAAGCAAAGAAACACGAGGAACTGGCACGTGCTCGAGAATGAATTAGACGATGATGAACTGATCCGGAAAATATCCAGCAAGGACCTGATCGCTTTCCAACAACTCGTCGAGCGTCATAAAGTTTTTATTTATAACACCTGTTACAACTTAATCGGCAATGATCAACAGGCCGAGGAAACAGCCCAGGACGTTTTTCTCCAGGTTTACAAATCTGCAGGATCTTTCCTCCACAAAAGCAAGGTTTCCACCTGGATCTACCGCATCGCCGTCAACCGCTCATTGAATATCATCCGCCATAACAAGAGATCCCGATGGATAAAAAGCCTGACCGGCATGGAGACGGAAGCCTCAGGTGGAGAAGATCCCGACAAGCAATTAGAAAAAAAAGAAATGATAGAACTTTTGAAAGCCGCAGTGGATTCTCTACCAGAAAAACAACGAGTGGCTTTTATCCTCAACAAATACGAAAACCTCGCCCCCAAAGAAATTGGGGAAATCTTGGGCATTTCCACCAATTCTGTCGAGGTTCGTATACATAGGGCAAAAATCAATCTTCAAAAAAAGCTGGTCTCTCTATTAAAAAACAAACCCGAAAAACTGTAAGTTTTGCGACATTAGAGGTGTCTTATGGAGTGAAGGACAAACAAAAGTGAACTGGGATTGCCAAAAAGTAACAAATAATTTGATCGACACGATCGAAAATAATATTCCGGGATCCAAAAAAAAAGCGATCCAGGATCATCTGGAAAGCTGCCCCCAATGTTACGGATTGGTCAAAAGATTTTCCCATTTGTGGCAGGAATTGCCCAAGATGGAAAAATTAATTCCTTCAGATAGGTTCTGGCCCGAACTGTTTGCAAAAATTCAGGACTACGAAAAGCCACAACCTTTGTGGGACAAGGTTATTACAGGTTTAAGGAATTCTCTGCGTCCTGCCGCAGTGAGCTTGATTTTGCTTCTGGGAATATTTTTCGGTTATCACCTGGGAAATATGCCAAGGCATTCAAACCTTTCTGAAGTACTCCCTGTGGAACAATACATCACAGAGTTCCAGGATTTTCCGATAGGATCCGTGGGCGATTTTTTAACAAAATATGAAATCCAAGTACAGGAAGAGAGGCCATGAAAAAAAGACTATTTATCATAATCATGGTTCTCTTATTTGTCATCAATATCACAGCGTTTACAACCCTTTCATACAATAGATGGCTTAAGCCCAAGACTAGCCCCCAACAGCCTGATCAATCCGAAACTTGGCAAACATTACAGAAAGAAGTGTCATTGAGTCCACAGCAATCGCAGACAATGCAAGACCTGAGGCTTTCCTTCGAGAAGGAAGTCGACTCCCTGCGCCAGCAGATGTGGGATAAGAGAAATTTCCTTCTGGAAGAAGCCCAGAATCCATCCCCGAATTTGAATCGGATCGATTCGCTGATCGTAGAAATCAGTGCTCTACAGGTTGAAATACAGAAAAAAAGCGTTCGGAATCTATTAAAGGATAAAAAACTTCTCACACCTCAGCAGCAGGAGAAATACTTCTCTTTATTCGAAGAACATGTGGAAGTGCGAGGAAGGGGGCACAGGAAGAGAGGAACCGGGAGACGCGGCCAAAGGTGGTTGAGAGAGGATCAAAAATAATATTTATCATACAGGAGGTAATCTGATGAAAAAAAGCCTAGTTATTTTAGGTATCATAGCTGCATTTATGATGATCTCTGTACTTCCAGGTCTGGCACAACAATATAGGCAGCCAAGAATGATGTATCCCAATAATCCTAACCTGACCCCCGATCAGATCGCAAAGATCGAAGAACTGACCATGGAATTTCAGAAAAACATCCTGCCCATGGAGACCCAGCTCCAAACTCTTTACATGGAACTAGAGTCTTTGTCCTACGGGAACACCGAACAAGCAAAATATGATGCTGCAATCAAAAAGATCGACACACTGGAAATGGAGTTGGAGAAAAGGTACATAGCACATGAAAACCAGATCCGAACCTTACTCACAGAAGAGCAGAAGGTCATTTTTGACCAGTGGGGAGAATTAGGTCTCGGATTGGGAAGAATGGGCGGAATGGGTCTGGGAATGGGATTTGGCAGAGCTAACAGAGGATATGGCAGAGGTTACGGAGGGTATGGCGCCGGGTACAGTGGTTACGGTAGAAGCTATGCTGGTTATGGTAGAGGCTACAGTGGTTACGGCAGTGGTTATGTTGGTATGACCAGAGGATATGGCCAAGGTTGGAGCCGCGGCATGCCAAGAGGATGGAACAGTGGCCCTGGAATGGGCAGAGGATATAGGTGTCCCTGGTTTCAGCAAGGAAGATCCAACCGGTTCTGGAATTGGAGAAGAAACTAGAACAAGCTTAATCCAGTTTTTTTAAGCCGGGATCGATAACAGAGGTTTTTGCCCGGGTTTCCACGTATTTCATCATGGCATCGATCTCATCGGCAGCCTCAAGAAAAGACTTGCTGTTTGCGCATTTGACCGCATAACGTTTGCCTTCTTCTTCGACCAAAAGCTCCACCATGTTGATCCCGGTTTCATGATACATCTTGAGACGTTTATTGATCTCGCTTTCTTCTGCTGTACGGGAAGGAATCCACTCTTTAAGTGTCTCGCATAAACTCAACATGGCTTTCCAGAAGGTCTCCCCTTGGGCATATTTGGAGAGATCTTCATTCAGGGCGATGCAATCATTTTTATGGATAACACTCCAGAACACGTATTTTTTCATTCCGCCTATAATACATCATGCAGCACTTCGCTTCAACGTTTCTTCCAGGTAAAGGGTATTTCGAGCCGTTTTTCGACCCACGCGCGGTTGATCCTCATACGGAACTGACTGTGTTGCATCGAGTCTCCTGTGTCATGATCGAGTGCACGTTTATAATACTTCAAGGCTTCTTCCCTATCTCCCATGAGATCTTTGAGCTGTCCCATCCAGGTATAGGCGGTAAAGATATACAACTTGGAGACTTCCATCTCAGAAACCTTTTCCATCGCTGTAAACGCTTCAGGATAATATCCGCTGTCGAATAACAGCATTCCCAGCTTAAACCAGAAACTCCTATGTTCCACATTCAAACCTTTAGCCTTTTCATAGATCAGGAAAGGCGTTTTTCCTTCCCTCTTCCAGTTGAGTTCATCCACGATTTTTTGGAGTTCTTCAGCACTGGGCTGAGACGGGATGTCCACCAAAGTCTCAAATGAGAATGGCGTCTTCAGTCTTTCCTCCAACCACTCCTTGTTCATGTTGATTCGCAACCAACTGTGGGACATGGATTCGCCTGTATCATGATCCAGGGCCTTTCTGTAATAGCCGAGGGCCTCTCTCCTCTCTCCCATGACGTCCTTCAACAACCCCGACCAACCGAATGAGGCAAATTTTGTGTCAGCATCACTCTCGAGCTTCGAAACTTTCTGGAAACATTCAAAGGCTTGAGAGTAATCTTCATACTCATACAATCCCATGCCTATACGATAGAGCATATTGGTGTTTGTAATGTTTTCTTCTTTGATCTTTTGGTAAATTTCTGGGCTGTTTTCCATGCTCCATCCCAGAGAAAGCATCTCTGCCGCTTCATCCGAGATTTCTGCCAAAGGCTCTTCCAGCATAGCCAATTTATGTTCGGGATCGATGATTGCTTCCTTCAACTTGGATTTGCTCATAAAAGTCAGCTCTTGGATCTCCAGATTGCGGTCGGTCTTTTTCACCTGCTCCGATCCGTCTTCGAAAACGGCATTGACCGACACCGGCATCTTCATAGTGCCGAGCCGCTTCACTTTGACAACCGAGAGATAACCCTCCCCTTCCGGGTTGCTCTCCTGCGCTTCGACCTTGTAGCAAAGGTATTTGTTGGAGCGCACCCACTGGTCGAAAAACCATTCCAGGTTCTGTCCGCTCTCTTTTTCGAAAAATCTCTGCAGTTCCCGCCATCCCAGGCGTTTTCCCCCATACGTCTGTAAGCATTTTTTGTAGATGCGTTCGAAAGTCTCCCGTTCTAAGACCGAATCGAGAGCACTGACGATACTGAATCCTTTGCTGTGGATCACGGTGTTGTTGTGGTCATACCGGATTTTGGAAAGCTGTGCCGGAGGGACATCCACTGTTGTGTCGTTGTACATAGCCATCCCGTTGATATAATTGCTCATCCAGTTCTGTCGTCGTTCGGGATCGACATTCCGAGCCAGTATGTAATCGGTGTCTGCAAAAATGCCCATCCCGATCCAGACCCAGGCTGGACGTTCCGGATCCAAAACCCACTCCCCCCAATATTCATGCCCGATCTCATGGGCCGTGATCCTCTGCCAGTGCATGAGAGATTCTCCCTCTTTAAAAGTTTCTTCTCCATGGATAACGACAATTCCTGTCGCAAACGGATAACCTCCCCAGCGTCCCGAACCGCCAGGGATGATGTACAGGAATTCATGAGGATAAAAACCCAGCCAATCCTTGTAATACTTGATGGCATCGACCGCCGTATCCAAACAGACTGATGCAGCCTTAGCTCCCTTCTCCGTGAATAGAGTTGTTACTTGAATGCCGTCAACCTCACGGGTATCTGACTTTTGATCCTTCGCCATATGGATGCCGAAAGTTCTCGCTCCGTCGATTTCAAAGCGTCCTGTGCTATCATCCAAACGACCGCTTATGGCCAGAGCATAACCATCGGGTATATCCAGCTTTACCGAGAATGAATCATGTACTGGCAGGCCATCCCACCAGATTCGCGGATACCAATAGGTGTTTCCAAATGAGGTATTGTCTTCGTCAACTTCGAAGGTCCTTTTGAACGTGATATCGAACTGGATTTTTCCATCCGGCATCAGTGGTTCTGGCAAACGATAAAATATGGGCGATTCAGCCGTATTCTCCGTTTTCATGTTTAAAACAGGAAGCTCCTCGCCCAAAGCAGCGACACCGATCGAATAAGCGGCGCTAATCAGCCAATCGATAGCAACAACAGAGATCGAACGATCGGAGTCATTCTGCAGAGTAATGTTCTCTTTTCCTCCCACAAAGCCAACATCGAGATCGACCGTTGCATCGATCACGTAATGGCACTTGGGCGGATCTGCCGGCACCCAATACCCATCTCCGCTGTCCACAACGGACGGCGCACATGCAACGCTCCCCAAAAGGCAGAATAAGATAAAATAAATAAACACGTTTCTTCTCAATTTTCCCTCCCAAAAAATGGCGCACATGTAGATATAATCATGCTCAGTTAATAATACCGCATTTTTCCGATAAAAGTTGATACTGAATCTCTATATATAAAATCCACTCCCCTGAGGTTGGTTCCTACCTAGCTTTGTAATATATCTCCACCAATTCGATTATGTCCTCTTCTTCAAAATATGCATATATGATGCGTATTCCACTGGAAACTCCTTTTCCTTTTAAAGATTTACAAGCGAATTTTTTTGCTTTTAGAATTTTAGGATATTCTATTCCCAAATCCGAAATTGGGAAAATTCCTTTATTATCAATACAAATTTTATGATAAAGATTCAACTGATGTTGAATAAATGTCTCTAGATCCTCATCAAGAGTACGGAATTTTTTCGAGAGTTTTTTTAAATCTTTCTCAAAATCAGTCAGTCTCCTTACATCCTTAAATATCTTCTTCACTATAAGACCTAACGGAATAGGTAGACGTGCGATAAAAAACAGATTCATAATCGATGATATCGCCATCTTCAGCCGTCAACCATGGCACATCATTATGGGAGTATTCGCTAATCTGACTGGCATTCATATCAGATAGCTTGTCCAAAACCTCATCGATTATCTCAAGCTCATGCGCTTTTAATAGTGAAAGATCTGGCTCTCTTAAAGGTAGATATTTTCTTTGCGGATATTGAAAATATTTCTCCTCTACCTTGACCAATTCCTCTTCCTTCTCCATTTCTTCAACTACTTTAATAAACTCTTTTGGGGTAGGACCATAATTGTTTTTAATATAAGTTGCACCTATTAGTTGATCTTCATATTTTTCATAAAAATTGAAATCCATGAAGTACAATAACTTGTATATGACTGATTCGCCAATATTCGGTTTGGATCCAACTTTTTTTAAAATATAAAGCAATGCTTCCTTGAATTTTCCTAAGTATTTTTGAGGAACATTAAT
>Ga0114922_10003733_pt1 | contig 14185 bp, 9 predicted proteins | sample AartaG_FD_100975 | JGI IMG/M metagenome (GOLD analysis project Ga0114922, IMG submission 100975) | Deep subsurface microbial communities from Aarhus Bay to uncover new lineages of life (NeLLi) - Aarhus_00045 metaG | ecosystem: Environmental > Aquatic > Marine > Oceanic > Sediment | place: Aarhus...
CATATATTCTCCTTTACCTGGGATGGCGACCCGCCGGTGGACGGTCGTCAGGACATGGCGAGTACGGGTATGTATATTTATGCGATCAAAGCCGGAAGTGAGAGGTTTTCTGGGACTATTACGACAATAAGCGATAAGGTTAGGCTCGGACAATAGGGAGATTTTATGAGGAATGGATTTACTCTATAAGCTCTCAGGAACGTTTCATAGGAAAGTCACGAACAATGAGATCCTGACTGAAGTCAGGGATCCAGCGCTCCCCTGGATCCCCGACTTTAGTCGGGATCAGGGAAATCTCAGCAAGTTCCGCCGAGGTCTGGTTCTCTTTTCTAAATGGGGACTTGCTGGCCCTTCTGCAAAACTGATCAGAGTCTTGCTATCACTGTTGGCAACTTCCTGCTTTCTGGGCGAGGTTAGCTGTGCACTGCCAGAGGAAACTGCTACGCTGGTTCAATCTCCGGCTATTGGGGCGAGGGTCATGGGTATGGGAAGCGCGTTCACGGCTGTGGCAGATGACGCCCATGCCATATTGTCGAACCCGGCCGGGCTGTGCCAGGTCGCTAACGTGCAGATTTCAGGGGCATATTTCCGCCCTTACCTGGTGGGAAACGATATTAAGAACGGTTTTCTGGGCATTGTTAATCCATTCACTATCGGAGGGGCTTTTGCCGCAGTTGGCGTCGGATATTCAAACCTGTCCGGGCCATTTTACTCAGAAAGTACCGGAATTCTCTGCTTTTCAACAGCGGCATTTGGGAATAAGGCCATGTTTGGCGCTAGTTTGAAATGGTTTCGGGCAGGACTGGGTCCAATTAGTGAAATAATATCGGAAGATCCGGAGTTTGATGCATCGGACCCGCTGTTTAACTCAGAAAGGTCTCCGGGCCTAAATACTGCTGCATTCGATATAGGCATTCTGTGCGAACCCATCAACTCGCTGAAGTTGGGCATGGCGGTTGAGAATGCTGTAAGTCAAAAGAAGAGGTTTCAGGAAACTGAGGAACCCGTAACATTGCCGCGGTGTTATCGCATAGGCGCTGCTTATACCAGATCGCTCTGGCAGTTGACAGAGGATGACGTGGCTCGTGAGCAGGGAACGCTTACGGGGATCGTGGAGATTACTCATGATGCTATTAACAGCAGTCGAACCGATTTTCACGTGGGCGGCGAAGCCTGGCTTAGACCTCTGGAGTCTGACGATATAGAATACGCTGTGCGCACCGGTCTGATTATACAGAATAAGCATAATCCGAAGTTTACATGCGGGCTGGGAATCAGGAACACGTATAATGACGACTTCGGGGTACAGATTGACTATGCCTTCTCGTGGCATCCGTCGGATGATCTGATTGAGAATCGCGTGTCCGTGTCCCTGGTGCTTTTGCCTGATTCTCAATAGCGGAGGCTTTATCCCCATCGTTCCTGCTTTCTTATTGATTATGAAACGACAGTTTTTGAGCTTTCTGGCATTCTTATTTATAGCAGTTGGCGCATCCGCTGAGAAAACGCTGGAGCCTGCAAATATTTATCCCACAGAAGCGGGTCTGGTTTTCAGGGAATGTGAGGGATACTACAGAGGCGACAAATATGATGAAATCTGGCGCATACCAGAGGGCATAATTGAGTATCCGGGCGTGCTGGAGGTCACTTTATTTGCTTATGATGAGACAGTTGATCCTGCTTTCCAGATAATGGGCTTGAACGATAATATTGGGTTCGAGTTGGATGAACGGTCTGACAACTACGAGCATAAAGCTATACCTGTGGGACAGAGGAATGGAGTTGCCCTTGATGAATGCCGTTATATACGGATTCTTTCGCATTACAGCGGGGAATTCAGGTATTATCTGAATTGCATTTACCGGTCGGAGGGGGAGGCCATAGCTTTGGGCCGTTCGCAGTCGGTTTCATTTACAGGTTTGCCGGAGAAAGAGAGATCGCTGGGGAAAGAGATCAGGAACAACACAGGCAAATGGTCTCGTCTTGACGTGGTTCTATGGCTGCCAGATCCGGACAGGAATTACAGAGTCAAGGAATTGAATGATAGCGAGAATATTCGCCTTGAAGTCTATGACGCCGATGGATGGTTTAGGAAAACTTCAGCGATAGGCACGAAACACAGGAAGGTTCTGAGCCTGGATGCGTGCAGACCGGATGAAACATTCACTATCCTGGTGCGCATCAAGGGCCGATTGGCTGAGAGACGGGAAGGCGACCGGCAAGCGATCAGCCATACACCCGAACCGTTTATGGAATACTGGCTTGGCGGAGACGGTTCCCGGTATCGAATGATGCATCATTTTATCCCTTATGGCGAGCGAATGAGCAAGGATGTTTACGTTTCCGGCAGTTTCCCTGAAATCCAGATACCACAGGTGCGGATGGCATTTACGCGCACGATCAGCGGATCTGCCAGGCCCATGGCAAACGTTCATGAGATACCTGTTTACGAGCAAATAAACGAGAATTTTCAGGACATGATGTCCAGAGAAAATAAAAATACCCTTAGAACGGAAAAGAAAGGCTTATCTCTGGGCACTTTGTGGGAGTTGGAAGTATCACAGACGTCAGGCTCCGAATCGGAAGGTGAATACCTGTATAGATTGGGATTTGACGCTGTGAATCTGGATCTGCCGCCGTTTATGACAAGCCGTAACTTCCCCCGCGTACCGGATAAAATCATGGAATACAACGGCACGCTGAGATACCTCACCGATCGCGTCGCCTGGTGGCGCCTGGAGCCTTCTGAGATGACGCAACAGATCGAGGTGGTATGGAGTGATAAAGATTCAGAGCTGGATGTGGATGTATATAGCGAAGAAGGCGATTTTGAGAGAAGAGCGATCGTCCAGAAAGAAGAAATGGAAGATAGTAGCTATCAGAAGTTGTTATTTATAGAACCGGATAAGAGACGATACGTTGCTGTTTCTTTGAACTCCGCGGCTGATTGCAGTTATAGGATCCTTCGGGAAGCTTTCGAGATGCTTGCAGAAAAAGGTATTGTTAAAGTCATGGATGAAGGGCGTTCTCAAAGGTATGGATGGATGTCGAAGTCAAAAGGGAATTCCATTGAACTCTATCAAAGCAGTCCATCAGTCAGATTAACGGTGAGCGATGGGAAAGGGAAACAGTGGAAACAGGATGATAACCCAGGATATTTATACCAGAATTACGCCTTCGATAGCGATAGGATTTTTGTCACACTGGAAAACATATCCAGCAATCCTGTGGAATACTGGCTCATGGCAAGGGAGACTTCTGACGCTCATGGTGAGCAGCCGAGAAATCAGTATAAGAGATTGAGCGCGGATCGCTATAACGATAATATCTGGACTGCGGAGCTTATGATAGATCTGACCGGGGATAGAATGTGCTGCGCTGAAGGAAGTATCAATTCCTATTCTGGAGATTCGGTGGATTACTGGAAGATCAATATGGCCGGGGACTTGGTAGATGGCCCAAAACCTCTACAGTTTACCATTGAAAATGGAGAAGAGTTGGGAGTAAGTGTCTACCCCGGTATCATCGAGCACAGGGAAACCAGAAGATTTGAGTATACTCCGATAGATGGAGTCTATACCTACTACATCAGAATACAGGTATGTAATCCCGGCGCTGTCAGGTACAGTTTTTGCATACAGAGTAATTCAAGCTCGGAGAAGAAGACGTTCATGTCTATAGAGGAAGAGATATAGGATTTTAGATTTCAGATTTGCGATTTTTGAGAGTGTTTATTTCTATTCTACGATGCAAATCTGGGATACCACGGAGGAGGTAATCATGCGATTGAGATTTTTCGTTTTGCTTAGTTTGCTGGTTCTATTCATAGGATGTGGCGGATCTAAGAAAACATTGAGCCCAGTGGATGCTCCGAGAAATATATCAGTTGACGTGGGCACTCCAGTAATCGAATATACTATACCCATGATATTAATCTCAGGCGCTGTCAGAGCCACTGATGGGACGCCCATATCGGGTGCGAAGGTTAGAGCCATGCCTGAGGATGATCAGGGTGAGGCAGTGGAGGTCGAGGCAACCACGAATGATATGGGGAAATGGGCGTTAGAACTGATTCCCTATAAATACAGCATCAAAGTCGAGCACGAAGGATACAAGGGGAGCATTCGGGAATTGGGGATGTGGAACAGGAATACCAGCAACGTGGATTTTGTGATGGAGGCACTGGCTTTGATCCTGGTAGAGGTGTATGACGAGGACGACAAGCTTGTAAAAGACGCGCTGGTCCGTGTTATTGAGAAAGGTGGCGGGAATAAAATAATTACGGCTGATCAGGACGTGGATAAGGGGAGATTTCTCGCCACTGTATCGTCTGGGTTATATACCGTTGAGGCTCGATCTGAAAGGAAATTGGCTAAAGAGGACGTTGAAATAACAGGCGGCGGCAAAATCCCGGTCAGGCTGAAACTGGTGGAGATCCCGGATGGAGAAGCGAAAGCCTCGGAATGGGATGATAACGCTGGTGGTGTTGTGGAGATCAATCCATAGAGACTTGAGACTTGAGACTGGTGACTATTGCAGCATTGCCAAGGAGAGAATATTATGAGCTGGTTAAAAGATACTGCAATCATCTTTATTTGCTTTGTATTACTGACTTTTGCCTTAATTGGCTGTGATACTGCCGGCTGCGGAAGAACCTCTGGCGTTAGCATTGGAGTTGCGTGCAGGGACGAAAACGGGAAACCTCTGGCCGATGCTCAGGTAAAGGTGAATGGCAAGCTGATGGGGACGACTGATAGTAAAGGCAGGATCAAAGCCCGGATCCCAGAGGTGCCCAAAAGAGGGACCAAATCGGTGGTGATCGAGGCTGAGAAAGAAGGATATACTCAGAAAGATAAGCGGTATAGCGTATCGGTTAATACTCCGGAATTACAGGTGGAAGTCTGGCGCGATCTGATCCTTGACGTTACCTGGGTACAAGTGAAACGCAACGAGCCTAAAGCTCCGGTGGTTGGCGGGAAGATAGCCCTGGTGGTTCAGGCAGGCATGGAGGAAGTATTAAGCAGGGAAGGCAGGACTGATGACGAGGGGCGAACCATATTCACTTTTAACGCGAGAAAGGATTCTTTACTGAAGGTCTCCGCTAATCTGGAGCCTTTCATCAGGGCGAATAACCCGGATATACAAACGCCCGGCATGAGAATTATCACTGTTACAGATGAAACGAACTATGAAACCAGCCTGATATCAGGGATTGAGCCTGTGCAGGTAACCTTTATTGTGGATATATTTGGCTTAGGCGAATTGTCCGAAGTCAAATTGAAAGTCAATGGACAGGAGATAGAGCCTGAGATAATGCCAGGCACCCTTTCATATAGCGAAGAGGCTTACGAGGGTGATAAGAAAACGCTCAGCCTCTCTCATAAGGAATATGACTTCGTTCCTTCTTCGGAGACTTTCACCTTAACGACGGATAATACTTATACCATGAATGTTACGGCTGTGGAAAAGCCGCCGTTCAGGAATTTTGATATTGTATGCAGAGATCAGAAGAATGAGCCTCTTTCTGACGCTGTGGTTTTGCTAAATGGGCTATCTACCGGGGAAACCACTAATAAAGACGGCCGATCGACCGTTTCCAGACGGCTTCGCGAGGGGGAGAAGATAGAAATTACACTGGAAAAACCCGGGTATACATTTGAATATGGTCCAGAGAATGGTGGATTTGCCATTGGCCGAGGAAATGAATATCAGTTGGCTGCCACAGCTATGAGAATAATTGAAAAAGTGGCGGTTACCATTCGCTGTTTTGACCAGGAGGGCAACGGCCTGCCCGGGGTTAGTATTTCATCCAGCGACGGCGCGATCTCCTGGACGACAGACAGCGCGGGCGTTTCAGTTCAGGAAACCAGCCCGAACCGGACTATTCTCCTCGCATTCTCCAGGGATGGATACGTAACGGACAGGGACGTGAAGCTGGAGGTGCCCAGGAGCGACAGCATATCGCTGGATCGATACCTTGTGAAGATGACCTCGCCGGTCTACAGAGTTGGAATCGGACCTTTTGAGTTCAGTCCGCCAGAGCTATCGAATAGCATGTCTGGCGATGCCGGGCGGGCTGGAAAGATGATTGCTGATAAGCTGGAAGAGGAATACCGTTCGCTCTCCGTTGCCCGGCGGATCGTTAATAAAACCCCTGAAGAGCTTCGTGAGGGTTGGGATGAGAGCGAGATACCTTTGGATTTCATCTTTCTGGGAGGACTTACCAGAGGGGCGCAGAAAATGAGTATTTCCGGCGCTTTGCTGAGGAAGCAGGGAATTTCGTCAGTATCGGCAATCCGGGAATATGAGATGGGTGAGAACCTCGCGAATGTCACTGATAGCCTGGTTGAAGAGCTGATGGAGGGATTTCCTTTTGAGGGATATGTCATAGAAGCCGGGCCTGATAGTATAAGGCTGGATATGGGACGAGAGCAGAAAATAAGCAGGGGCGATTCTCTGGAAATATACCACACTGAACGGGACAAGAACGGCAAAGTTTCTGGGGATGCTTACCCCATAGGCGTCGCCAGGGTTCTGGAGGTGAATGACAGCGTATCTGTTGCCGGTGAGATCAAAAAGCGCGGGTCAGAGGAAATATCCATCGGCGATAGAGTGGTGCGGATACCTGTGTCAGGCCTTTCGCGATTGACGGTGATGGTGAAGGAACGCGGGACGAATAGCCCGCTGGCAGGTATGAACCTTTATTATGGCGAATACGAGATGTACGGAGGCAGGACCGATAAACAGGGCGAGGCTTCTTTTAACGTCCCACGAGGCGTTGAGGTGGAAATACTGGGAACGTCGCCAGGATGGCGAGTTGAAGAGAAAGTGACAGTGCTGGGGAATGAGGATATATTGAGATGCTTTGCTGAGCGCGAAGCTTACTCCCTCAATATTACTTCAGAGCCATCCGGCTGCGCCGTGTATCTTGATGACGAATCAATAGGCAGTACCCCTATCAGAGGCTATTCAGCGATGGAAGGCAGCTACGAACTTAAACTGGTTGACGAATCCGGCGATAAGGGGAGCAGAACACTTCCCATCGTTATCCCCGACACCAGCCCTTCCAGGAAGTTTGAGTCGGTGGGGATGAAGTATGGTATCTCTGAGCGGAACGTGAATATCCACGTGGATCTGGTGATCCCATTGGATGATAGACGGCGAGATGAAGTAAAACGCCTGGTAAATGACGGTCAATATAAAGAAGCTATCGAATTGCTGGTGGTTGTGAGTGAGTACGTCAAGAAAGACTATCTGAGTTCTCGCCAATGGGTGGGGTCAATCTACGCCAACAATTTGCAGGATTATGACAACGCTATCGCTGTATTCAAGGAGCTTGTTGATAGGGAAAAGCGCTTCGCTGCTGCATATTACAACCTGGGATGGTGCTACTATAAGAAGGGTGAATATGACGAGGCGATACGAAACTTCCCGGAGGTAATCCGCTATCGGACTTATATAGCGGACGAGGACGTGATGCGAGTTATTCACGATACCCGATACTTCTATGCAAAAGCTCATTACGAGATAGCCAGAGGGAATGGTAACGTGGCTAATGTTGTTACAGCCTGCGAATCCTATGAGGATTTATATGATAAGACTCTAGCAGGCCGCCCGGAATATGATATAGATAAGAAATATTACGATACCTGCAGAGATGAGATCCAGAACATTCTGGCGGAAGTGAGAAAGTAGGAAGGAGGACACAAGACTCAAGACACAAGATACAAGACATTCTGCCTGTGTGCTTTTGTCTGCTGCGGCCAGGATGGCCGCGCTCCCGGGGTACATTATTGGGTGAGCATAACTCATGGCGACTGCTCCGAAAATGGCCTGGGAGCGCAGGCATCCCTGCCTGCATGTTTTCATCTACTGCTTCCAGGATGGCCGCGTTCCCCGGTATATTGTGGGTGGGCATAACTCATGGAGACTGCTTTGAAAACTTTGTTATGCATATATTTACTTCTATTGCTGTGTCTTGCGGATGCCGATAGTAGCGAGAAGTCGTTTTCCATCAAGGACATTTCCACTCACGAGGGGAACGATATGAGCCCGGCCTTCTCTCCTGATGGAAGGAAGCTGGCTTACGTCAGGTCCAGCGCTGGCAGAACGGAACTCTGGATCCTGGATCTGGAGAATCAGCGAGAGAGATTGGTGAAATCATTTTCTATCAGGCAGAGCAAATTTGGCTTCGGGCTTTCCTGGGCGCCGGACTCCAGGTTTTTCGTCTTCGTCGGGCAGGGAATGAAGCTATATCTGGGATGCGCGGATATGGAGAGAACTTTCCTGCTTACCGACTCCAGCGAAGCTGATGGTGAGCCAAAATGGTCGCCTGATGGGAAGTATATAGTCTTTGTGTCTGGCAGGACCGGAAATGGGGATATTTACCTGATCAGGATTGAAGAATTACTTGAAGAGCTTTCTAATGATCTCAATCTCAACCTGGCAGCAAGAGCGCGGAAACACCTGTTTCACCTGACTCCGGGGTCTGAGGGGCTTGATTATGGTCCGAACTGGTCTCCTGACAGCAAGGCTATAGTATATCACTCTTACTCTCGAAATCCGCGGCATCCACGAGGAAGTGAGACGTTCAACATAAAGATTATCACGGAACTGGATAGGATTGTCGAGGGATCCAGGCGAGCGGAGCCAAAGCTGCTTACGGATTGGGCTGACTTTAATGAAATGCATCCCAGTTGGTCTCCGGATGGCAGATGGATTGCCTTCTATTCGGATCTGATTTACCCGGACGATATGGGCAGAAGTAGAGCCTTGCAGGATAAGCAATTCAGGCTATATGCGATTGGGATAGATCCCGGGAAGGGTCTTTTTATAAGCGTTGAGCCGTTTCTGGAGGTCTCGGATGCTGATGGAGCAATATTGACGGGAGACGTGAATGTGAACGTTAATGTGGAATCTGGCCCATCGTGGCTTCCAGGCAGCAGAGGTGTTGCTTATACCAGGCGGGATTCTATGGAAAGGGATCAGATACACTGGGTCCCCGTCAGCGATAAAGTGCCCCGGCATCTGGATTTCTCAACCTGGATGAATTCGGATGTAACTGTCTGCAAGGATGGCACCAAGATCGCTTTCACAGCTCAGGAGGGCGCAAGAGATTGCCTGCATATCGCCGTTATTAACATGGATGAATTGAGATAAGGGAATGGCTTTGAATAGCTTTAGAGTAAAAGCAACTATTGTATGCTTCTTAGTCCTTGTTGCTTCAAGTAATGGTTTAAGTCGCTCAGAAGATGGCTGGGATTATTTTCTTTTGAATCAGTATAATAAAGCTATAGATGCTTTTCAGACGGAGTCGAAGAATGCTGGACCTCTATATGGGCTGGCCCTGTCTTATATGAGGTATAGTCAGCTTAACGCTAAGATTTACCAACAGATGCTTCCATTAGGCTCCCGCTATTATAAACTCCTTCTTGCCCTGAAAGGTGTTAAACACAGTAGCTATACGCCATATTATCTTGGAATTAATCAGCTTAGCCTGGGGGAATATGAGCAGGCAATAGATAATCTTTCTTCCGTGATAGACAATCCAGACGTGAGTTTGAGATATAAGGGATATGCCAAACTGGCACTGGGGGAATGCTACTTCAGGCAGGGGAAGATGGATGAAGCGAAGCGCCTCTGGGAAACTGTGGAGAAAACAATCGGTTCAGACCGTTTGCTGGGGAGCGAGTTGGCTGCCCTGTATACTGAGCACGCGATAAAGACTTCGCAGATGCTGAATCTTTGCAGGGATTATGCTGAAATGGGCGCGCCGCCGGAGCAGACCAGCAGGTTCTGGCACAACGTGGGCTGGGTCTTATACAAGAATGGGTATACTGAAGAATCCCTGGATTTTTTTTCTAACGCTGATATGACGGCTCCAGATCTGGTGGATAACGTTTACGAAGAGAAGAAAGTGAAGTTTTACATTCCTGTCCATTTTAATCGCCGCGCGATGGTGTATTTCGCAAACTCCGCTCTTATTCTGGAGAAACTGAGCCGGGAATCCGGGAATCGACTGGAGAAAAAGACGTTTGAGCGTATTTCGGATGTCACCGGTATAAACCGCAAGAATAATCATGGAGATGATATACTTTATGGCCTCGCGCTGTGCTATCTGGAAATAGGGGAAACCGAGCGCAGTGTGGAAGTTTTGAGAAGACTGAAAGATAGGCGCGATGAAAGTATGCTGCCCCACGTTGCCATACTGCTGGGACGGGCGTATTATCAAAAGAAACAGCCGGATAACGCCAGATTAGAATGGGACGAAGTGGAGAGGAATTCAGCGGATAAACCTGCTGCATTGATCGATCTGGCTTACACCTATGCGAGGCTGAGGGGCAATCGGGAGCAAGTCCAGGTGCTACTGGAGTCAGTCAGGAAGCTCGATCTGGTTAAAGCTCACTTTCCGCCTTATGGTGCTATCCCGGCGTCAGAAAAGTACAGGCGGATGGGGATAGCTTACCTGAATGTGGGAAAAATCGACGAAGCGCTGGATTCTTTTGAGAATGGGCATAACCGGGCAGGCAAGAGTACAGTGAGCAATCTGCGACGCGGTAATGAACCGCTGCTGCTGTTGGATATTGCTTTTGCGTTTTACCTGAAGGGCTATAATTCCTATAGCCAGCCCACGGAGATGTATCTGGTGATGCAGAGATACTACCCGGAGTTGATACAGTTGCATAACCTGATGCAGGGGATTTTTGCGCTATGGCCCTACGTGGACGATGCGACGAAAGATATGCTGAAGAGCGAAAGAATATGGCTGTTGGCGAATTAGTTAAAGGTTGCTTATTTTTTGCTCTCTGGTTATTATTTGTACCTTTGCTGGCGGCGCAAGCTGACCAGTTGAAACCCCGCGAAGAGATCGGCACTGTTAGAATTGACAGGGTCGGAAGACTTCTCTCGGCTGTTGACGTTTATGGGGAGGTCAGGAATACCGATGAGCTTGAGAGATTTGCTATAAATGGAGTCCCTGTGAGAGTCTATAACAGGAAATTCCAGCACAGGGTCTACCTCAAACCAGGTACACAGCCTTTGGTGATCCGGGTTGGGGATGAGTCGAAGACTTACGTGGAAAGCGCGGGAGATTCCGCCTCCGATCTGAATGATAGGTTCACGGAAGCAGTTAGAAGAAGCAGGACTGAAGACCCGGGAATCCTCGAAGAGCAGGCGAAGGTATTTGGGAGACTTATCGAGAAAGACCCGTATAATATAGGATTCCATCGAGCTTACGTAGAGGCAAGCAATCAGAAGGCTGGAATAATCAGGCAATATGACGAATGGTTCAATAATGTGGAGTTTTCAGGGTCTCCTGAATTGCCGAACGTGTGTCTGGTCTATTTTGCTGGATATGCACACGAACTGGCGGGGGAATGGGAGCTTGCCAGAATAAAGTATGGGGAGACGCTGTGGCTGGATGAATACTTTGCGCCGGCGCACCTGGGTCTGGCGAAGTACTATAGACACAGATATGATAAGCAGAAGAGAGATTCGGATGAAGCGTGGAGAAAGGCTCTGGAGCATTGTCAGTTAGCGAGGTTATATAATTATAATGACGTTTTCTATATGGCTGGGGAGATCGGGGAGTTCTATAATGAGATCCTGAATGCGCAGAGAGGCAGCAAGGGTCTATACGCTGATGCCTACCTGTCGCGCTCGCTGTTTCATCCTTCTATCCGTAATCGCATCAAGGACGTTACTGAATCGCCTAAATTGAGTCTTGCAAAGGCATATTTGAGCGCCCTGAAACCTGAAAGATGGGACATTTCCCCTGATCCTGACGAAGATAGGCTTAGAAAGCAACTGGCAGAGGTTAAAGCGCTTGAAGAGCAGATCAGTAAACTGGCTGAGGGTGAAAGAGGATATGAGCTATATGTTACACTGGGCGACGTTTACTCAACTATGGGAGATTTCTTTCAGAGATTTGGGGCGTATATAGACGCCGGGTATTCTGATATGTCTGATATATATTATAAACGCGCTCTGACTTTTTACTATGGAGCCGGGCAACCGACGGAGCAAAGCGCTGTAACATATTACGAGGCTATTATCCAGTTGCATAGAGATCGGGATCCGATACGCGGTGACGCATTGCTGCGTATGGCGAACTGGAAAGCAATAAGGGACGCAATCGTCGGAAAAGATGTAGAAGAGCTATCAAAGCTGGCATCCTTACTTAGAGAAGCATTACTTTGTTTTACTGATGAGCGGAAGAGGGATAATATAAGGGAAAGATTGGATGAGATATATAGGATTGCTCCTGGTTAGGGGGAGCGAATGTGGATGTAGGAGGCAATTGATATGTCTAAGGTGATAAAACTGTTATGTGTTCTTGCGTTGTGCCTGACGTTTACCCTCGCGTACTCGGGGGCCCGGGCATCCCGGATCCAGTATGGGGAGCTTGAGTCGGCGACAACGCTGGATCCCATTACAAACACAAATATGGTATCGCGCAGGTTATGCGAACTCATATATAGCGGGCTTGTGGACTTTGACCAGGATCACAAACCCATCTGGCGACTGGCAACGGGTGAGCCGAGTGAAGGCCATCAAATAGAATATACCTTCGATCTGCGGGAGGCATACTGGCATGACGGGCGCGAATTGACAGCAGAGGACGTGATGTTTACAGTAGAGGCAATGAAAAAGGCGCCTAACAGAAGGACGATGGTAGATTCTATATACGAAATCTATAATGACGACAACTCGACCCTGAAGTTTATTCTGAAGAAGCCTATATTAAACGTGCTGGGACGTCTGGCGTTCAAGATTATCCCGAAGCACGTTACCCAAACAGCCCCTATTATGGCGGACAACCCTATAGCAACCGAGCCTGTAGGCACAGGACCATATCAGTTCGTGAGGAAGGATCGCAACGGGGTTGTCTATCTGAAGAAGAATGAGAGATATTTTGACAATGATTCCCCGCCTCAGATAGATGAGATAGAAATGCGCCCCTGCGGAACGGAAGACGTGGTATACAATAGCCTGCGGTATGGTGCTATAAACGTTGCTGTATCTCTGCATCCCCGGTATGCCGACAGGATCACGGCTGGTTTTGAGACCGATGACCCGGATCGGCCAATAGAGCCACTTGCTATAGAACCTTACAACCCTCTCTCTTATGAGTTCTTCGCTCTCAATTTGTCGCCAGAGCGCAACACAGTGGGCACGCGATTCCTGCGGGGGGACGGAGGTGCAGATAACGGCATCAAGGTTCGCCAGGCTTTGAATTATGGAACGAACAGGCATGATTGGGTAGAGATGATACTTTATGGTGGCGCGGAGCTAATATCAGGGCCTTTCGCGCCGGGCAGTCCCTATTATAACGAAGAGGTTCCCATTTACCCCTATGACCTGGCAAAAGCCAACCAACTGCTTGATGAAGCTGGCTTTTCTGAGAGGGACGCGGAAGACTATCGCAAGAATAGAGACGGAGAGACCATTGTTCTCAAGATCATAAAGAGATTTAACGTGAAAGAGGAAGCCAAGATCTGGGAGGCGTTTGAGGATGATCTTGATAAGCTGGGAATAAAGGTACAGGCGGAAGTGCTGGATAGGGAGGATTGGAAGAGAAGGGTATATTACGAGCACGATTTTGACGTGGCATTCGATTCCCGATCCTTTTCCAGCGCGGGAGAGATATATTCTCTGTTTCATTCAAGCCAAGGTGATCCGGGCGGCGATAACTTCGTTTCGTACTCCAATAAATACGTTGATCTGCTGCTGGATAAGAGCCGGGAAGTCCTGGATGCCAAGCAAGTCCAGAATATCAACAAGATCCTGCATGAGACAGTAAACCAGGAATGCCCCTACATCTTCCTCTGGAGCCCTCAGAAGTATGCGTGCAGAACCAGGCGGATACGAAACTTCAAGATCCATCCTTATGCTTTCTTCACTTACGTTACAGACTGGTATCTGGAGGAGTAGGGGAATAGGGGAATGAGGATAGTCGCATTGTTCCAATCGGTAAATAACCACGTTCGTTGTAGGGGCGGGTTTCGTTTGTCAAGCTCAACGCCCTTGGTGAAAGAGATGACGGTTCTCTTCTCTCAAAGTATCCGATTGGTTGGGAAAACCCGCCCAATGCAATTCTCAATGATTCAGCAGATCGCAGAGATAATTCTTTTGTAGGGGCGGGTTATCTCATGCCAATGCAACGTCATTCGGATCAGCAAGTTCC
>Ga0114922_10003734_pt1 | contig 14175 bp, 19 predicted proteins | sample AartaG_FD_100975 | JGI IMG/M metagenome (GOLD analysis project Ga0114922, IMG submission 100975) | Deep subsurface microbial communities from Aarhus Bay to uncover new lineages of life (NeLLi) - Aarhus_00045 metaG | ecosystem: Environmental > Aquatic > Marine > Oceanic > Sediment | place...
CGACGCTGGAACGGCTGGAGCTTTGAGCCACGCAAGAATTGATTCCTTTCGCCGTCCGGCGCGCCAGCACGGGCGCCGGCCGCCAGACCACCAAGCCGACCAAGCCCGAAAACGACGCAAACCCTCCTGACAACTCAACTTACGACCCCACCCAAAAGACCCCTTGACAAAACGGGATTCCTGTCCCCACAATAAGATGTGGGCGGGGGCAATACCAGGTTCCAGCCACCGAACAGAATCGAACAACAGGCGCGCTAGAATGATACTGCCGCAACATGACGAGCACGGGGGCAAAGCCCCAAAAAAGGCCGGGGAAGCGGATTCCCAACCCCCTCCTCTGACCAAGCGTGACGTCGCGATCGTGGACGCCATTTTGTCCGGTTGCTCGTACCGCGATCTCTCGGAGCGGTTTGGGTCATCGCGCGCGTACTGGTCCAGCGTGTGCAGCGGTCGGCAGCGTCCGCAGATTGTTTTAGCGGTGCGGTCTGCGCAGGACAGAGCGCGTGAGGAGTTGGCGCAGCGTGCGCGGGTCGCTCTGTCCGAGGCTCTGGAGACGATACGCTCCATCGTCCGGGACAGCGAGCAGCCAACGCCCGATCGGCTCCGCGCCGTCGAGGTGCTGTGCGACCGCTTCGGAGCGTTGCTCCAGGATACGCCGGCTGCACAGCAGGGGGGCGCAGCCCACCAGCAACAGGGGTTGACGGTCGAGGCCCTGGTACTCAGACTGGCGGAGCAGCAGACGGAGTTGGATAGCGCACCCCGTCTGATCGGGCGGACGTATCCGCCCAGCGACGATGGCGACACCAACACCAGGACGACACCGCAGCCCGCTTGACGCGGCCACCGCCGCCCCGGTAACGGCCGTAAGCCAAAACCGATCTATCAGCCACGCCCACCGCAATGCTGCCCTGATCCCGCCCGATCAAGCAGGGGCGGCCGCCCGCGGGTTAACCGATTTCCCGTACTGGCTCCAGACCTTCTGTCGTGTCCCCGATCCTACGCAGACGCCACCCCGCCTCATCCAGTTCACCATGTGGAGCGGGCAGCAACGGCTCGTCGATACCCTAGAGGGGGGGGGATGGGTGTGCGCGCCCAAGGCGCGGCGGCTGGGAGTCACATACATCACCCTGTCGTACATGCTCTGGCAGTGCTGTTACAGGGTCTTTCAGGACTGCGCACTGGTGAGTCAGAAGGAGGACACGGCGAGGGGTTTACTGGAGAAGTATCGGATATTGGAGGACAGTCTTCCTGGCTGGATGCAAGTAAGACACACGAAGGAGAACGAGGGAGAGATCAAGTACGGTGGTACGAACAGCCGGGTCAAGATTTACATCGGGAATCAGGGGGCTGGGCGTAGTGAAGGTCTCACGGGACTGTTCATTGACGAGGCTTCCTACGTGGCTGATTTGGATGCCATCTTGCGTGGTGCGGAGCCGGGCGTGGAGAGTTCGCGTGGTTGGATCGTCGTTGCTTCTTCGGTCGGGAAAGAGGAGGAGCGTCCGGTATCTTTGGAAGCATTTCGGCGTCTGTACTACGCTTCTAAGTTGCGTGAGACGAAGTACACGCCTTTGTTCTTAGACCCATTTGAGCGTCCTGACCGTAATAAGGCATGGTGGGAGGAGGAGAAGCGGACTCACCGGCATGTTTCCGGGTACATGGAGAAGGAGTATCCGCGTACCGACGAGGAGGCTTTCAGCAAGAGTGGGGGGTCGGTCTTTGTTGGTTTGGACCGGAAGACTCATTTTGTTGACAGGGAGAAGGCCGATGAGATTTTGGGTCGAGAAGGCGTCCAGCTCTACCGGGGCATCGACTTTGGGGACACGGAGAAGAGTTGTTTCGTATGCGGATGGATTGGACACGATTCGACTGGTCCCCCCCGGCTCTTGTTTGCCGATGGAACCGACGAGGTTCTGTGTTCGGAGCGTGGGGCCAAGGGTTGGAGTAACGGTTACGAGGAGTTGTTCGCGTACAAGCGTGACCCTGTAACGGGGCGGCTGGAGAAGAAGAACGACAACGTGGCGGACATGCTTCGGTACGTTGTGACGATGTACCGGATGCGTGGGACGGTTCTGGTGTACCGGCTCTTGTTTGTTCGGCAGGACGACCATTTCCAGATGTCGCCGGTCGATCTCTTCAGGATGGTCTTGGAGAAGAGCGGGTTTGCTTGCCGGGACGAGGAGCGGAACGTCTGGTGTCGGACCCCGAAGGCGGAGGATTACGCGGCGACGGTATGCGATCGGTCTGCGACGGGTTGGATCAAGCTGTTGCGGGACCAGCGGGCGCCGGCGGGCATGACGGTGGACGCCGTTCCGTACGAGAAGCCGGAGGAGTTTACTCGGGACGAGCGGGAGCAGGGGATCGTCTGGCTCAAAGCGCTTTTGATGGGCGACGCTCCGTGGGAGATCGTCCAGGAGCAGGACCCGTCGCGGGAAGTAAGGGAAAGGTACGAGCGAGGCGAGCCGGCCCGTGACATCGGGGAGCAGACGAAGTACAACATCTGGCGTGCCCAGGAGATCGGGAAGCGGAATCGGGAGTCCGGCGGTTGGATCGGGTTCAAGCGTGTGCCGCTGTTGCGTAGGAGAGTCGTCTGATGGGTTTCAGGATACTCCGGTTGAACTCGCAGGTCTTTCCGTTGCTGCTTCGTGCTGGTGAGCACCGTTACAGGGTGGTGGAGAACCCGGTGCCGAGCGACGCGGTTGTCGTCAACACGCACATGGACCCCGAGACGAACGTGCTTCACGTCGTGCTGCATAGCAGTGAGTGGGGAGGTCCGCCAGCGGGCAATCGCATCCCTGAGTTGGAGCCGATTTGCGAAGAGGAGGTTTGATGCCTAACCAACAGACCAGCCCGACTGACCTGTGCACCGTCGACGAGATGATCGACGCCCTCAAAGAGCGCGCCGCGAACTTCTTCGTCTACTTCGAGCGCCCCGCCAAGGAATTCGACGGCAGCGAATTCATCGTCAAGCATTGCGGGCTAGGCCACGTGCTCGTCGCCCAGTTGGAGCTTTTGAAGGTCTCGATTATCCGCGACATTCTTCGGACGGCAGAAGAAGAAGAGGAAGAGGAAGACGACGATGTCTGACATGCAGCATATCGAGTCGCGTGTTTCCGAGTTGGAACGCCGCTTGGACGACATGGTGGAGCGGGACAAGCGGTCCCATCTGTGGGAGCTGAGCGACCTTGCCGAGTACGTCCCGGGGCATTTTCCGAAGGCTAACGGAGTCTCGGTTGAACTTTCGCGAACGAACCGGACGGTGGCGCTCGTTTCCTGCTCTGTTGGGCTGGAAGAGGTTGGGCCGGTCCCGGTCGGGCTTAACGAGGTCGCCGGAAGGACGAAGGATCAAGCCGCCAAAGTGTTGGCGGACAAGCTCGCAGAGGCCGCGCGGGCGAAAGGAAACGGTCTGCGTGATCGGTTTCGCGTAGCCGACACATAGGAGAACACCGATGGTCATAAAGTGGCTCTTTCTGTTTTTGACGGCGTTGTTTGCGATCGATCCGGGGTTCCAGCAGTGGCTCCTGGACTTCATCGCCGGGATCGGGGCGTGACATGAAGCCGGACACAACCGAGCACAAAAAGATGCAGAGCATTCCGACGGCGCGATCATTCGACGAAGAGTGATGTGGAAGCAGGCGAGACGCCATCCAAGTACGGCCAGAGCGGCTGGCACCGCAAGCAGGGCCGAAAGAAGAAGGCCGTTGATGGGACGGTCCACTTCTGGAGCTCCGGCGGGCCGATCTGCGGAGGGCGCGGCGGGTTTCTGTCGGTCAACTCCGACAAAGTGAACCGCGTCTTTTGTAAGCGGACGAAGGAATGGAAGCGGGCGCGGGAACGGAAGATGGCGCACGAGCTTGCCGTCCGCAGCACAGGGGAGACTGTTGATGCTTCTTAAGAGGAAGAACATCGTCGGAGCGCTGAGAACGGTGACGGTGGCGCTGGCGGCGCTCGTGTACCTGTTGCTCGTTTCCGGCTGCGGGACGATGCTCCAGGACCTTCAGGATGCGCGCATCATCACCGCCGAACAGGCGCTCTACATCCAGGAAGAGGTCGCGGACGCGGTGAATGAGAAGGTCGGCGATGCCGCATGGGAAGGCTGGCTGCCCATCGCTGGCATCATCGGTCTTGGCGGCCTATGGGGAACCCGGCAGAAGCCGAAAGGCTCGTGATGTGCGCGAAGTGCAAAGAAACTGGTTTGTATCGGTCATTGATGGGGAGGTACGAGAAATGTCGAGAACAATCAGAACAGCCGTCCTCGGGGCGGTAGTCTATATGCTTCTTGTTTCGGGCTGCGCGACGACCTCGCGCGATCCGATTACCGCCGGGGCGAAGAGTTTCCCGCCGCGGATTTGCATGAAGCAGTGCGAGGATTTTAGCTGCCGGATCGGCCTGGCTTGTTGCGCCACCTACCAGTGCGGGCCGAATCTCTGCGTCGACTGCGGCGACTGCCTCTGCAAAGTCGAGTACGACGAGGAGTAAGGCGATGCCGCTCCGTAAGGGGAAATCGAAAAAGATCGTCTCTCGGAACATCCGGGAGATGATGCACTCGGAGATGTTCGCCGCGGGGAAACCGCGCGCCAAGAAGCACGGGATGGCGGTTGCCGCCGCGATGGAAACCAAGCGGCGGAGCGGTCGCGCAAAAAAGAAGAAGAAAGGGAAATAGACAAATGCCAAAGACACCACCGTACGAGCTGTCCGCGTCGGACGTCAACATACTCGAAGAGGGATACGCCGGGAACCAGACCCCGCACGCCCGCGTCGTCTCCAGAATCTTCGGGCACCTGCGGTTCATCGAAAACGAGCTTCTCGCGGCGAAGGCGGACCCAGCGCGGTACGCCAAAGAGCCGGGGATCATCCAGCCAGACCTGAAAAACGAGGGCAAGTTCGTCTTCAAGACGACCGCAGAGGCCGAGGCGATGCTGAAGGCGGAGCGCGAGAAGGACGCGAACCGGAAGGCGGCCAGGGGCGCCAGGGCGCCGCTGGTGGACTCCAGGGAAGGGGGTGGATCGCCAGATGGACGACATCAGTAGTCTTGCCAATCTCGGAATCGGCGGGATATTCGCCCTTCTCGTCATCCGTCTGGTTCTCGATTGGCTCAAGTCCAGGAAGAACGGCGGCAACGACGTGGATTTCAAGAAGGTGGCCGATGACGTTCGTTGGCTGCGCGAAATCCACGACGTGCGCGACAGCGACGGGACTCCGATCTGGTACGTTCGACGGAGCCTGGAAGAAGCGATCGGGAAGCTAGCTGAAAACATAAAGGCCCAGACGGAGCTGTTCAAGGAACTAGTCTTCGCCGTTCGCACTCTGGCGCATGACTTGAACAGGCACACAGGGCAGTCTGAGCCTAACTTAAAGACGTGAACGGCGCGCAAAGCGCGCGCTGAAAACGAGAAAAATGTCAGAAATTTTGTACATCCTTGGCGGCGCGATCTTCGGGTTCTTTGTGGCGCTTGCGGCAATGAGGCGCCAGATGCCGGAGGGTCACGATCGCTGCGACGCCGAGATCAAGCACCTTCGGGCGCAGTGCCACTGGCTCGGTCAGATCGTCTCGAGACACCTGAAGGTTCAAGGCCCAGACTGGACTTCCGACGAGCCGCCCAAGAAAATCCCTTTGAAGAGCGGCCCGATCGAGTACGGTAAAGAAGAGGTCCTTCGCTAAAGGCGACCACCGATGGCAAATGCAACGAACATCGAAGCCTTTACAGACCGAAGGATCAAGCGGCGGGAGCGGTTCCAGGCCATCCCGTCCATGAAGCTCTCGGTCGAAGACCTGGAAGAGTCGGTGGAGCTTGTTGACCGGATCGTCCGGGAGGGCGTTACAGCGCTCGGACCATACTACGAGCGGATTGTCACGAACATCGCATGGGGGGCCGGGAAGCAGCTTGTCCGCTGGAACCAGGCCGATCAGGATTTCGTTGAGGACCCGCGGCTTCAGCCCCGGCGCGAGAACATCGTGCCGCTCTATACCAACTTGCTCCGCCAGTACCTTTTCCTTCAGATCGCCCGCATGGGGCTATCGAACATCATCTGGACGACCATGCCGCGGACTACCCAGCTCGCCGACGTACGATCCGACGAGGCTGCGTCGAAGCTGTTGCGCCACGTCTGGGGACGCGAGGAGCTTCGCGATCCGCAGGCGTTCTTCGAGAACTGGCTTCTGTTCTTCGAGACCGGCGTTCAGTACGCCAACCCGGAGTGGGAAGAGGACCCGGACGGCGAGCAGACAATCCCTGAGTCCGACATCCTTCGCCAAGTCGGAGCGTACCAAAAGAAGATGGCCACTGAGCGCCCAGAGGAAACGGCAATCCAAGGCGACCCGGAGGCGGCCTTCCGCGGATGGGTACGTGACGAACTCGACGTGCCGATCGAACAGGTCACCAGAAAGCCAGACGGCTCGATAGTCGTCAACAAGGGGCAGCTCGTCATCAACTGGTACGACGCCCTGAGCCTCATCGAAGACTTTTCGGTGAAGCGCTGGAAGGATAAGCGGTTCTTTGTTCTGATCGACCGGGTCAGCCTGGAGGAGATGTGCGAGCAGTACCCGGAGCACGAGGAAGATTTCATCCGGGCCGTCTCGGAGCCGTCAAAGGTCAGGAGGCCGGGGGGAACGATCAGGGCCACGCTCGGAAATCGGATAGAGTCCCCGTACGTCACCCTGGAGCGATACCGGCTGTTCCTGGCGCCTTCGACCCGGCACCCGAAGGGATACCGGCTGGACGTGTGCGCTGACGTGCGACTGGAGGGGGACGAAGGCCGCTACGACCACGGCAAAGTGCCGATCATTCCGTTCTACGAGACGCCGGATACGCACGACGCCCGCCCGACCTGCACGTACGACGACCTTTGGATCATCCAGAGGGGGATTAACAAGAGACTCGTGCAGATTGCCGATTTCATCGACGAGACGGTACACCCGCAACCGATGGCGGAAGATCAGAGTGTTCCGCCTGGGACGTTCCAGGGTGGCCCGCACATCATCGTTTACAAGCGCGGCTCGTCTCCGCCGGGCTACATGGAGAAGCCGGTTGTCCCGGCACACGTCTTTGCTGACCTGGACCGAATGATCGCGATGTTTAAGGAGATCGCCGGGCTGCAAAACCCGTCGATCGGAACTTCGGACCCGGAGAGCCGGAGCGGCAGAGCCATCTTGGCGCTCCGCGAGGCCGCCGACATGAGAGTCGTCGTCCCGTCGAACGGGATCGCCAGCGGGCTTCGGATGCTCGGAGAACAGGTTCTCGGCCTCATCGCCCAGTTCATGCCAGACCAGACGCAGATGGAGATCGTCTCCGAAGACGGCAGCGCCGAGGTTCTGAGCTTCCAGGGAAAGTCGTTCGTCGCCAAGGCGCAGAACAAGGGGCCAGCCTCGCTCCTGTACGACATCAAGGTGGATATCAGCGAAAAGCCCAACCCCGTCGAAGTTGAGAACCGAATCGAGCTGCTGCTGGCGGCGGGCGTCCTAGACCCGCGGATGAACGCCGACGACATCCTTCGGGCGCTCCGCGACAACGACCTGAAGGCGCTCGATCCGAGCGAATCGGACAGAGACCGCGCCGACGAAGAAAACCTCGTGGCCATGATGGTCTCGCAGCAGATCGCTGACGGTTCGCTTTCGATCGAGCCCGTTGCGACCGAGGACGGCCAAGAGATCATCCCGGCGGACGCGGCGCTCCAGGGCGGAATAAAGCTGATGGCTCACCAGGACCACGGAGTGGACATCCGTACGCACGGGCGATTCTTGAATAAGACGTACATGCAGCTACACCCGCTCGTCGTCGAGTACCTCGGCCAGCACGTTCGCGCACACCAGATGGAGCTTCAGCAACAGATCGCGATGGCGATGCAGGCGCGTGACCAGGTCCAGCAGCGCGTTCAACCCCCAGGAAGGGCGAGACAACAGCAGGCCGCCCCAGGGGTTCGGAGATCAGAGTCTCAGAGCTACGGAGGCAGATAGGCGCCATGAGCAAAGAGCCGGAAACAATCGAAGAGACCGAAGAGGTCAAAGATCAGGAATCGGACGAGCGGCCGGACGAGGCGACCGAAACCGAGGGTGAAGCGCCAAATGCGGAAGACCTTTCCGAATGGGGGGGGCTCAAGGAAAAGGCAGGCGGATTCACGCCGGACCAGTATCATTATCTGGCGTGGCGCGGGCAGCAGGCCGTCCAGGCAGAACGGCAAGCTCAGGAAGAAGCCATGTTCGCGGAACACGAACACGAGAAGAAGAAGGCTGCACCCGGAAACGGAGACCGCGACGAAGGACCCGGCGAAGACGACGAGCCATACGTGAGCCGGAAGACCGCAGAGGAGCTTGCCGCGCGCAAAGCGCTCGAGATCATTGATGAGCGAGAGAGGGAGCGCGATGAAGCTCAGCGAGTGGAAGCAGAGCACCAAAAGCTCCTGGACTCTTCTGGAATCACGAATTCTGTCATTCGCGACATGCTTCGGGCGAGGGCCGAGAAGCTACAGAACGCTGGCATATCGCTCGAAGTGTCGTACAGTGAGGCGATCCGGGTCTTGAAGAGCGAGGGGGTGGTTGACCAGGCGGCCAAGATCAGGACCGGGGTTCGCAATACCGCAGCACTCAAAAGAGCCCGTAGCTCCACAGGGACCGGCGGCGCTCCACCGGCCGCCGCATCCCGAAAAACGGAACCGGAGTTTCCCAGCGAGGACCTTCAGCGATACATGACGCCGACCGAAGCCGATCGGTACGTTTCCGCCTCTGCCGACAAGCAGCGGCAGATTCTCGAACAGGTAAAGGCGCGGGCGGCAATGAGGAGAGATTGACCCTCGTAGTATCGAAGTGACAACCAGGCCCTAGCTTCGGCTCGTCGGCCAACTTGCCGGAGCGACGTTCCGGGTACGACCGAAACGAACGGACGCCGTGTCAGTGTGGACCACACCCACATTGCCGCGGCGTTTTCGTTGGGCTTCACAAGGAAGTCGGCTGGTGTGGGGCCACATCGTAAAGCAGTTTGACGGACAGAACGCTACGAAAGAAACGGAGTAACAGAAATGTCTGCACCATCCGGCGCGAACACGACTACCGTAGCGAACCTCTTCGAGATTCAGTACAACGACGAGAAGGTCGGAATTCTCGTCAATACGGCTGACCCGCTCAACCAGATGTTGGAAGCGCAGGCCAGAGACCTCGACGAAGGTTCGTCTTTTCGATTCTTCAACACCGTCGGCCTCGGAGACTCCGACCGGGACTTCGGCGAGAACGACGATCTCGCGGAACCAGACCCCACGGTGGACATCCAGCCGTACTACAACATGACGTGGTACGACTTCACCGTCCGCTGCTCCGGCCAGGCGCTCACCAACCAGGGGACTGCGACCGGCATCCTGTCCCATCAGATCATGGCGAAGAAGGCGGCGATGCGCCTCTGGTTCGAGAAGGGCCCGTTCGTCAAGTCCACCGGCGAGCTGGCGGCGATCTACTCGACGCCGACCTCGGCAACGTCGATCGTGGTCGATAACGACCTGCTGATCGACGTGGGCATGTACGTCGGCGTCGTCGTCTCGACGACCGGCGCGGTCACCAACGGCGTCGCCAAGTCGAAGGTCACCGCGAAGACCTCGAACGCAAACGGCACTGCGACCCTGACGCTTGAAACGCCGCTGGCCGTCTACGGCAGTGTCGATACGACGTACATCGTGGTCCGCTCCGGCGCCTGGAACAAGTCGCCGTTCTCGCTCATCGACATCATCTCGGCGTCCAATCCCGACGGCGGGAACTTCGGGAACATCGACCGCACGACGGGCGCGAACGAGCCGTGGCGAGGGTATGAGCACGACGTCGAAAACAAGATGCTCACGCCGCTCCAGATCGCGACGGCGATGGACGAGGCTGAAGTTCGTTCCGGCCTGCGCCCCGACAGGATCATTCTGAACCGCTACCCGTGGCGTGACCTGATGCAGCAGGGGGTGAACGACCGGCGGATCGAGAATTCGACGAAGAACCTGGAGCTGTGGGGCACGACCCTGACGTTCGACGGCGTCCCGGTCTACAAGTTCCGGTTCTGTCCGTACTCGAAGGGTTTCATCTGGAACAGCGAGGTCATCAAGTCGGTGCATCCGACCGGCTGGCCTCGCGGCGGGCACTGGATTCGCCCGCTGGACGAGAACGGCAACCCGACCGGCGGGCCGCTTCAGCAGGACAAGGGGAAGTGGTCCTACAAGGCCGCGTACGTCGTCGGACGGCAGCGCGTCTGCACGGCCCCGAACGCTACGGCGCTCCTGAAGAACATCGGCTGGTCCAAGTCCGGGATGGCCGTGTAACGAAAGAAAGGAGGTCATCAGACCACCATGATTACCAATACTGAAATCCATCCGAGCGCCGGAATCAAGGTCAGCCAGCTCGAAGGCCACGGGTTCGGGATCGCCGCCAAAGCGCTCCTGAATGTCAACGAGATTCGTTACGTTGATTCCAACGGGGAGGGCGCCGCCGATCAACCGAGCGCTGGAAAGCGGCCCGATAAGGGTGCGTTTGCCACCGTCGCTTACGCCGTCACTCAGGTTCCCAAGGACACGCTTCTTGTCGTCCGGGAGAACCACACGGAGAACATCGCCAGCGATGCCTGGGCTTGGGGTGCTGAGGGCATCAAGGTCATCGGGCTTGGGACCGGAGACGAGCGCCCGACGTTCACGTTCATCACCGCCACAGCGGCCAAGATCAACCTCGACGAGGCCAACTGCGGGATCTACAACCTGCGGCTCATTAACGGCATCGCGTCACAAACGGCCATGGTTTTGCTGTCGGACGCCGGCATTCAGGTCATCGGATGCTTCTTGCAGCAGGGCGACGCCACCACACAGGCAGGTTACGGCATCCTCGGCAACTCGGCGTACGATAACGCGAAGGTGATCGGCAACGAGATCGTCACGACAACCGACACCGGCGCCACGGCTGGCATCAGCATGTCCGGGACACCGAACAACGTGGAAGTCGCCGACAACTTCATCTACGGAGATTTCTCATCGGCGTGCATTCACAACCCGACCGGAAACGTGCTGACCCTGCTGCGGATTCATCACAACGTACTGACGAATCTCCAGGCTGGTGACCATGCGATCGAGCTCGTGTCGGCATGTACGGGCGTTATTCATCACAACATCGTGAACTGTTCTCTGTCGGCGGTGGCTGACCCGCAAGGCATCGACTGCGGGGCATGCCTCTGCAACGAGAACTACGGAAGTGATGCGACCGACCAGTCCGGTGTGCTCACTCCCGCAGTGGACGCAGCGTAGCGGTCTGATGCTCGACGACACACAAGAGATTCAGGGGCTTCTGGACGCAGCAGGGCGCGTCCGCATTCCGAACATCGGGCGCCCGTACTACGTCCGGCCCCTGACTCTGTCGTCTGACTGCCACATCACCATGGACCCCGGAGTCGTCATTCAGGCGAAGATGGGAGAGTTCCACGGGTCGAACGACCGGCTCCTGACCGGAAGTGGTATCTCGAACGTGACCATCGTTGGCTACAACGCAACGCTCAAGATGAGGAAGGAGAACTACCGTACCGAAGAATACGAGGCGTCTGAACACAGACACGCGCTGGCGCTTTACGGATGCTCAAACGTCAAGGTCTACGGACTTACCTGCCAATCGTCCGGGGGGGACGGATTCTACTTCGCCGAGAACGCGGGCACGCCTTGTTCGAGCGTGTTCCTGAGCGATTGCGTAGCGGACGACAACTACCGCAACGGCTTGTCGATTGTCAGCGCGTCCGGTTTTGCGGCGATCAACTGTACGTTTAAGAATACGGAAGGGACTTCTCCGCGGCTCGGCGTGGACATCGAACCGGGGCTGCCGACCAACAAACTGGAGAACATCCTTTTTCGGTACTGTAGAACTCAGAACAACGCGGGCGGCGGCTTCCAGGTTCACTTCAAGGAGCTTACGGGTGATTCCGACGACGTGTCGGTAACCGTCCAGTCTTGCGTCGCGCGTGAGCCGACCGCGTTCGGGATTCTCGTGCAGTGCTTTGCGTCATCGCCCGGCGGGCACGTGACGTTTGAAGACTTCTTCGTGGAGGCCACGAACAAGGATACCCCGGCGTACACCGACAAATGGAACAGCGGCGCGAACGTGGACCTGAACTTCAAGAACGTCAGAGCAATTAAGCCAGGAGCCTAGAGCGGTGCCAGACATAACGCTCCAGAATCTCTACGACGGGGCCTACGCCGAGGCGGGCGACTACCAGTACTTCGCGTCGCCGTCCAACCCGACGATCTGCCCGGAAGCGCAGGCGCTCAACTTCATCAACAACTCGATTCGGCACCACGTTCGGATCGCTGAGCGGAACGACTGCGCGCTCAAGATCGCGAAGAACCAGATCACGGTCGCCGCGGAAGACTACTCGTCGCAGGCGATTACGATGACGGCGGACGGGGGCATGTTCACCGTCACCCGAACCGTAGGCGACGACGAGTACACCACCGCCGCACTAGACCATGACGTGTCGGTGTTGAACCTGCTGACGGCGCTCCAGGGGATTTGCCCGGTTGGGCCGGACTCAATTGAACTTGCCACCGGGGTTTACAGGATCACGTGGACGAGCACGCCGCGCCCGAACATCCTGGCGCTCTCCGTTGATGCGACCAACCTGACGGGCGGCACCGCCACGATAACGGCCACCGACTCCGAGCGTGGCTATCAGCGAGAGTACTACCTGGACCACTGGCTCATAGACGCGAGCACTGACCCGAACTTCCGCGGCAACCTGTTCATCTGGCGCACGGACGGAGCATACCCAGCGCCGATCTATTGGCCGGCGGGCGGCGACTACCGAATGAAGGAGTCGTACGGCTCGTACCTGTTTGCTCGGTGGCCTTCCGAAGAGGTCTACCAGTACATCGGGGACGGCGGCTCCGAGGTTGGCTCCGTGAACATCGGCGGGCACGGCTACAGCGATGTCATGTACCAGCGCGGGCGGGCCATAGGCTTCTACGAGACGCCGTCGCAGGCGATGACGCTCGAAGCGCACTACCTTCCGCTCGTGAAGCCGTTTGCGACCCAGACGGAAGAGCTGGGCGGCAATCTCGACCTGTCGTTCCTGATCGACCACAAGGAACTCCTAGAGGTCTGGGCGGCGATCTCCATGCGGCAGAGCCGGAATCTTCCCGTAACCCCGCTCCAGGGGAAGTACGCCGTACTGTTGGCCGATTTCATGGAAGCGGTCGCGAAGAACAAGCCGCAAGTGGCGCTGACCGCCTCGCGGCACTACAGGCCGTAGAGAAGAAGATGCCGAGAAGCGCACGGACAGTCATACGACTCCCCGGACCATTGGGCGGATTCTCCGAGCAGATCCACCCGGACATGATCGGCCCCACGAACTGCCAGGACTGCGAGAACGTCCTTGCGCTTCCGGGGCGGCTGAAGAAACGCTGGGGCATCCGGCAGATGACGACGGCGCATATCGCCGACCGACGGATCGAGGGAATTTGGAGCGGACTAACAAACCCGTCGTCTGGCGCGGTCGCCCCGCTGATCATCCTGAAGGCGAGTGAGGCTGACGCCTATACGACTGGGGCGCTCTACCGATGGAAAGGGGCCGGCGCGTGGGTGGAGATAACCGGCGCCACGATCGCCGGGAACACGTCGATCTTCGTGCCGATCGGGATGTCGCTGGAGACAAGCCAGCGGGCCTTAATTCTCGCAGACGGCTCCGCGCGGGCTTGGCGGATCGAACTTGCCGACACGCCTCGGGTTCGGTACTGCGGTATCAAGCCGGCGACTGACGATCTGAACCAGACTGGTATCGCCGGAAACATCACAACCGGGCACGTCGGCAATCCGGGAAACGTGCGGTTCTACTTGTCGTTCTCCGACGAGGAACAGCGGCCAGATAACGCTCCAACGAATCATCCCGGACTGGAATCGAACACGTGGGATTACGGCAGCGCCGTCACCCTTCCTACGCTTGGTGGCGTTCGGCTTGAGTTCGATGATCCACCAGGTGGAGAGCATTGGACTCATGTACGTGTATACGGCCTGAAGATTTCGTCTCCGTACGTTCAAACCCGCGCTTACTACATGGGGTCTTGGTACAGACCGGGCTACCAGAAAAGCACGCCGAATGAAGTTGGCGCGGTTGCGGTGACTGGGGATCATTACAAGATCGAGATCACCGAAGGTGCTCACGTGGTCCAGGCCAGCGGCAACGGTGCTTACGA
>Ga0114922_10003736_pt1 | contig 14174 bp, 8 predicted proteins | sample AartaG_FD_100975 | JGI IMG/M metagenome (GOLD analysis project Ga0114922, IMG submission 100975) | Deep subsurface microbial communities from Aarhus Bay to uncover new lineages of life (NeLLi) - Aarhus_00045 metaG | ecosystem: Environmental > Aquatic > Marine > Oceanic > Sediment | place: Aarhus...
CCGCTGCGTCGGCGATGGCCAAGATGCTCGCAGCAGGTACTGACCTGGGTCGTCGCGGGAAGGTCGATGAGCGCCGACTGGTTGCCGCCTTCAATGCCGTGACGACGGCGGACATCGTCTTCCAGAGCCCCATCGGCATGATGGAAGCGATGAACGTGGGGCATACGGGCCTGACGCACCCCTACACGAATGATTTGTTTGACCGGCGAGCCCAAGCAGTTCGTCAGACTGCTCGGGAGTGCCAGGCCGTCCTGGAGGGGGCGCCGGTGGGGCCGCGCGAGCACTGGCTGAAGCAGCAGCTCTGGCAGAGAGGCGTGGCGCTGCCGCGCAGCGTCGGAAATGATCCGGGGCGGATCGTCCGGGCAATGGCGCAGACCTACGTCGGAATCCCTCCCGCGGCGCGCGACGCCGGTGTGGAGGCCCAGGCGATACTGGTCGGCCTTGTGAAGCACGGTCACCCCCTGGCGGTGCCCGCGCTGATCGACATCATGGAGATAACGCAGGGCGGCGAGACAATCGACCTGGCGGCCTGCCTGGAGGCGGTCAAGGTCAACGCCGGGGACGTGGGTCTGTCAGCGGTTGGCCCCCGCCGGGTGTCATCTTCGGCAACGCGCTCGCTCCTTCGGCCGGGGGGAACCGAAAGCCTGCACGCGGAATGGACTGAGTGGTGGCAGAAGAACAAGTCCCTCCTTGCCTACAGGTACGAGAGCCTGGCGAACTGACGGCGGGGGACAGTCACCTGCCGGATGCACTGTGGCAGCATCTGCCTTCACGGGCGTGAATCTCGTCGGTATCCCCCTCAGTACCGTTTTCACTGATCGTGCCGCGCACGTAGGCCACGGACAGGCTGTCCGCCTGCACGCTGCTGTTCGTGAAGCTGCCCAGGCAGAGCGCCCCGATCAGCGCCGGACGCCGTGAGATCGATTGCACGAGGGAATCAGCGGCGACAACAGCAGGTCGTGGCGCATAACCGGGGCACACGAGGGTCAGGAGAAGAGATACTGCCAGATCTTGCTGATGGGATTCTCGTGGGCGTGGCCTTCGGGTTGTCCATTCGCGCGGCCTCTCTTCTGACTTCCGCGCCGTCCCCGAACCGCACGCCACGGATGACCTGCGGGACCAGTTCCTGGCCGTTGAGCCTGCGCCAGGCCCCTTCCCTCAAGACCTTGTCCCGCGCCAACCTGTCATCGACTCCCACTCGCTTCTCCAGCTCCACCACGCTATCCTTGCCCGCCGAGCGTGTCCATCTTCGGTATTCGGGAAGGACCTCTCAGGGAACTGGTGACGACAATCCCCGAAGGACAGACTGGCCTGCCTGTATTGGCAGCTTCCAAGAGCATCTCATTCTCATGGCGTGACCGATGCAAGCGTTTGACCCCGGGGAGAGGGACAAAGTGAAAGGCAGCGAGATAGCTTTGGCTACACTCATGCGGGAGAAGGTGGATCGTCCATGCATCAACTCCTGCTGGATGACCAGCTCTTCGTACATGAGCAAGGTGGCGGGGCGCGACTACTGGTCGGACCGAGAGGGGGTTTTCTTCGAGTACCTGCATCAGTGTGGGATCAACCTGGTTCCTCAGTGGTACTTTCCCGGCGAAGAACAGCGCAACATCGAGCGTGGTCACATGGCCCACGAGCACCTCCCGGGAGGAACAGAGCGCATTCGTGGCCCGGAAGACATCCTGCGGGCTGTGGACGACCTACCGCCCGACTCGGCGGTCGAGAGAGAATACGATATCGAGGCAGCGGCTCGGCGCTACGCGGAGACCTTGCGTGCCCGGATCGATAGGACGAAGGGCGAGACGCTCTTCATCGATTGGTTTGGGCAGGCGGATTTCATGGGCGGCTACAACCGCTGGGGCTACGAGAACTACCTCATCGCTATCTTGGACTACCCCGAAGCCATGCGACGCTTCTATCACCACACGGCCCTGCGCGGACGACTGTTCAATCAGGCGATCGTGCACGCCCGGGAGAAGTACGGCATCGCACCGTTCGTCTACAGCGGCCAGGACATCTGCACGGGCCGTGGACCGATCGTGTCCCCGCAGATCTTGAGGGACATTTACTTCCCTGAACTCAAATGGGCGATGCAGCCGCTTATCGAGAATGGGATTGGCGTCATCTGGCATTGCGACGGCAACATCGGTCCCATCCTCAACGATATTCTCGACCTGGGAGTGATCGGCCTTCAGGGGTTCGAGGAAGAACACGGTGTCAAGTACGATGAGATTGTAAAGCTCAGAGACCGGACGGGGCGCCCCATCTCGGTCTTGGGCTGTGTCTCCGTGGTGACCACTCTGCCCCATGGGGCAGTTGAGGACGTCAGGGACTCGGTGGAGAGGTCGTTCCGGCTAGCAGGGAAGGGCAGAGGCTTTGTCCTCTCCTCGACCAGCAGCGTAATGCCAGAGGTCCCTCATGAGAACATCGACGCCCTGTTTGACTACGGAAGGGAATTTGGCACCAAGTTCCTTGCGCGGTGAATCAGCCCTCACTGGCATCTTCCCCGCAACGTTGCCCTCATTGGCGGCGGGAGAACCAGACGTAGCGGTGACGCCCAGCACAGCGTTCTCCGCAGCCGCGGCCTGATGGCCCGAGTCCGGATCCCCCCACACTGCCGCCGGTTGCTGTTGAGTTCGATCGGCGGCTGGTTCCCTACTCGGTGCGAGCACATATGCTGCGCGTGCCGCCACTAACCCACCGAGAAGTATGGCGAACGAGATCGGCAGCCCCCTGGTGCTCAGCGTCTTGCATCGCTCCGTCCTCCGGAAGGAAGAAGGGGCCCGGGCGACCGGGCCCTCCTGTCAGAATGTGTAGTCACGCTGGAGCCTATTCAGGGCGGGCCGGCGCGGTCGCCAACGCCTTTGCTCGAGCGCCGTCGGCGTCATCTCGAGCAGGGCGTTCACCTGCTGCCACATCGAGCGGTGCGGCTGTCGGTCTCTCATGCTGCCCCATCATGCCCAGTCCGCTACCCCACTTTCGAGACCTTTTGAACAGGGCAAGGGCCGGGCTGAAGGAGGTGCAGGCACTCGCGCGTCATGCGGATCCGGCCACTACGTGGAACCTGTACGTTCGGGCAAACGATGCGGATTTGTCTGAACTGGCGGAGGGTTTGGGGGAAGTCGTGCGGGAGGCGAACACAAAATCAGCAGTACGCCCGATGGCGGTGGGTGCGGAAGTCTTTGCAGAGCAAGAGGATAGGATGGTCGGGGCGGCGGGATTCGAACCCGCGATTGGTCTCAGAGCCGATGACAGCGAGACCGCCCTAGAACGCTCTACAGCCATATTCGGAAAGGACTTAGAGGAACGTTCTGTAGAACAGCGGAAAGCAGAGGTAGTATGCCGGAAAGGGAATAGCGAGGTTTCGGAACACAGAATAAGCATAATCCCGGAGCGTCCCTCCCCGGGATGCGAGGTCGTCATTCGAACGTGGCCGTTACTTCCGCCCGATGCCAGGCAGGCTATCCTCGAGATCGTCAGACTGAATCAGAGGAACCTTGGGCATCCGACAGCGCTGTAACAGCAGGGCGTTCTTTTGCTCCTGTCAGATGACGATCTGCCGCATGGGGCCTGCGAGATCGACCAGTGGCTCGGGCACAAGAGCGTGAACACCACCATGATCTACGCCTACCTCGCCCCGCAGGACGATGAGATCAACGTCCTCTGACAATGCTGCCCCTGCCGGACCCGAACGGATCGTCCATAGTCAATGGGGACAGCCAGTGCGGCCGTATCAGACCGAGACACCTCCCTTTCTCCATGGGTCACGACCTGCCCCCCAGGACGACGAGATCAACGTGCTGTGACCGCGGCAGTATCGCGGAGACAATCGCACTCGGAGGACTCTGATTGCCGGCAGCGGCGTGATTGACAGGCAGTTCCTCGGCCAGCTCGATGGCAGCCGTTGCCCGGCGTTCAGTAGACGGCGCACTGTCCCTACCCAGAAGGCCCCAGGCGCTTACCAGGACGAGAAGAAGGCCTGCCACCCCAGTACCCTCCATGCCCGCGACTTCCCGCTGGAGCGCGTCTGGCAGCCCCTTCGTGACACATACGCTTGTTGACTGAACCCCCGAACCGACCGGGAGCCCGTTGCTCTGGACACGCGGCCACTGCAGACTTGGTGCAGTTCTCGCGTATGGCGTCACGCAGAATCCCGGGTCTTCGGTCTGCGAGGTGTACCATCTCCAGCTCTTTCCGATACAGCCATATCCGGCTCTGCACGCAAAGACGCGGATGGAATGGGGGACCTGGACGTCGGCGTTTTGGGTGCGTTCGCCGGCGGATTCCTCTTCAGGCAGCTTGGTGTGACCGGGGAGGGTGTGATCGGTTCGCTTGTCACTGCTGTGGCGGGGGCCGTTATCTTGCTGTTCATAGTCGGCTTGCTCAAGCGGGCCTGACGGTCTGCTCAGCAAACCCGGCCAAAGGGCAGGGGAAGGCTTGGCGGCCCGGGTCGCCCAGGCTGCCGCCGTGTGTCTGTAGAACGTGGGCCTCAAGCGACCACGGTCGACCTCCAGAGCGGCCTTTAAGCTAAGACGGCTGCCCATGCCTGCAATACCCGCGAGCGGCATGTGTGGGAGCAGCCTCCGGCATGCGCGCCTCTAACCTGGATGGAGGTATCGAACGCGAAGGAATCGCCGCTTCAGAGCCTCAAGGTCTGCGGGAAGGCAACCAGCCGGTACACCCCGTTCTGCCGGAGGTGAGTCCATCCGTAGGGGCGACCGCTGACCACCGGGCTGTGGGTGGTGTTCCTGCTGACCTGCTGGCACGGCGCCGCGGTCCCATGGTATTCTGCGCCTGTTATACCTCGAGAGCGTAGCAGCCGGGCCGGAGGAAGCACTTGTGGGACGCCGGACAGCCGCAGGGAAGGCCGACCAGGTTGCCCGAGAGGGTCACGTTACTGGAGACACAAGCGAGGAAGGATGGTATGAGCGTTCTTCACACGATGCGTTCCGCGCGTAGTACATTGCGGGCCCTGGCGGTCTGCGCAGCCACCTATGCTCTCGTGGCGGGGGGGATCCTGAGCAGTATCACGTGGTGCGGGGCTCAGGATAATCCCCCCGTGTCCACCGTGGTGCTGGGCTCCATGAGTTTCTGGCGATTCTACCAGACAGTCAGGCCGCCGGTGGCCGAGGTGGACGGCGAGGTCAGAACGTTCGACGGTCCCTGGCCGGAGTGGGAGAAATATAGCCCTCCGGCGGACTGGACGAGCCGCGACTTCGATGACTGCGGCTGGGTGCGGAACATGGTCCGGATGACGGCGTACGACGCCAACCTTGCCCAGCTCTGCCTGCGGGGGAAGTTCTCAGTCTCCGATCCGTCCGCGGTGAGCGGACTGAAGCTGTCACTTGCGTACCACGGCGGAGCGATCGTGTACGTGAACGGTCAGGAGCTGGCGCGGTCGCACATTGCGCCGGGCGCGGACCTGGCAGAGCCCTATCCGCCCGAGGCGTTCCTGGACAAGGACGGTGCGCTGGCCCGCCGCGTGGGCGTTTGGAACGCGCGTGGCATAGACGCCGGCGATACCGTGAGGCAGATGCGCCGTCGCGTCCTGGACAAGGTCGAGGTCCCGCCAGGCCTCCTCCGACCGGGCGTGAACGTCGTGGCGCTCAAGATCGTCCGCGCCCCGTACTCGAAGGACGTCTACGAGTATAGGCCCAAGGAAAACGACACCCGGTTCCGCTGGCCGGTCTGCATGCTGTACGAAGCGACGTTGACGGCGGCGCAAGCGGAAGGTCTGACGCCGAACGCGGTGCGTCCGGAAGGTTTCCAGGCGTGGAACCAGAACCTGCTGGCAAGCGATTTCGTGATCGACTGGGGGGACCGCACGGAGCCACTGCGTCCCGTGCAGATCACGGGGACGCGCAACGGGGCGTTCTCGGGGAAGGTGATGGTGGGCTCGAACCGGGCGATCCAGGGACTCAGCGTGAAAGTGTCGGACCTTCGGGGGGCGGGCGGCGTCATCCCGTCATCTGCGGTTCGCGTGCGGTATGCCGTCCCCTGGGGAGAGAACGGCAGTCTCCGATCCCGGAGCAGCATGGGCCGTGTGGACGCCGAGCTGGGATGTCTGGTGGAGACGCCTCCGGAGGAGATACCCCTGAGCCAGAGCCAGACCTCGCGCGTCCTCGTAGACGGGGCGGTGACCGCTTTGTGGCTGACGGTTCAGGTCCCTCGGGACGCCGCTGCGGGGACGTATACAGGTTCGGTCACCGTCGGGGCTCAGGGCGAGACGCCCGTGACGGTGCCGCTGGAGTTGAAGGTTGCGGACTGGGCGCTTCCGGACCCCCAGGACTATTGCGTGTGGGTGGAGATACTCCAGTCGCCGGACACGCTGGCGCTCGAGTACGAGACCCCCCTGTGGTCCGACCGACACTGGGACCTCATCGCCCAGTCCTTCCGCCTGGTGCGTGATTCGGGAAGTCGGATCGTCTACATCCCCCTCATCGCCCAGAGCAACCTCGGGAACGCGGAGAGCATGGCCCGCTGGGTGCCGAGGGACGCCGGCTCGTACCAGTACGACTTCTCGGTGATGGATCGGTATCTGGAGACGGCGGAGGAGAACCTGGGTCCGCTGAAGATCGTGGTCTTCCCGGTTTGGGAGGCCTACATGGCCCAGAAGGAGGGTTTCCAGGGCCGCGGGTACCACAAGCAGTTCATGGAGAAGAACGACCGGTTTGCCGGCAGCACGGGACCGGTGGTGACGGTGCTGGACAAGGCGACGGGCAAGACGGAGAACGTGGTGCTCCCGCGCTTCGAGGAGCCGGGCAGCAAGGAGATGTGGAAGGGCCTCTTCGACCAGGTCCGCCAGCGACTGGCTCAACGCGGACTGGCCGGCAAGATGATGCTCGGCATGATGAATGACGCGTGTCCGAGCCAGCAGGACATCGCCTTCTTCGCCGAAGTGGCGCCGGGGGTCCCGTGGGCCCTCGCCGCCCATGGCACCTACATGAAGGCCAACTTCGGCTACCGGGCCATCGTCTACTCGCGCGTGGCCCACGAGAAGAGCCTGGCGGGGTGGCGTCAGCCTGATCTGGTGGCCTACTTCAACCGCGGGAACAGGCTGGAGAACACCGAGCCGGCCACGTGGCGGACGATTCCCACCTTTGCTATCGCGGGCAGTTGGCGCGGCGTGGGACGGGTCGGCGGCGACTTCTGGAAGGTGATCCGGAACAAGAAGGGGGAGCGCGCGGGACGCGTTCCGGAGCGGTATCCGCAGAGCAACTGGCGCAACCTGGACATCTACACGGCGTTGCTGGCGCCGACCGACATGGGGGTTGCGGCCACCACGCGTTACGAGCATTTGCGGGAGGGGGTTCAGGAGTGCGAGGCTCGGGTCGTCGTGGAACGCGCCGTGACGGACGAGGCCCTGCGGGCTGAGCTCGGGGCCGACCTTGCCGTCCGATGCGAGGAGGCACTCGAGCAACACTTGCGGGCGCAGCAACTGCTCCGGGGCTGGACTGGCAAGACGGGCCCCCACTGTCTCAGCAGCGGGACGGACCTGGGGACGGCCTGGTTTCTGAGTTCGGGCTGGGAGGCGCGCGCCGAGGCGCTGTTTACCCTCGCCGGCGAGGTGGAGCGGGCGACGGCCATGCACGAGCGCCTCTGAACTCCATGCTGCGCCGTCCGCCAGGCGGGAAGATGGGAGGAGACCCGGAGCCGTCCGCGTGTCTCACATGGCGCCTATGCCGTCGGATGATCTCGCGCATACCGGGTAGCACCTTTGTGACCAGGATCGCCGGAACTCGGGCCGGCTTGGCGGAACAAAAGGCGCGAAGACTGACCGCATTCCTGAGCAACGCATCCCCAGAGCAATCGCAGTATCCCTGCCCTGGCCAAGCGACCCGCCGCAGAGACCCAACCAGCGGGAATTCAACCCAGCTTACTCGCCTTCGCCATCAAACCTTCTCCGCCATCATCGTCAACAGGACAGCTCGTCCTTACCCCTCTTCCGGGGCTCATCCAGGAACCCTTCAATGGTCAGCGGGGCACTGCCTTCGTAGTAGTTGCCCGCCGTTCAGCAGACGGCGCACTGCCCCTACCCAGAAGGCCCCAGACGCTTCCCAGGACGACAAGAAGACCTGCTACCCTAATACCCTCCATCCGCGCGACTTGCCGCTGGAGCGCGTCTGGCAGCTCCTGCCTGCTCCGCATGCTTTGCTGCTGCACCTCAGTGACTCGGCAGTCCTTTGCCCCCGGTATTCGGCGGCTGCATGCACTCAGTTAGGTTCCCCCGGATGCCATCACGGGGCGTCCTTGTGTACCGGCCTCCGAGGTGTACCGCATTTGGCTCGCTCCGATACAGTCAGGACCGGACCTGAACGTGGCCGTCCACAGTGATCACCAGCCGCCAGACCGGTCGGTCTTGTCTCCCGGTCGGTCATCCCACATGCGCATCGCCCCTGACAGCCCGGCCAGCCAGAAGTACGATGCTGTCTCAGGACCGGGGTACATGTGGGCTTTCTCGGCTGGGGTGCGCGGGCTCCCTCTCCTAAGCAGTTGCCGTCAGCACACCGATTCTTGCGCGGCGCTACGCCGGCAGTAGCGCTCTCGTAGCCACACCTTACGTGGTGGCACACGCCTCGACCGTTATTCCCGGTAGGCTTCGGCTGCCTGGAGTAGAAGTGCGTGAGCGTGATCGAGTTCGGCGCCTTGACGGTGAAGAGGAAGTCGTCCGGGACGCCCTCGGCATAGGCCCTGACGGTGTCCTGGTCAGGCAGCTTCGCGCCGGGCGGGAACAGGCTCCAGAACCACTGGTCGACCTCCACCGTGTTAAGATGCCGGGCGTAGTCGGGGAGGTAATCGTTGGGGCCATAGTCCAGGTCCGGGCGGTAGATGAGGCCTTTCCAGGAGTCGCACTTCCACGAACAGGTGCCGAGGCGAAGGCAGTCTCTGTACGGCTCCGGAATGGTCAGGTTGAGGTGGTTCATTCTGGGTCCTCTCCGGCTGTGTAATCGTGCGGAGGCGGAGCCGGGTCAAGCATCCTGGCCAGGTCCTCTGCGAATGTGAGGCCCATGTGCGCGTACGCACTTCATTACAGGCCTCGACCTTCTGCCGGCGCCATTCAGCTCCATGCCCGGTTGGGAATGACCTCGTTGATGTCGACACCGACGGTCCGAATGACAACGGCAGTATCAAAGGCGAGACATGTTACACCAGTCCATCGCAGGTCTGCCCCTGCCTCTGATGGTTGGCAGGGGTGGCGAAGAAGCCACGGCAGACCATCCGAGTATCAGAAAAGGGGAAGGGCAATCTCGGAATAACGCCAATTGCACGACTGGTCGGCTTCGACTACAGTATAGGCGGCGGTGGGACTGGGCCGCCGTGGGGAACCGTTACACGCAGGTGTCGACTTCTCCCGGCACGGCGACGCCTCGCACAGCCGCCCGCCCCTGGTACCGGATGCTTGACAGCACCTGTCCCGCCGGGCCTGATGGACCTGCCCCAGCGGGGCCCGCAGGGACTACGGGACCGGCACTACTACCCGGAGGCCGACGTAGTTGACCGCTCCCCCGACGCCGCCATAGCGGCCCGCCGAGCGGCAGGTGATCCGAGAGTGGCGCCAGGAGCCGCCGCGCAACACCCCAGAGGACCCAGTCTCGGCACCCGGCGGATCGCTTCTTGCGCTCCTGGCGTAGTAGCCGGCGTCGTACCAATCCCGACACCACTCCCTCACGTTGCCGTGCATGTCATAGAGGCCCCACGGGTTCGGCGGCTTCTGGCCTACCGGATGCGTCTTGCCGTCGCTGTTGCCACCGTACCATGCATGATCGTCGATGCTGTCAAGATCATCGCCAAAGCTGAAGACCGTTCTCGTGCCGGCGCGGCAGGCATACTCCCACTCGGCCTCCGTCGGCAGACGCACGGCGTGGCCCACCATCAGGCCGAGCTTCTGGCAGAACTCTTTGGCAAGTTGCCACGACACGCTCTCAACCGGGTTGTTCGCCCCCTTGAAGGTGGCGGGATCCTCCCCCATGACGGCCTCGAATTGTGCCTGGGTGACTTCGTACTTCCCCATGTAGAAGGGCTTGGTGATCCTGACGCGGTGCCGAGGTCCTTCGTCGGTATCTCGTCCGCGCTCTTCCTCCGGGCTTCCCATCAGGAACTGGCCGGGGCGGATGGGGACGAGCTCCATCGTCACCCCGTCGCCCAAATCAAGCCTCAACTCCTTCTCCGGACCAGGCACTGCGTCGACCTCCTCCCGAAGTCTCGGCATCCTGCCATCTGTAGGGATCAACTCCTCCAGCTCGGCAAGCATGTCCCAGGCGGTGAACTTGTCCTCGCGAGCGATGGCCTCTTCGAGGCGCTCGATGATCGGTGCGGCCTTCGCCTGGGCATCGGCCTCCTGCGCCTGCGCGGACCGCTGATGGCCGAACGACAGAACGGCGAAGGCCGCGCACAAGGCGAGCACAATGCCGCAGAATGATAGGCTCGTCTCCATTTCCGGTCCTCTTTTTCCGCAGATGCCGTATGGCCCACCAGTGGATCGCGACCTCGGCCCCATGGCGCGGGTGTTGGACGCAGCGGCTAAGATAGCCCCTGCCAGTTGCCCTGTCAACTCGAGTCCAGGGATCTTCCTCCGACCTTCTCCTCCGCCACTTCGATGGTCTGAGGCGCGTCCGTCAGGTGCTCGGCGAAGAGGCGACGCTGCGCGGCCTTGCGCCCCGTGCGCCGCACGATATGCCGACCGCCTCATGCGAAGGCCGAGGTAGGCCGAATGAACGCCGACCTGCTCCGCTTGGGCATCCACATGGTGTGAGCCACGCTGGGCAGCCCCCGAGGCATTCTGACGCGTCGCACAGCCGCGCTCGCTCCTCTCGCACCAGGTACCTGACACTACCTGCCTCGCCCGAGCCTTGAACCCCCCAGGCACATCCGATAGATTCAGCAGTAGGCACACGGGCCTGGGGGGCTTCGTCGGGAACGCGCCCCTCACTTTCCCTTCCCCATCGACAGATGAGCAGGCCGAAGGAGCGGAGAATGATGACCGGAGGGACGTTGCCTTTCGCCATGTGCATGTTCGCTGCGGCGTTGCTGGCGCAGGCCGGCGGGGCCGCGCCTGCCGAGTCGCTGTACGGCGAACCGAAAGTCCTGAAGTTCAAAGGCGGCCGAGCCGGCTCCTTGTCCCTGCAGTTCGACGACAGCATGGACAGCCAGGCCACGTTCGGCATCCCCGAGCTGAACAAGCGCGGCCTGGTGGGCACCTTCTTCATCAATCCCGGCCTGAGCCGGTTCCAGCGCCACCGCGAGGTCTGGGAGGTCGTCTGCCCCCAGTACGGCCATGAGCTGGCCAACCACACGATGCACCATCACGGCGCCAAAGACGATGAGGAAGCCGCCTACGAGATCGGCGAGTGCTCACGCTACATCTGGAGCCTCTACCCGGAGGGCAGCAAGCTGCGGCCGTTTATGAGTGGCGGCGGCACGACGTGGAACTGCTCCCGCGAAGTCAGACGCGCGCTGAGGGACGATTACTTCCTCTTCAGCGGCAGCGCCGGGGTCGGCCGCACCAGCAGCCGCGAGGAGCGGACCGGCCACCGGTGCATCGTCATTGCCCAGGAGGCCATCGAGGAAGGCACGTGGCGCCAGGCCGCTTTCCACGGCGTCGGAGAGGCATGGCTCGTCACCGACCCGGAGCATTACCTCGAGCTGCTGGACTACCTGGCTGCCCACCGGGATCAGATATGGACAGGCACGACGGGCGCCGTCTACAAGTACACCGAGGAGCGCGATGCCGTCGAGTCCGTCACACTCGCGCACGCCTCTGAGACCGGATTCACGCTCTCGATCCAGTGCGACGAGTCGAAGGTCAAGACCTACGGTCGGCCGCTGGCCGAACTCTACGACGAGCCCTTGACCGTCCAGGTGCGGGTGCCGGACTCCTGGCAGCACTTCCGGGCCGTGCAGGGCAAGGGCAAGCCCGTCGTACTCGATACGCTGGAGGTGGACGGCCAACGCTGCGCCCGGTTCGACGTGCGTCCCAACGTAGCGGCGGCCACGGTTTCGGTCTCACCGTACAGCCAGCCGGAAGTCATGAAGTTCAAGGGCGGCCGACCCGCCGCCTTCTCCATGCAGTTCGACGACAGCATGGACTGCCACGCCCTGTTCGCCATCCCCGAGCTGAACAAGCGCCGGCTGGTGGGCACCTTCTTCATCAATCCCGGCCTGGAGCGCCACACGCGCCACCGCGAGGTCTGGGAGGCCGTCTGTCCCAAGTTCGGCCACGAACTGGCCAACCACACGATGCACCACCACGGCGCCAAGGACGATGAGGAAGCCGTCTACGAGATCAGCGAGTGCTCGCGCTATATCTGGAAGCTCTACCCCGAGGGCAGCAAGCTGAGGCCGTTCCTGAGCGGCGGGGGCGTGACGTGGAACTGCTCCCGTGAAGTCAGGCGCGAGGTTGCGGCGCAGCACTTCCTCTTCTTCGGATTCGCCGGCCCCGGCCGCACGAGCGTCGCCGAGGACCGCGGCAACGGCCGGTGCGTCGTCCTGGCCGAGAAGGCCCTGGAGGCAGGCGAGTGGCGCCAGGTCGGCTTCCACGGCGTCGGAGACGGATGGATCGTCACCAGCCAGGAGCACTACCTCGAGCTGCTCGACTACCTGGCGGCCCAGCGCGATCAGATATGGGTGGGCACGACGGGTGCCCTGTACAAGTATACGCAGGAACGCGACGCCGTCGAGTCCGTCACCCTCGCTGACGCCTCGGAGGCCGGGTTTGCGCTGTCCATTCAGTGCGACGAGTCGAAAGTGAGAACCTACGACCGGCCGCTCGCTGAGCTCTACGACGAGCCCCTGACGGTCCAGGTGAGCGTGCCGGACTCCTGGCAACGCTTCCAGGTCGTGCAGGGCGAGGGCGAGCCAGTCGTGCTCGAGACGGTGGAAGTGGATGGCCGACGGGTCGCACGGTTCGACGTGCGGCCCAACGTGGCGGCGGCGACGGTCTCGGTCCTCGAGTAACCGGCCGGGCCCCCGGGTGGCGCTGGGCATGTGCCGGGGGGGGTGCCAAACGGTGTCTGCCTTGACAAGGGCCTGAACGCGCATATGATCTCCAACGTATCCCGGATGCTCAGGGGGAGACGAGAACTGGACGGCCGAGCAGGTACTCGGCTGGGCGGACCGCCTGCGCGCGTCCCGCTAGCACGAAGAGACCGAGGTCGACGCCATCAAGACGCCGCCGGCGACGCATTGGCTGACCATCGGAGGGACTCAGCGATGAACCGGCATATGCGTGGGATGATGGCAGTCGGGATTCTTGCGGCGGCATTTCTGGGCGCCCTCGTCGCCCAGCGGTTGGCCGGCGCGACGGCTCACGCGGCCGACGCGGCATTCGTCTCTGGACCTCACCATGCTTGCCCGCCGCGGCGGGAACGTCTACACGGACCCCAGCCTGCTAGACGTAGAGGGGGCGCTGGCCTTGCTGCCCGCTCCGTCGCTGACTGGCGCAAGGACAGCTTGAATAGGAAGGGGCGACGCGGCACCGGCTGTGTGGTCCCAGGCGCCGGCGTGCAGGGGGCGCTGCCTTCGTAATGGTTGCCCGCCGTTCAGTAGACGGCGCACTGCCCCTACCCAGAAGGCCACAGACGCCTCCCAGGACGACAAGAAGACCTGATACCCCAATACCCTCCATCCCCGCGACTTCCCGCTGGAGCGCATCTGGCAGCCCCTTCGTGACACATAGGCTTCCTGACTGGACGTCGAACCGACCGCAAGCGCTGCGTCCCGCATGGGCAATCCCCACATACATTGGTGACGTTGTGCCACGCGCCATCACGCGGGTATCTGACTTTTCCTGCTGCCACCGGCGAAGGGAGCCTTCGGTGCGTTATGTCAGAGCTCTGCCGCCACGGGTCGGGCTTGCGATGATGCAACGTCCCACCATGGCGGAATACGCCGGAAGACCTGCCCGTCTGCCTCAAGCAGTGATCAGGACACGATCGGCTCCTGCACCAGGTTGGCCCCGGGTCGGGACCTCTGGACGATCTCATGGGTAGGTCATTTTACGAGGTACCGCGAAGGAGGATTGCGGGGTGTACCACATGCTGCTCGTTCTGATACACCCGCTTTTCCGGCTCTCCCCACGAAGGCCGGCGCGCGCAAGCCGTATCCGCTCGTCCTCATGCCCCACGGCGGCCCCTACGGCGCCTCGTTGAATAGCTGCACCTCGGCGCTCTCGCCGA
>Ga0114922_10003737_pt1 | contig 14171 bp, 12 predicted proteins | sample AartaG_FD_100975 | JGI IMG/M metagenome (GOLD analysis project Ga0114922, IMG submission 100975) | Deep subsurface microbial communities from Aarhus Bay to uncover new lineages of life (NeLLi) - Aarhus_00045 metaG | ecosystem: Environmental > Aquatic > Marine > Oceanic > Sediment | place...
CATGACGGTAACAGGATTATACTCATACATGCCGGAGGCCTAAAGCGTTAAACTCAAAAGTTTTACGAAACAAAACCTCGTCTTGGTTGCCAACTTTTTGGGAGAAGAACCAAATATATGGTATCGCCAACCGAAATATCGTAATCCATTTATTTACAGGCGGTTATGATGTCGTCACTATTTGGCAGGCAACGTGTGGGTATTGGGATTTTCCATGATTTAGCAATAATTCTTTCTTCAAGGGAAATGGCGGTACCGAAAAACAGCTCCGGCCTGTGGACCGCAGATAATAAATTGCAAAACGTTGCCCAAAATCTGAATCTCGCCTATTACCCTGCGTCACACTGAGACCACGTTTACCATATTCCTTCTACCTTCTCTACCGCCTTCTGGGGAGAAGTTGAATCTCAAAACCCGGAATTCTTTACGTGATATATATACCCCATAAAAAAACGAGGTTTTCACCTCGTTTTTAATCTCTGCGTACTCGGCAGTACGATTTTACGCTGTTTCTTCTACGGGCCGCTTCCAGTTGCGTTTGGGAGGCTTGACCACCAGCCCATTCCGGATCGCCTTGGCGGATACTCTAATTCGCACAACCCTGCCATCAACCAGGGCCCGTACCTTCTGGATGTTCGGCTTGAATTTCCGCTTGGTGATCCCGGTAACCTTGCGGCCGACGCCGCCCAGGTATTTCGCCTTACCTCGACGGCTGATACTCCGGCCGGCACGCGTCCGCTTACCCGTAAAATGACATACTCGTGACATATCTATATACTCCTCTTCTTCCAGGTTATTGGAATGAGGTATTATACTGACGAAAATCGCGATTGCAAGGGGATTTCCAGGTAAAATCTGACACGCCGGCCTTGACTATAAGTCTTTTATATAATTGAACTTATAGATATTATCTCTTTTTTTTGCGCTCCGGTTCCGGGGGGAAAAGCTCTTTCTGAACCAGGATCGCCAGAAAATGATAGGTATTCGGTATCAATTCAAAACGTACACAGATCCAGCCGGATTCTTCCGCTTCTTTTGCCAAAGCACTCAGAAGCGTGCCGTGGGTTTTATCTTGTGTAGAAATCACCGGGTAGCGTTCAATCACGCATAAACGACCCGAGGGTTTCACAACCTTACGCAGATGCTGTAGATATTCCACACGGGTTTTCTTATCCAGATGGTGATAGGTTTGCGACAGAAAGACCAGATCGCAGGAATTCTCCGTTAGTTCCACGTTATCCGTTTTACATAGATGAGGCTTTATCTGAGACAGATTTTTAAACTTCTTTTTCAGTGAATCGACTTTTTTTTCTTTGATTTCCGCGGCGTACACGATGCCTTTTTCCCCGACGAATTGGGCCATTTTTTCGGTCCACCAGCCGTCGCCCGCCCCGATATCCACTACCGTATCGCCGGGGCGCAAATCCAGTTCCCGCAGCACATAATCACTTCGATTTCGAAAGGGGTAACTGCCCGGCCATTTCCGCTCGTGCTGCTTCGTATCCAAAATCCGCGTACTGGTCCATTTCGAAGTTGCTTCTTCCTCAGATCGTACACTCGAAACAACCACCAACATTACTAGCAATAATACCAAAGAAATACCAATCCTGCGCATTACAAATCTCCTTTACATATTAAATATGGCTCAAATATAACTCCGGTACTTATAAGAAATGACGAAGAACTGATTAAGATTTTGCAAAGAAAGCGATTTTATTGGCGCCATCCACCACGGTTATCTTCGCGTCGGGTTTCTCCGCCAGCCAGTGATCCACCACTTCCTGGGGATTCGAGGCCGGATGAAGATGGGCCGCTTCTATCTGTGCGTCGGGAATTTCCGAGTGCATCCAGAGCCGTCGCAAACGCCGGATTAATTGGGCGAACTTGTAAGGCTTATGACTATACAGTTTATAATCGTCCTCGATGGTTTTCAGAACCTCATCCAACGGAGCGGTTAACCGATGATAAAAATTTTCCAGGGTATGCGACTCGCCGATCCCGTTGGCGCACGCCGCCAGGAACAAAATCTCTCCGCCGTCGCGGACCGCGTTCTTCGTCAACTCCAGCGCCCGCTGGGCAATATACAGATCGGTATCATTGGGGAAACCCCCCGGCGATACAATCAGCCGGTCCACCCGGTTCACGGTATGAGTATTCCGCGTATCCACCAGAGTAAAGGCCGCCCGGCTTACCGGCTCGATCAATCCGAATCCCGCCCATTGGAGCTTTCGCTCACTGCTGATCGTCGCCAGGGCATACACCGGCCGATCCCCGAGGATCAAATACATCCCCTCGACCTCGTCCGCCGCCAGAGGATTGGTTCGCCGGTCGGGGTTTTCGTGCCAGGGATGTCTGCCAAATGTCGAGGTATCCTTCAACGCCAGAGAGTGATTCTGCTCTGTCGTCAAAAACGTACAGACGCCCGGCACGAAATTTTTCACCGGATTCGAATAGCCCGCAAAGTAATGAACCTTCACATCCGAGACGACCAGAAACGCATCCGCCTCGTCGAGGATCGTGTTGGAATGAATCTCCGTACCATACGAAGTCGTACCGGCGTAACGATAGGTATCGCGCCGATAATCGTGTGTATGGATCGTATAGGTTTCGATTCCAACGTGATGTGCGTTCCGTTCAATCAAATCACGAATCTTCCGGTTATCCGGCGTATCGGGATGATGAGTACCCGTACAGATCACAAATAGAACTTCCGTTGCCTGGAGCAGCAGGGGAAACAACTCCGGCAGAATATCCTCAAACGGCTCATCCCGCGTCCCATCGTCCAACAAGACGCACACCTTGTTTCCCGCCGCGATGCGAATAAATTCTTCTGCTTCATCCCCGGTAAGTATTTCTCGTAAAAGGACGTTATTGGCTGACTGGACTTCCTGCTTCCACGGACGAATCACCTGCTCGACATTCCCCTCCGGAATCTCGATTCCCATTTTTCCCCTATTATAGGACAGTTCAATTTTCATAAACCACTCATGATCCTGTAAAGCCCCCGCCGCCAGGCGGGGGATAATTCCTCATTGTATATTTTTCATGGTACATTGCTTATGGGCGGCAGCCACTGAGCAAAGCGAAGTGGAAGGCGGCTAACCATCCACCTCGAAGACTCGGTGGCTGCCACTCATCATCCGTCGCTGCGGCGAATGTGCTATTGCTTTAGTTTTGCGCAGGCATATCCGGTTTGGGCTTTTCTGTTTCTTTGGGAGTGGAAGTAAACGTCTCGGCCAGGCTGGGCAGGGTCGGTTGGGCGCGGAGCAGGCCTTTGCACTGTTTGACGGCCTGGGCCAATTGGTTATCGAGGGCTAGAAGCTGTTTGGCTTGTTCGCGTTTTTGTGCTTGTTCTGTTTTCGCGATCGCTTCCTCGGATTCGGTTGGTGTTTCGTCGGTTTTAGCCCCGTTATTTTTCTGTCCGTTTTTCACTGATTCGGTCAGGGCCTCGACGGTTAATTTGTTCATCAGTTTGCGCAGTTGGGCCAACTCCTCTTGATTCAAATCCAGACCTTCTTCGATGTCCGGATCCACTCCCCAGGCGTCGGTATCGGGCAGTCGATGGACGCAACGACCTTTAGGCAGATAATAATAATCGGTGGTGAGTTTGACGGCGCCGCCGGATTCGGGCAGTCGAAATAATTTCTGTACGGAGCCTTTGCCATAGGAACGTTTGCCGACGATGACGGCGCGGCTGTGGTCCTGCAGCGCGCCGGCGACGATTTCGGAGCCACTGGCGCTCGTCTGGTCGATCAGCACAACCAGCGGCAGGCGGGGATAGGTGTTCGTCAGGGAGGCGTTTTCCTCGTGAACGACGGAGTGCGCTCCTTTCATGGATACGATGACTCCCTGTTCGATAAAACGATCCACGACCTGCACGGCGGGGGCCATCAAGCCGCCGGGATTCCAGCGGAGATCAAGAATCAGGGATTTCATGTTGTGCGTTTCGAGTTTTTTGACGGCTCGATCGAGTTCTTTATCCGTGTCGGTGGTAAATTGGGTGATCTTTATATACCCGATCCCGTTTTCCTCATCGAGCAGATAATCCCATGCGCCGTTGAGAGTGCTGCGTCGCCAGCCGCGTACCGTCGGCATATGAACTTCCTTGCGGGTGATTTGGATGGTTTCTTCCGAGCCGTCCAGATGAAGAACCTTAATAGAAACGTCCGTATTCGATTTCCCGGTCAGTTCTTTCACGGCCCTGTCCGTGGACCATCCTTTCGTACTTTGACCATTGACTTCCATAATTTTATCGCCGGCCCGCACACCCGCATTGTACGCCGGCGTATTTTCAAACGGGCTGATGACTGTGAGCCAACCGTCTTTGATGTCAATGCTGATGCCGATGCCGTCATAGGTGCCGCTGGTTTGTTTGCGAAATTCCTCCACCTCTTTCGGAGGGATATATTCGCTGTAGGGATCCAGATTGTGCAGCATGCCGTTGATGGCGCCGGTGATCAATTCCTGGTCATCGGTCTCCTTGACGTAATGTTTGTGGATCAGATCGCACGCATCCACGAGCGGATTCAGCACGGAATGATCGGAGGAACGCCTGGCGATCGAGATATTCAATATACTCAACAGGGTCGCCCAAACGATAATTCCGGCGTAAATCAAATTCCTTTTACTATTCACGTTTTTTCTCCCAATAGTTAGGATTACCAACCGCTTACTCACGTGCGCGGCTTGGATATGTTTTGGATGGAGCGGCGGGTCCGCTCGGACGGCGCCAACGATTGGATGGTGGCGCCGGCGCCGTTTTGCTGGTTGATCTTTTCCCAAACATCTTGATTGTATATACAACCGGGATCCGAATGATCCAGACGATTAAAATACGCGTCGGCGCGCGCGCGACAGCCGCCGCAATAGTTACGATAATCGCAGACGCCGCAGTGGCCTTCGCGCTCGTCTCGGTTGCAGAATAGATCCCACCATTCGCTTTCCTGGAAGATGGTGCGAATGGATTTCTGTCGGACATTGCCCATGATCCGGTCCGGCATATAGACGCAGGGCGTCAGATCGCCGTTAGGCTGCAGGCAGGCATAGGTTCGCCCGGCGCCGCAGCCGCCGAGGTATTTGGCCACCACGCGCGCTTTGGCGCCCGACGCGTTGCCCGCATGGGAACAGGACATCAAACTGTCTTGGTCGGTATGCATCAGGCACATTCGGCCGAATTGGGGCGCCGTGCTGATCACGCCGAGCTTTTGCGTGTTCATCCAATCCCGCAGGGTATGCAGCACTTCTTCACGCTGCGAAGGCGTCAGGTCTATCGCCGCCATGTCCATCCCGCGGCCCACCGGGATGAAATTAAAGTGAGCAAAACAACTCACGCCCAGGTCCACGGCGAACTGCAGCATCGATTCGAGTTCGTGGACGTTCTCCCGGGTGATGCACATGGCAATCCCGGCGCGCAGACCCTCGGTTTCCACTACGTTTTTGATGCCCTGTACGGCCCGTTTCCAGGTCCCGGGTATGCCCCGAAAGAGGTCATGTGTTTCCGGATCGATGGAATCCAGGGATACTTCAACATATCGTACGCCCAAATCCGCCAGCCGCCGACATCGATCGCCCGTCAGCAGGGCGCCGTGCGTGGCGATGGTGGTATGGATGCCATAGCTCTGACAGCGGGCCAGCACCGGTTCCAGATGATCGCTTAAGGTCGGTTCCCCGCCGGCCAGAGCTACCATCGGCACAAACATCCGGTTGAGTTGATCGATCAGTTTCAATTTCTCATCCAACGAAAGCTCATCGTTCGGCAGTTCCGGTCCCGAACTTTGATAACAATGACGGCAGCGAAGATTACAACGGTTGGTAAAATTCCAGACGACAAATAAAGGAAACTCCCACCGTTGCGGAACGGTCAATCCGTATTTCGCAATGCTCCGCGCCGTGGCGACGATGCCGCGAATCGTGGGCGGATGACCCCCTAATTTCTGATAAAGTTCCGCCGGCGTGAGCGCGCCGCGCATCGAGTCGATGATTTTATGGATCGGCCAATACAGCAGACGCTCGTGCAACGGCGACCGGTCATTGCCATACGTCTGCAAGGCGCGGAGAAGATGGGGTTCGCTGGAGCCGGGACGGTCTGCGGAGATCTTGCGCAGCAGAAAACGCACCCAGTCCCGTTTTAACCAGGACTCCATCGGATGCGAATAGTCCAACGTTGCCACCGGCGATTCGGGGCGCTCGATCTTCCCGTTCGTTTGGTTCATGAATCCACGGCCTTATGTCGGGGTGGCACCGCCAAGCGAGTCCGCGAGCTTGGGGGTGGTCCTCGGCCAACCCATTTGCCTATAGCTGAATGATACGGTTTATGAATCCACGGCCTTATGTCGCTGTCGGCGACGCTGCAATAAGGCAAAAATCCGCCGGCCCCGCGGATGATGCGTTCGATACCACACTATAAGCTTATAACTTATCATATACGATAGCGTTCCTAAAAACAACCCCATTAGGATACTGCCGAACCACAGGTCAATCGAGACATTCAAAAACAATTCCCACATGTCACGCCAGAACGAAGCCTGGTAGAAGTGCGTAAGGAAATTTTTAAGCTGAAACAGTTCGAGCAGCACCTGCTTGAGTGCGGAATAATCCGGTGCAGGTCGATCGCAAAAGAGTTTCAGGATATTATGTCCGATCCAGTAGTTCGGCAGATAGATCGGGATCAAGGTCAGGGGATTGGAAAGCCAAACGATTGCGACGCCCACACGGTTATTCGCACGCAGCGCCGTGGCCAGCAGGATCACGATCATCATCTGGAACCCGATCGTCGGCGTCCAGGCCACAAAAAAACCCAGACCGACTCCCAATGCCAGACGATGCGGAGAATCATCCGCATGCAGTATCCGGTGCACAACAAATCGATTGACCTTTTTGATTAGTTTTCGCATGATATCAGTCCACAGTCTTCAGTCTCTAGTCCACAGCAAAAAATAATCATCCTATTTTTTCTTGCTGTGAACTGTGAACCGTGAACTGTGAACTTTTACTCATTTACTCTTTTCATTTTCAATGAAATTTTTTCTTCAACCTGTTCTACGGTTATATGTTCCATCCGATGTTGTTCGTGATTGCTATAGCGTCCATTCCGCTGTAGGGTTCTTCCTGCCTGCACGACGCCGTCCATTTGCCCATAGGGCCCGACGACCCGAGGATTCGTCGGCCCGTATAATCCCACGGTCGGCGTATCCAGTGCCGCGGCTATGTGCAGGGGGCCGGAATCGTTGCCTACTACCGCATACGCCTGCTGCAATATGGCAATCGCTTCCTGCAGGCGGGTCTGATTCACTAGGTTGATAATCTCCGCCTGGCTATGACGAAGTACCGTTTCCGCTAACGCAACTTCTACGGCGCCGGCGCCCAGTAACACAACCGACCTATCATACCGCTTTGTACAGACTTCGGCAAGGCGGGCAAATTGCTCCATAGGCCACTGCTTCGCCGACTCCGTTCCGCCGATTAGAAAAACAAAATAATCCTGATCGCCAGGTACACCGTGTTTTTCTAATAGTGCAAGCGCGCTCTGCCTGCTTCTCTCATCAATCGCGATGTCGAAACGTTTCGGTACATGCCCGAATCCCAAGTGCCTGGCAAATTCCCAGTAGCTTTCCACCACGTGTTCCGTTTGCCGTCCGATCGCCACCCGGTGGGTGTAAAAACACGGTGCGAACTCCCTGGCGTGGGCAAAGCCCAACCGTACCGGCGCGAACGTGCACAAACTTATAAAGGCGCTGCGAAACAGACCCTGCAGGTCGAGTACCAGATCGAATTCTTTGCGACGCAGCATCCGGCAAAACCGAATGAAATCACGCGTCGCTAATACACTCCGCCCGATCCGACCGTAGTGTTTCCGGTCGAATAAAATAATCTCATCCAGGTGAGGCGAATGCTCCAGCACCCCGGCGCAGTCCGGCCGCACCAGCCAACGGATTCGCGCCCGCCGATAACGCTGATCCAGCCCCGCCAGAACCGGAAGAGTCCGCACCACATCACCCAGGCTGCTGGGTTTGATGATCAGAATATTGCGAAACTCTTTGTTCTCTAGTTTTATATCCATTATTTATCAAACACGGTATGCGCATGGGTCACATATAAAAAAGAGCCGGAAGCGCAAGCGACCGGTTTACCTTTCTTCGTGTCCTTCGTGAGCTTCGTGGTTATATGTATCTTCCACTGGACCACAGTTCGACCGCGCCGGGTGCCGGGTGCCATGCCCACGTCTTCGTGGGCATGTTGAGTAATATAGTGTTTCTATCCATTATCGTACCTCTATGAACTGGAATTACTCTTCTTCGAGCCTTTGAGTCTTGGAGGCGAATAAATCAGGAATCATTACCTTCTCTTTCAAATCATGCATATCGGCCAATCCGGTTCGTTCTTTCGTTCGCATTCGTTCCGCTTCGGCCCGTTGCAATACTTCCGGGACGATCTGCTTCCATAGTTCCTTTTTCCATCGCCGATCCTTGGCTTCGGGTAGCTCCAGGCGGCGAAGGTACTCCCCAAAAAACCGCCAATAATCCGTTCGCGTCACCCCGTTATCCGGCAGACAAACCACCGAGGATGCCATCCGTATCAACGGTTCATGATCCATAGAATCCAAATGCGTAAGAAAACGGTTTCGCAATTGCACGCCGTCCAGGTCCACCAGAAATACCTGATAGCAGGGATGCTCTCCGGGCCGGTGCTGTATGAGAATATTGGAAATTTTACAATCCCGATGGGTAAATCCTCGCTTGCGTAATTGGGCCAACATGCCGGCCAGACAGGTTGTCAATTCTCGTCTTTGTCCGGGAGTTTTCGGCAGTACGTCCTTTAATATCATAACCTTAAGGCTGATGCCGCGGACGATTTCCTCACACAGAAAAATACTTTCCTTGAGCAGAACAAATCGATAGTGTTCCAGCAGCGCCAGCGGCAAAGGAGTCGGCAGACCTCGCGTGATCAGAGCGTTGGCGATTTTCCACTGTTTGAGCGCGCGGCTGTCGCGCAGCGATTCGAGAACTCCACGCCAACCGGATCGTAGTTTCGTGTGCTTGGCAACTACCGGTAAGTCCGTTCGGCCCAGGGTCAATGTCCGAGCCACGACGGTGGTTCGACTGCCTTCCTTCAAAAATCGCCCCGGCGCCGTCAGGAGCATGGGATCGGCCAGTACCGTGCGCCATTGCTCGAGAGTAAATTGATACCGACTCGCGAAAGAGAACTCCAACGGACGTTTCAGTTGCAAATGGACCATCGCCTCCCAGTCGCGGTTCAGTCGCAGCTTCTTTGCATACCTGCTGTCGCGTAAGGCCCGGCGGTCTCGTCCGGCCCAGATCCGCCGATCGTGCTCGTCCGATCGCCGGTGCACGAGGTCTCGATAGTGGGCCGCCTCGCCCGCCGACCAGTTCCGGTTCGGCTGCATGGTTTGCAGATATTCCAGGACGAATTGGTCCAGTTGTTCCACGTTCAACGTATGACGCAGGGCGGCAAAGAGAATCGCTGTATTGGAAATACGCCTCGGATGAAACGGTTCCGCCGATGCGTGTCCGCCTCGCTGCTCAAACCGGGCATTTTGCAGATCGGTAATATACGCCGGAAATCCAGGACGCCTCGGATACGATTCTTCTTGCTCTGCGCTTGCACGTTCTTCCTCTTCATTACGGCGCGTTTCAATTTGCGGCACAAACAATATATTCCCCGCATGAAGATCCCCATGCAAAATACCCGCGCAATGCATGCGTCCCAGCAAGCGGGCCGCGGACTGCAGCCCGGCAGCGAGTTCATCCGGATCGACCGGCTCTTCGCTCCAGAGCATCTCCTCCAGGGATTTCGTCCGACCCAGCGATTCCGTCAGTAGAATCGCCTGCGGATTCCCTGTCGTTATACTCCGACTCCAGGCGAGCGGTTTGACTGCCGGGACCTGGCGGGTATAGGCGATTTGCAGGTGAAGAAATTCCACCTGGCTCGGCGACGGAAGAAATAGCCGTTTCAGAAATCCACGGATACCGACAGGCTGAAATACCTTGGCATAGACCTCCAGATCATTCCAGCTTACTCGATATACCCGGCGCACGGGATTTTCCTTTACCTGTTGTGCACGATTATCATCACCCAGGGCCGACCAATCCGGACTGCCCGGACCGAATAAACGCGCATGATAGCCGCTGAGACAGTACCAACGAAATGGGCCTACCTTTAAAGACACCGTCGATTGACTCGTCAATAAGCCGCCGGCTGTTTTGGCTCGCAACCGCCCGGTTGTTTTCATATAACTGCCTTTACAAAAAGGTTTTACCTACTATACTGAACCGGCTATTGTAACTGGAAACCGAACATTACGAAAGGAAAAACAATGTTCCACGTGGAACATTTTATAACAGAAAGAACAAAGCTGATAGCTGAAAGCTGATAGCAGATAGCAGAAAGCTGAAAGCTGATAGCTGATAACGGATAGCGGATAGTGGATAGTAAAAAGTTACCATATTTGTTGCTGACACTGGTATCGGCTTGTATTGGCTGTGGGCGGCTCAAACCGGTTCGGTTGATCGATGACAGTGTCCAGGTTCCCCGGCAAAAAGTAATCGTCTTTTTCGTCGATGGAGTCAATCGGGAGGTCTTCCGCGAGATGCTCGCCGCCGCTGAACTTCCCAATATTGATAAATACCTGATAAAACGGGGCGTTCGCATCGAAGACGCCGTCACCGCCGTTCCGTCGATCACCTACGCTATCACTACCACCTTTCTAACCGGGCAGGTTCCCGCGCATCATGGTATCCTGGGCAACCGTTATTTTGACCGCGATCGCCTGTTTTTCGCCGATTATACCACCACCGCGACCTATCGCGATACGGATAACGATTATCGATCTCCAACCTTGTACGAGATACTCGATGATAAATTGAGCGTCTCGATCCAGACAGCCATGCGACGGGGAGTGTATCGTAGAATCGACAATTGGGCCACCTCCGGGATTCGCTGGTTTTTCAATTTTATCCCCGAAATCGACGCCCTGGTTGCGGAACGGTTCTACCTGATTGGCGAGATTGCCCGGAATGCGGGTAAATGGCCAGCGCTGATTTTCGCCTATTTTCCCGCGACCGACGAGATGGGACACCGCTACGGCCCTTTTTCCCGGCAGTATCGTAAGAGTCTGCTGAACGTGGATGAACAAATCGGCCGCATCTGTGCCGCTCTGGAGGCGAATGATTTGCTCGAAAGCACCTATTTAATCTTCGTCAGCGACCACGGGATGGCCCCCTGTGAAAAACGAAATTATATCACGATTACGGATCTGCTGAAAAAAGAGTTTGACCTGAAGGTTTCCAAGGGCGGCCCCGGCCGGGAAAAGCGATTTGAGAAGCGGGCGGCCTATTATCGAAAATATGACGCGGTGGTAGCCAACGGCGGCAATCGTCGGGTGATGATCTACCTTCGCAATGGCCGCGACTGGATGATGCGAGCTGGCGAACAGCAGATTCGCCCGATAGCCGATTTCCTGTCCCGACAGAAGGCAGTTTGCCTGGTGGCTTATCCTACTAAGACAGGGGTAATGGTTCAGAATGCTAAAGGTCGGGCGATTGTACAGCGACAGGACGGTATCGAAGGGAGACTCGATGAGAAGCGATATAGCTATCGCGTGGTTGACGGCTCGGATCCTCTCGGCTATGCTACGTTGTTGCGCGCCGCTGAATTACTCGATGATGACTTTCATACCGGACGAGAATGGCTGGAAGGTACTATCGGGACGGAGTATCCCGATCTGCCGGTCCAGGCGGCGGAATTGTTCGATTCGAAGCGGGCCGGCGATTTGATGGTATTCGCCGCTGCGGATTGGGATTTCGCCAAAGAAAACGTCGGCGGCCACGGCAGCGTATTGGCCGTCGATATGATTATGCCGATGATTATTGCCGGGCCGGGTATTCGAAAACACGATACCATACCGACGGCGCGCACGGTGGATGTGGCGCCGACTATTGTGGATATTATCGATCCTGAGAAGCTGGAGACACAAAGATTCGATGGGCGCAGCCTGCTGGATCAATTGAAATGACGAATTAAGAAATTCGAATGACGAATCAATGACGAATAACGAAATCCGAATAAAGATGACGAGTAAATGGGTAGGGGCGGCCCCATGTGGCCGCCCGATTTGGACGATGGGTGGCAGCCACCGAACGAAGTGAGGTGGATGGCGAACGAGGTAGGGTGTGCATTGCACACCATGATTATTGAAAGAGATACGTGATGCTGGGCGATAAACGATTTATACAAACGATTCGATTGCGGAATCTGCTGTCCTTCGGACCGGAATCGGAGGAGATCGAGCTGAAATCCCTCAACGTCCTCATCGGCCCCAACGCCTCCGGCAAATCCAACTTCATTGAAGCCTTAAACATATTAAGAAATACACCTAATGATATCGCCAAACTAATTCGAGAAGGTGGGGGCATTGGGGAGTACATTTGGAAGGGGAGAGAATTAAGTGAAACTCCGACCGCCGAGATTTATGTAACCATGCACTATCCGAACGGAGATCATCCGATAGGACATTTACTTCGATTCACAAAACAAGTTCAACATTTTGAGATTGTTGAGGAGTTGATCCGAAACGTGGTGTCCCCGGAGGATAGGAGTTTTTTATATGAATTTAAGGTGGGGAAGGCATATCTGAGTGCTCGGAGATTGCCGTCGATGGAGGGATATATTGACGGTGATAAAGGAGGAAGAATTGGACAAGAGGTTGAGTCTGACAATAGACAATCTATACTCGCTCGACGAAAGGATCCTGTACATCTTCCGGAAATAACGTATTTGGTAAATCAATATCCGAATATAGAAATTTATTGTGGTTGGGAATTTGGAAGGGACTCTGCACCTCGAAAGTCACAGGGTACGGATTTGCCCGTCGATTTTCTGGAAGACGGCACTACGGGAGAAGTTGCAAATAATTTGGCGCTGGTCGTCAATGTTTTACAAAACAAGAGTGGTTGCTGGGAACCCATCCTGGAACGATTTAAAAATTTCCTCCCGTACACGGAGAAAATTACGCAAGACGTCTATGGGAATTTGGTACGGTTGATGCTTCACGAAAAGGGATTAAAAGAATCTATTCCTGCGACGCGGTGGTCGGATGGGATGCTGCGGTACCTTTCGTTGTTGGTGATACTATGTCATCCGGAGCCGCCGCCGTTGATTTGTATTGAGGAGCCGGAGTTGGGGATGCATCCGGATATCCTCTCCGATATCGCGGAACTCTTGATCGAGGCGTCGCATCGGACGCAACTGATTATTACGACGCATTCGGATATTCTGGTTTCGGAGTTGTCGGAAGTACCGGAGAGTATATTAGTATGCGAGCGGGACGATCATGGCACCAGTATGAGGCGGCTGCAAAAAGAGAAACTGGAGGAATGGTTGAAAAAATATACGCTGGGTGATCTCTGGATGAGTGGAGAACTGGGGGGAACGGCATATTGAGAAAGGTGTCTCTTTACATCGAGGGCGGTGGGAGCAGTAGAAACACCATGAGGCCATTGCGTACAGGATTTAGTAAGTTTCTACGAAATGCTGGTATCGATTCCAGGAAAATTCAAATTAAAGTTTGCGGTGATCGCGATGAAACTCATAAACGTTTTGTACGGGCCTGCGAAGACGGTGGGGCTGATTACAAAATGCTTTTGGTGGATTCGGAAGGGCCGGTGAATTCAACGCCGAAGCAGCATTTGAGAAATAGAGATGGTTGGAAAGTAAATGAATCGGAGGATCAATATCATTTGATGGTGCAAGCGATGGAGGCCTGGTTGATTGCCGACCGAGAAGCGGTAAAACAATATTACGGGCAGGGATTTCAGGAATCGGCGATTCCGGCTGCGCAGGATGTGGAGCAGATTGACAAGGATTTGCCGAAAAGTTCTCTGGATAAAGCGGCAAAAAAGACGAATAAAGAAGGATATCAAGAGATTCGTGACGGCGCGAGACTTTTAGCTAAAATTAATCCTGAAGAAGTACGGAAAAAGGCCCGGCATTGTGAGCGATTGTTTTTGACGTTAACGAGTAAGATCGAGGAAAATTAAGGGGTTCCTCACAAGAATCTGTGCACAATATTATTATTTAATTTGGAGACTCTGTCCTTCAATCCTCGGAGTTTACCGCTTTAGGGCCGCCGGCATATTGTATTGCTGTTATGCCGG
>Ga0114922_10003738_pt1 | contig 14168 bp, 15 predicted proteins | sample AartaG_FD_100975 | JGI IMG/M metagenome (GOLD analysis project Ga0114922, IMG submission 100975) | Deep subsurface microbial communities from Aarhus Bay to uncover new lineages of life (NeLLi) - Aarhus_00045 metaG | ecosystem: Environmental > Aquatic > Marine > Oceanic > Sediment | place...
TATCATGAGCAATTAGATGTAAATCAGAAAAATTCCATAGAAACTTTATATACACAATTAAAACATGAGAATATCCCAACAGATTTTGGATTGAATTATAACCTTTCAGCAATCACCACTACACCATTAAATACGCAGAATCAATTTTATAAGTTTGTTGAACCAAAAATGATCATCTCTTCTGCTTCGATAGATTATTATAATGAACAAACAGCGATTAGTATTGGTAGAAACTCCATAAGTCTTCCCCTTTTAGATGGAAATTTTGATGGATTACTTTATTATCAGATTTACAATAAATTTAGTTGGAGATTTTTTTATTTTGTATCTTATGAGATACTTTTACCAACCTATTATACAAAAAACTGGGCATTAGATTTAAAAGGGATTAACCTATCTTATGAAGATAAAAATTTTGAAGTAAAAACAACAGCGATAGATAATAAAGATGAAAATATCTACCATATAAATTTTGCACTCAAGTACAACAACTATGCCTTATATCTTGAACTTGCTCACTATAATTCAGATGTTTTTAACACTGAAAATATAAAAAAGATTTCACTTAGTAAAACTGTAGATTCTCTGTTTTTAGAATTTGGATTTATAGAAAGTGGTGAATATAGAATCGACAAACTACTACAGTTTGAACAAGATGAATTAAATAGTTTTGGACTAGGAAATAAAATCTATATGCCAAACGCTCTTAATAGTTATATCGATATTAGTTATGAAAAAGAAAATAATTATTTCAATATACTCTTAGGATATACTAAGTATCAACAAGATTTTAAAGCTAGAGAGTTGGACATAAGTTTTAAGTATAACTTCACTAAAAAGTTAAGTTTCGATACTCATCTACTTCGAGAGCTAAGTTCACAAGGTGATACAACTCTATTTGCTAGCTCTTTAAACTATGGGTTTGAGTTATGAAAAAAATTATACTCTCCCTAATGATTTTTAATTTAGTTTTATCCCAACCTATAGCTTATGAGTTTTTAGATGCTCTCAAAGCATTTGAAGATAAAGATTTAACAAATGATAAAGAAGCAAGAGAAAGTTTAATAAAATTAGCCAAAGATGATAAAAATTCAGCTTTTTTACTAGGCTACTATTATAAAACTAAAAAATATAACAATCTTAATAAAGAACTATCCTTTAGTTACTATCTTCAAGCTGCAAAATTAGGTGAAGTGGATGCTATGCTTATAACTGGCTGGAACTATTACAAAGGAAAAGGGACATCTTTCAATATGAAACAAGCCAAATTTTGGCTTGAAAAAGCAGCGATAGCTGGGGATAAAGAGGCTGAGAGTATGTTAGAGTTTATTTTTTAACAATTATGCATAAACACTAAATGATGATGGGTCTGATGATTCTTCAGTAGTTTGAGTTGGTTGTAATATATCAATAATAGATTTTGTTAAATCCTCTACTGTTTTTATGTGAGGGACACTCTCCTCTATTTCATTGTGGAGTTTAAAAAGCTTTTCTAAAAAATTCTTATTAAAAACATCTTTTGTTTTAATAGCTACGATGATTTTTTCATCTCTACCAAACTGATTCCTAAAATCATTATACATAAGAATCTGTGGGTCATCTTCATATAGTAATTATAGTAATTGATTGTTAATTATATATACCAATTAACACATAGCCAACATAAACATTTTATAATACGGTTATCTTTAAAGAGATAAAGAGTTAAATTTTAATAGAGGTGCCTTAGGGTTAAAGATAAGCAAAAAAAAGGATATATTATGAAAAATTTAATATTAGCTATGAGCTTAACAGCTATGAGTTTAATGGGAGCTGATTATTCAGCATTAACACTTGATGAATTAAATGATTTAAGAGGTACTATCGCAGTTGAGGATAGAGAAGATTTTAGAGCAGAGATGCAAAGTAGAATTAATATTATGACTCCTGATGAATTAACAATCTTTCAAGAAGATAGAATGGCTACAGGTGGAGCAGGAGTACAAGATGGCTCTGGAGCTGGAAGTATGAATCGAGGAAGTTCTAGCCAAGGTGAAGGTATGGGACAAAGATTAAATGATGGCTCTGGTTCTCGAAGCGTAACTCAAAATGGTAGTCACGGAAGAAGATAAATTCATAAATATAATTGGGTATTTTCCTCCTGTTAATACCCAATTATTTATAACCATCTAAGAGTAAATGATAAGTGGGCACCTCTAAAAACCCTTAAAACCTCAGAGCCAAAAAGAGGGGTGAGATTGTTCATAACTTTTTTGGAGTCATAGCCTAAGCTACGGCGATGAAAAATTATGTTCAAGATTGCCCCTCTTTTTGGCTCCCTACGGGCGATATAGCAGACAAGCTACTACTGCGTTGAAACCACTTGTACCCAAAGGGTATAGCAAAAGCTACTAGTAGCTCCTGCGTAGTTTCGCCTTGTATTAGCATATCTGCTATATCGCTGAGGGCATAAGGGTTTTTAGAGGTGCCCAAGTTTTAGTTTTAGGTAGTGATAAGGAGAATCTAATGAAATTACAAACCATAGTATTATCATTTTTATTATTTAGCACAGCACTATGTGCTTATCAAGATTATGATATTGATGGAGTTGAAGATTCTAAAGATAGATGCTCTAATACCCCTTTTGATAAAAGAGTTGATAGTTTTGGTTGCTCCAAAAGCTACTATGGAGTTTTAACTCTTAAAGTTGGAACTGATATTAGCTCTGATAAAGAGTATGAACAAACAAGTAATCTAAACTTTTTTCTAAACTATCGCTACAATAGATGGAATATATCTATATCTAATGCTAACTACACGATTTTTGATTCAACAAACAGCGATAATAAAATTGGTGATTTATATATAAGTAGTGGCTGCCTTTTTAAAAATGGAAAATTAAGTACAAAAATAAATATCGGCACTAAATTAGCAATAGATAAAAGTGAAATAGAAACTGATCCAACTACTACAACAGGAAAAAATGATTATTTAACATCATTAAACTTCAATTATCTACTCCAAAAACGACAAAATATTTTTCTTTACTACGGTTACACTTTTAGAGGTGATAGTGAAGAGGTAGAGTATCAAAACACTCACTCCTACTCTGTGGGGAGTGGATATAGTATAACAAATAGATGGTATAGTGCTATCTCTTATGAAAGCAGTAGTTCAATTTATGAAGATACCGATTCATATACTGCCATCTCTTGGTTCAATAGTTATAGTTTTTCAAAAACTTTTTTTACTACTATTAACTATTCACACGCTTTAGATGAGATATCTTATGATTCTACTATCTCTTTAAAATTAGGAGTTACTTTTTAAATTTATATTTAAGAGATATAATCTATTGAAGTAAAATTACAAACTGAGGAGTTTAAAATGAAAACTTTATTAATGGTAGCTTTAATAGTTACAGGTGCTTTAGCAGCAGGACAAGGTAATAGAATGATGACATTTACAGGTTTTGATTCTAATAACGATGGTAAAATAACTCAAATAGAGTTTGAGAATACTCAACAAGAGAAAATGACAGCACAAGCAGAAGCTGGAAGAATGATGAGAAATGCTGGAAATGCACCTCAATTTAATACTATTGATACTAATAATGATGGTAATATTGATACAAAAGAGTTCTCTGCTCATCAATCTATGATGCGTTCAAATAGAGGTAATGCTCAAGGAATGGGTCAAAATCGTTAATTTATTGGAGTAAAATATAAAAGTAGAATCTCTAACACAAACACTTTGAAGGTCTCATCTACAACTAAAATAACGCAAGAAAGATACTTTCTTGTCGTCAGAAAGCTTTATTAATATTACTTAACTGTTACTTCCAAAAGCATATTTGGGTGAATTGCACACTCAACATTAAAAACTGCTTTCGCTTTTATTGTTATTGCTATATCAACACCTGGTGATTGCATACCAATATCAAACTCATTTTCCTCATCATCTGTATAGGCGTTATGCGCAAATGGATCAGAATTTTTAAAGGTGATTGTATCACCAACTTTTGCAACAACTGCATGGGGTATAAATGTCTTACCTTTTTGGTCTACTACATGGTTAGCACCATTTACACTAGCAGCTATTGTTAAAGATAATAGTACTGTTTTTAAAATTTTGTTCATCTCTTTCTCCTTAATTTGGGAATTTTGTTGGGATTTTAAGTTTCATATCTGGACCCTCTAGAGTATTTAAAAAAGAGTTGATATTCTGAATCTCATTTTTTGTTAATTTTCGATCTATTATATATGTAGATTTGTTCTTAACATTATGCTTATATCGTCCACCATTGCCACATATATGTGTTGTCTCCGTTAAAGAGTGAACACTGCCATCATGAAAATATGGTGCTGATTTTGTTATATCTCTGAGCGTTGGTGTTTTCATCACACCATACCATGAAGCTCGTCTTTTTACTAAGTAACGACCTAGCTCTTTACCATGAAGTTCACCATCAATTAAACCAATATTATGAAAACTTCCATCACTAAAATTGAAACCATCATGGCAATCTATACAATGTGCTTTACCTTTAAAAAGTTCAAAACCTTTTTTTGCACTTTTACTAATAGCCTCTTTATCACCCATAGCGTACTTATCAAAAGGAGCTATTGTTGACACTACGGTTCTCTCAAAACTTGCAATTGCTTTTGCTAAATAGTTCTTAGTGATGATGCCATTACTTTTTGGGTAAGCCTCTTTAAATAATTTTTGATAACCCTTGATTTTATTGAGTTTAGGTATTAAAACTTCAAGAGGCATATTCATCTCAACATCGGCTTCAATAGGACCTAATGCTTGTTGTTCTAAAGTTTTAACTCTTCCATCCCAAAACTGACGATTCTGATAAGCAGTATTGAGTATTACTGGCGAATTTCTAGGACCTACAGCACCCTCATGTCCAACTGCTTTAGGAGTTGGCACTAAGTCAGTCCAACCCTGCTTAGGATGATGACAAGTTGCACAAGAGATTTTTTCTGATGATGATAATCTTACATCAAAATATAAAAGTTTACCAAGCTCTATACGCTTAGGTGTCATTTTATTATCTTTAGGTTGAGGCACTTCGGCTGGTCGTAACCATTTTTTCATATCCTCACTAGCAGTCACAGATGATACAGCCAAAGACATTATTAACATGCTTAATATTATTTTATAATTCATATTTTTTCCTTAATGATTATTTGTATTATACATAAGATTATAAAAAAATACCATTCTTTAATAGATATATTACAAAGAAAAGAGAGATAAATAAAGTAGAAAGTATATAAAAAATAATTGCTTTTTTAAAACTATCTTTTGCAAAATTAAAAATAGCACTTTTTAAAGCGTAAAAAGTTGCCATAAAAAGTGATATAAAAATAAAATAGCCAATATAATTATAATCTGATTGAAACATACAAAAAAGGCATTTATGAGTTGGTAGTTGATAAATATAGGGACTAAAAAAGTAAACTATTGCATAGTATGAAAAATAGCTATATAACATACTAAAAGGGAGAATCAGATAGCTTTTTTTGAAGTGCAAACTAATAATTATAAAGATAAATAAAGCATAAAATAAAAAGACAAGTTGCCCAATGGAAAGATTCAATGGGATAGGGTTTAATCCATTTTCATTTTTATAAATAGTTGAACAGCACAAGACAGGTTCAAGAGTTGAGATGTTAGTAAAATAGAGTAGCTCTAAAATCAATTCTAAAGTAATAAGTATAAAAATAATTATAAAAAACCACATCTTTTTCTCAAAGTAGGGATTATTTTTAGCTATTTGGTCCTCTTTATTGAGTGAAGTCCATAAAAGTATTAAGATGATAATAATAGATTTTAAAACTAGAGTGATTTCACCATATCTATTTACCTCTATTACACCAGCACCACACATCGCCCCAGGGATAATAGCTGAGAGTTCATTAAGTGTGTATATAAAAAAAGGCAATAAAATTACTTTTACCACAAGAGATAAGGAGATAATACTAAGAACTAAATAAGATTTTTTTTCAAGTTTATATTGTTGCTCTTGGGAGCTTAGTTTATCCCACTTTTTTAGTATCAAAAGAGTATGAAATACAGCAACTAGCAAAAGCAAAAAAAGTAAAAACTCTATAAAAAGAGTGATACTCACCTCGCTTGAGAGTAAAATATCACTCAAGAGAACCATCACTTATATGCACCACTTTATCAACAACTTCAAGCTTGTCAAAAATAGGGTCATGTGTTGCAATTATTATGGTTTTATTTAACTCTTTGAGTTGAGTTACTATCTCAATAAAATTGATGCTATTGTGATAATCAAGATTGGCAGTCGGTTCATCACAGATAATTATCTTAGGCTCATTTATCAAAGCTCTTGCTATGATAGTTCTTTGTTTTTCTCCACCTGAGAGAGTTGAGACTTTTTGTTTTGCTTTATGTGAAATGTTACAAAGTTTCATCACTCGCAGTAACTGCTGATTCACTTGCTTATTTGATAAATCTGTAATGATGAGTGGAACTGTTATATTATCCTCAACACTTAACTCATCCAAAAGGTGAAAAGATTGTGTGATAAACCCAACTTTAGAGTTTCGATACGATGAGATATGATAATCCGATAATGAAGCGATATTTTCACCATCAACCATCACAAAACCACTCGTTGGTTTCATCATCCCCGCTATGATTGAGAGCAGGGTAGACTTTCCACTTCCACTGATTCCTTTTAAAACTAAAAACTCTCCATCTTCTATAAGAAGATCAATCTCATGAAGTGCCTGAAAAAAATCTGTTGTATTACTAGTAAATATTTTAGATACTTTTTTTAGTTGAATCATCTCATAAGCTCCGATGGTTCAATAATAGAAACCCTCCAAACAGGGATAATAATAGCAATCACGAAGGGTATAACAAACACTAAAAATAAGATTGATAAGATTGCTAGGTCAATATTTGGAGAGAAACTCACATCTTGTGTTAAATTAGAATAACCTAAAAAGATATCTCTTAGTAAAGGTGCATCAAGTATATAAACATAAAAATAAGCAACAATTATCCCACTCAAATATGCAAAAATAGCAACTAAAAGATTCTCACTTACCTTAAGCCAAAGAACAGATTCTATCCTCCAACCAACTGAGCGAAGTATAGCTATCTCTTTAGAATCTACATAAGCAATCATAGAGTATCTTTGGTATAAAATAAGTAAAAAAGTGATTAATACAACAGTGTAAAAGATGAGAAAAACACCACCCTTATAATTGAAAAGATTTTTATAATACTTTTTTATATCCTCTTTTTTAATGATTCTCATATCAAAATGGGAGATGATTAGTTTTGTTTTAATTATCTCTAACTCTAAAGGGTTTGGAATCTCTAAGATAATGTCTGTAACATATCCCTCTTCTACACCCAATATCTTTCTAGCTAAATCTATATCCATAATAATCATATCATTACTTACAATATCACTCTCTTTAGAAAAAGTATCATAAATAAACACTTTTTGGATTGATCTGTCAGGTGGTCTAAATGAGTAATAATCATAATAAGCATACTCATCAAAATGTTTTTTCACACCAGAACCTATAATCATATTGTCTTTTTTTAAAAATTCTTTTATATTAAGAGTGTTTGTTAAAGATTGAAGTGTTTTCACAATCTGTGTATCAAAAACATCTACTCCAACTATCATAAAATAGTTCCCAGCAGGTTCATAGTAGTGCATCCCATAAACTCTCCCCTGAGCATTTGAGACACCTTTTATCTGCAGAAACTCATCTATCCAAGCGTTTGGTGTATTTAAAACTTTTCCAGCTTTATATTTTTGTAGTGTAATATCAGCTTGATTACTCAAAGTATTATTTATATCTTTTTGAATTGAAGATGAGATGAAGAGTACAGATGCCATAATAAATATAACAACTACAGAGATGAAAGATATAGCTATATGTTTTTTACGATGGCTCATAAGTAAAAGAGATAAGAAGTTTATATATTTTTTATTTAGCATATACAAAACCACTTTTATCATGATATTTCATTTGAGGATAAAGTATATTACTATAGTCGTCATAATAAAATAATCTGTTTTCCAAATAAGAAGTTGAGAGGGAGATACCTGGTAGTTTTGTAATAAAAGTGAAGTTTTTTATAGAGTTTTCTCTGCCCTTAGAGTATATCGCATTACTCAGAATCAATACAAAAGAGCCGAGTAATGATAGTAAAAGAAAAAATAGTAGTTTTGTTATGAAACTGATAATAAACCCTATTTTTTCTCTATTTTTACAAAGTTCTTTCGAATATATTTTACAATAGATTTTATAGTATAGTCATCATATTTTCTTGACCAACTTGGCATATCATCTTTGTGTGTTCCCCAAAACAGCCCACCATTTTTTATATATAAGAACATCTGCTTATCATTAAGAAGGGTTTTTGTAAGGTCATAAGGGAATATAGAAAGTTCAGGATTTTTACTAGCATCACCATCCCCTTTTGCTTGAAGTCCATGACACCAGCTACAATTTCTAGTGTAAATTTTCTTTCCGCGTTTTAGCATTTTTGGCTTTTTGTTTTCTGGAATGAGATCACTTTTAGCATAAAATGAATCTATCTTTTTTTCAACATTTGGATTAAACTCATTAGAGATATAGTAAGCTAAACTACGGAGTTGCTCTTCATTATAAACAGATTCAAATGATGGCATCATGTCAGCAGATGCACCCCAATAGTGAGCACCTTTTTTAATTATATTATAACTTTGTTCTTCGTCTAAAATTGTTTTATTCAAATTTCTAGGTGATACAATAAATCTCAATTTAGTGTTTGAAGTTCCATCTTTACCATGACAAGATATACAGCTTTCACTATATAATTTTTCACCCATCTCATATTTAAAATCTACTGAATATAAAGAGCTACCCAGTAAGATAGTAAATACTAAAAGTTTCATTTATTTAGCTTCTTCATACTTTACAGCTTTTTTTATAAATTCAGTTGAGCAAAAAAACATTGCTACAAATATTGGATTCATCGTTATAGAATCATCTTCAATACTCTCAAAAACTTTAAAACTAAATCCAGTACCATCATTTTGGTTTTGAGGAGTTACAATAAACTCTATAGGCGCAAGTGTTCTTGCCATGTTAATGATTGATTTTTTTGTTTTTTCATTTGTATCAGCTAAGATATTAAAATCTGGATTCTCAGAGCTTCTATGATTTACTAGAATTTTTTCTAGTACCATAAGCTTATCTTTAAAAATAACCTTGTTCCACTTTATTATAGTGTTATTTGAACTTACTTGTTTTGCTGCAAATATTAAAGCATTTGGTTTTTTTGTTTTCATAGCTTCTACTAGAGCTAAAAGATAATTAATCCCACCAATATTTTGAGCAGCTTTTGTCATAAAAAGATGAATCATCAACTTTGTTTCTTCACTTTGTTTATTGAAATTACACATATAATTTTTCCTAATTTTAACTATTTTTATACATTATAGCATGATTCTTACCATTATTTTTTGCTTCATACATTGCATCATCTGATTGTTTAATTATCTCATCACTATTTTTTGCATAATCAGGATACAAAGATATACCTATACTTGCTCCAATATTGATAATATTTTTATTTATTACAAACTCTTCATTCAAATTAGCGATAATATTATTTGCAATTCTAAGGATATCATCCTCATGTTTCACATCTAGTAATGCTATAACAAACTCATCTCCACCAAGTCTCGCGACTATATCAACTTCTCTTACTGTGTTTACCAATTTTCTTGAAACATCCACAAGAAGTTGATCACCTATATTATGACCAAAAGTATCATTCACAGCTTTAAAACCATCGAGGTCTATAAATAATACAGCGACTTTTGTATTTGATCGTCTTACTCTTCTTAGTTCCTCTTCAAGTCTTATATAAAAATGTGCTCTATTAGATAAGGATGTTAATTTATCATAGTGCGCCATGATTTGCAACTTTCTATTATTAAGAGTAATGTATATGCTAAATATAAAAAGTAAAAAAACGATAGTAAAAAACAGGATAGTTATATACTGTTTTTGCAAATATATATTATCTAGGTAATCAGAATCTGTATAAAATACAATATAAGCAATTGTTTGATGTTTCATGTTTTTTACAGGGATAAAACTCCCAATAGAACTCTCTTCATTATATTTACTAGCAACACTAAAAGCATTTCCATGAGACATATTGTAATTAACTATTTTATTAAATTCACTAGTAATCCGACTATGAATTACAGCTTTGTCCTCTTTCATACGATGACTTCTCGTTTCAATTAGATAATCAGGACTTTCAATACTTTGAGCATATAAACTATTTTTAAATTCTGGAAATAATTTTTCATCAATCTCTTTTTGTGATACTAAAAAATGGGAGTCTACAGTTCTATTGTTTGAAATAATCTCCATTAATTTTTCACTAGAAAAAGAGACTTCCATACTACCAACATGTTTTTTATGATAGAAAAGAGGATATACAAATCTAAACCCATGTATAATTTTACCAACCTCAAAACCCTCAACCATCTTTTGAGTTGTATTTACAGCAACCACGCTAGGTCTTATTAAAGTTAAATCATCTCCAAACTTATTAGGTTTATGTAAGCGAAGAAAACTTGTATTGTCTTTTAGATGAAAATGAATTTGCAAAACACCCATATTTAGAAGTCGTTTATAACGCTTTTTTGTTAAACTATATAGTTTATCTCTTAAGATGGTTTTATTAGCTATATTGCTATCATTTGCTATTGAAACAAGATTTATAATTTTATTATTGTCTTTATAAATACTATATATATCTTTTGACATAATCTTAAAATAATTATAATTTGTCTCATATTTGGTTGCAAAAATCTCAGTTTGCATCTCTAAATAACTATCTTTATCATTTTCAAATGTAAAATTTATAGAATAACTACCAATTATAATAATAATGATACATACTAATACATGTTTGTAAAATTGTTTAAATTTATTAATATCTTTAATCATAAAAGCGATTATAACAAAAAAATAATTTTCATAACTGAAAGGACTATTAAAAAAATCACTAAATGGTTTATACTTAAGCATATCGTAATAACAAAGCTATTATGATATCGGAAGTAAAGAGGACAAAAATTGTCTTATTTAAAAATAGAGCGTAAAATCGACTCTAAATTAAGAGGTAAGAAATGCAAGTATATTTAGATAATAACGCTACAACTATGACAGATCCAAAAGTTGTTGAAGCGATGATGCCATTTTTTAGTGAGCAATATGGTAATCCAAACTCACTTCATAAATTTGGTACACAATCACATCCAGCACTTAGCCGTGCAATAGATCAAGTATATACTGCTTTAAATGCTAGTGATAATGATGATATTGTTTTCACTTCATGTGCTACAGAATCAAATAACTGGGTTTTAAAATCTGTATTTAGCGACCATATTGTAAATGGTGATAAGAATCACATTGTTACAACAGAAGTTGAGCATCCATCAATCTTAGCTACTTGTAAATGGTTAGAAGATGAGGGTGTAAAAGTTACTTATCTTCCAGTAAATGAAGATGGTATTGTTGAAGCGCATACAGTAAAAAGTTTCATCACTGAAAAAACTGCATTAGTTTCTATTATGTGGGCTTCAAATGAAACAGGTTCTATCTTCCCAATTGCTGAAATTGGTGAAATTTGTAAAGAAAAAGGTGTACTTTTTCACTCAGATGCTGTTCAAGCAGTTGGTAAAATACCAGTTGATTTACAAGAAGTTCATGTTGACTTTGTATCTATGTCTGCGCATAAATTCCATGGTCCTAAAGGAATTGGTGCTTTATATATCAAAGATTCTCAAGCATTAACTCCACTTTTACATGGTGGTGAACATATGGGTGGTCGCCGCTCCGGTACACTAAATGTTCCTTTTATTGTAGGGATGGGTTTAGCTATGGAACTTGCAACTACAAATATGCAAGCTACAATAGCAACAATATCTGCAAAGCGTAACCGTTTAGAAGATGCTCTTTTAGAACTAAGTGAAACTTTTGTTGTAGGCGATAGAAAAAACCGTACACCAAATACTATCTTAATCTCTATTGGAGGTGTTGAGGGTGAGGGTATGCTTTGGGATCTAAACAATGGTCAAATTGGAGCATCAACTGGTTCAGCATGTGCAAGTGCAGACTTAGAAGCAAATACAGTAATGCTCGCTATTGGTGCTGATAACGAGTTAGCTCATACTGGAATCCGTTTAAGTCTTAGCCGTTTCACAACTGATGAAGAGATTGATTACACTATCAATCATTTTAAAGAAGCAGTTGCAAGATTAAGAATGATTTCGAGTTCTTTTGCAAAACAAGCACCAACAGCAGGTGGAGAAGTTCAGGAATGTGAACTTCATCACCACTAAGTTCGATTACTTTCGTTCCTACGCTATGCGTTGGAATGTAGATAGACAATAAATAAATTTAAAATATTATTCATTCCCACGCAAAGCATGGGAACGAGACTTAAAAGGAGACAACATGGCAAAAGCTGATATGTTAGGCGAATCTTTATGGGACGCGTATTCAGATAAAGTTACAACACTAATGAATAACCCTCAACACCAAGGGGAACTTTTTCTTGGTGAAGTTGAGAAAAGAGGTCATAAACTAATTGTTGCTGATTTTGGTGCTGAATCTTGTGGTGATGCAGTGCGTTTGTATTGGGAAATTGACCCAGCGACAGACAAGATTGTAAACTCAAAATTTAAATCTTTTGGTTGTGGTACTGCTATCGCATCATCTGATGTTATGACTGAACTTTGTATTGGTAAAACAGTACAAGAAGCTGTAAAGATTACAAATATTGATGTTGAGATGGCTCTTCGTGATGACCCTGAGACTCCAGCTGTTCCACCTCAAAAAATGCACTGTTCAGTTATGGCTTATGATGTTATCAAAAAAGCAGCTGGTATGTATATGGGTGTTGATGCTGAGAGTTTTGAAGAGGAGATCATCGTTTGTGAATGTGCGAGAGTTTCTTTAACAACACTTCAAGAGGTTATAAAACTAAATGACCTTAAATTAGTAGAAGAGATTACAGATTACACTAAAGCTGGTGGATTTTGTAAATCATGTATCAAACCGGGTGGACACGAAGCTAGAGAGTGGTATTTAGTTGATATCTTAGCTAACACTCGTAAAGAGATGGATGAGGAAAAAATGAAAGCTGCAGCTGACGCTGGTGCTGATGGCGACTTCGCTAACATGACACTAGTGCAACAAATCAAAGCTGTTGATGCTGTAATTGATGAAAATGTTCGTCAGTTCTTAATCATGGATGGTGGAGATATGGAAGTTATTGACATTAAAAAAGGTGATGATGGGATTGACATCTATATCCGTTATTTAGGTGCTTGTAACGGTTGTGCGTCTTCTGCAACTGGTACACTTTACGCAATAGAATCAACTCTTAAAGAGAAACTTTCTAAAGATATTCGCGTTTTACCAATCTAGTTTACAAATAGTGGGTCTTCCCACTATTATTTTTTCTCTTTCTCTCGAATACTCTGAGCAATCTCTCTTGTCTCTTTGAGTTTAATCATTAACTCATCTATCTATATAAGATCTTTTAAATATATGCTAAAATACTACTTTAAAATTTAGGAATTACAATAATGAAAATATCAGTTAAAAATATAGGTACTATAAAAGAAGCTAAAAATATAGAAATAAATAAGTTAAATATTTATATTGGCAATAATGGTAGTGGTAAAACTTATTTTTCAAAATTAATTTATTTTTTGACTGATTTTACTTATACATTACCAATATTTTTAAGTACATTTAACAAAAAAATTAAAAGCTCTTATGAGAACGATAAACATATTATTTTTACAATAAAAGATATTAATAAATTTATTCATGAGTTAAAAAATGATATAGAAAAAACATTTTCATTAAAAATGAATGTTGATAAATTCTTTTTTAAAGATATTGATATTGATATTGATATTGATATAATAAATGAAATAGCATGTGAACATAGTGATATCTCTGACTTTGATAAATTCCAGTACTTTGTTGGATTTGATTTTCTTTATTCTTTATTTCCATTTGTAAAGTCCCATTATTTACCAGCAGCAAGAGCAAATTATATGATTACTTATAAATTTCTGATAGAAAGCCAAATGA
>Ga0114922_10003739_pt1 | contig 14168 bp, 16 predicted proteins | sample AartaG_FD_100975 | JGI IMG/M metagenome (GOLD analysis project Ga0114922, IMG submission 100975) | Deep subsurface microbial communities from Aarhus Bay to uncover new lineages of life (NeLLi) - Aarhus_00045 metaG | ecosystem: Environmental > Aquatic > Marine > Oceanic > Sediment | place...
AACGACCCAAAAGATGTAGTAGAAGAGATGCTGGAGGGTTTTCTGGCGGCTCACCAGGGAGAGGTGAGGAGATTACAAACCTCAAGGGTTATAGTGAGAAAAGAGGCTCCCATCAAGAATAAGGTAGGTCTGGTTACCGGCGGAGGTTCGGGACATAAACCTGCTTTTATTGGATATGTGGGCAAGGGTCTTATGGATGCAGTGGCAGTAGGTGATATCTTTTCTTCCCCTTCTGCTCAGCAGATTCATCATGCCATTAAAGCGGTAAATTCAGGCAAAGGTGTTCTCTGTGTATTGGGTAATTACTCTGGAGATGTGATGAACTTTGACATGGCTGCTGAGATGGCTAAGGATGAAGGCATAGAGGTAGAACAGGTCATAATTAACGATGATGTTGGCTCAGGCCCTAAAGAGGAGATGGAAAACCGCCGGGGAGTAGCGGGAGAGGTAGTCGTCTGGAAAGCTATAGGAGCAAAAGCAGAAGAGGGAGCTACTTTGCAGGAGGTGAAAGAGGTAGCAGAAAAGGTCAATGCTAATACCAGAAGTATGGGTGTAGCTCATTCTCCTTGCGCTGTACCCTCGATGCCCCATGGGGGAGAGCCAAATTTCACTCTGGGTGAAAATGAAATGGAGATAGGCGTCGGTCATCACGGAGAGCCAGGAGTGGAAAGAGTTCCTATAAAATCAGCTGATGAAACCACAGAAATCTTGCTTAATAAAATCTTGCAAGACCTTCCCTTTAAGCGAGGAGATGAAGTAAGTGTATTATTGAGTGGCCTGGGTTCTACCTCTTTATTGGAATTATATATTGTCTATCGCAAAGTGGCGAAAATGCTGAAGAAAAAGGAGATTAGTATTTATACCTCCTACATTGGAGAATACTTCACTTCTATGGAAATGGGGGGATACTCAGTCACTCTAACCAGGCTTGATGATGAGCTGAAGAGACTCCTGAATGCACCAGCTCATTCTCCTTTGTTCATACAAAACTAGGAGGATTCAATGAAAATAGCTATCGGAAGTGACCACCTAGGCTTAGAACTTAAAAATATAATCAGAGATTTCTTAAAGGAAAAAGAAATAGAAGTAAATGATTTTGGAACAATGTCCAAGGAGCCTATTGATTACCCTGATATAGCCAAGAAAGTAGCCAAAGCAATTGCCAAAGGCGATTGCCAGAGAGGTATCCTTATCTGTGGGACAGGAATAGGGATGGCTATTGCTGCCAACAAGGTAAAAGGAATAAGAGCTGCCGTCTGCCATGACCTATACTCTGCTGAAAGGTCTAGAAAGAGCAATAATGCTCAAATAATGGCCATAGGAGCTCTAATAATAGGTTCGGAGCTGGCAAAGAAATTGGTAGAGGTATGGCTGAACTCAGAATTTCAAGGAGGTCGCTCAGAGCGAAAGGTGAAGAAAATAATGGAAATTGAGACAGGAAACTTTTCTTAGTTCATTTGAAACAAAGGAGGATGAGTTATTGTTGAAGAAAGAAAATTCATACAGCAAGATAAAGAAAATTATGGAAAGTATTGTCAAAGAACTTGAAGAAAAGAGAGATTACCTAAACCGACTGGATGGAGAAATTGGTGACGGAGACCATGGAAGAACTATCGCCAATGCTTTTAAAAAGGCACAGGAGGTATTGTTAGAGAGTGAAAGTGGCAGAGAAGATGAAGCTCGCTTATCGGGCGAGAATGCTGACCTGGGAACCCTCTTGAAAGCGATAGGAAAAACTATTGCCTTTTCTACTGGTGCGGCGGCTGGTCCCTTATATGGAACCGCTTTTATAGAAGCGGGTAAAACAACAGAGGGTAAAGAAGAACTTCGCCTGGAGGATTGGGCCAAATTAACTGAGGCCGCTGAAGCAGGAATCATCAGAAGAGGCAAAGGTAAGGTAGGTGAGAAAACCATGCTGGATACCTTACATTCAATGGTTGAAGCCTTGAAGGAGATGCTGGTTCAGAATAAACCATTAAAAGAAGCTCTTACGCGAGCTAAAGAGGCAGCCCGGGAAGGCATGGAATCCACCCGGGAGATGGTTTCCAAAAGAGGAAGGTCAAGCCGACTGGGAGAGAGAACCAGGGGACACATTGACCCTGGAGCAGCTTCCACCTATTATATCATAAAAGCTATTATTGAAAATTGTCATTAGTTCATAGTTCATTGTTCATCGACAGGAATAAACCAGTATAGTGTTTCCTTAATAATGTTACATCGATTTGTCATTGCGAACGAGGTCCCTCGCTTGTTATCGCTCGGGATAAATTGCGCAATCCGCGAAGCGTCGCGAGGTTGCTAAAAGCAACCGTGGCGATCTCGCATGTCCCTCGGGATAAACTTCGCAATCTCAAAACAGACAATTCTCTTCCGTTTGTCATTGCGAGTGAAACGACGAAGCAATCTTCCACGCCTGTCCTTGACATGTTGGCAATGACAACAACGGAAGAAAATTGTCCGAGAACGGCTCTTAGAATAATATCTCTATGGCTTTATAAGGACAGGCAGGAATACAGGCTCCGCAAGCAATACACTTATCTTTATTGAAGGAAATTTTCATACTATTGCGGTCAACTACAATGGCTTCTGTGGGGCAAAGAGAAACACATACCGTACAATGGGTACAGTTTTCCTCAAGCCATCTTATATCCCGAGCCAGAGGCTGAATATTTACGTTTAACCTGTTGAGATAGTCCATCCCCCCTTTCAAAGCGTTTTTCTCGCCGCTGAGCTCAATCATAAGCCGCCCTTCCTCTTCTGGGCTAATCTTTGCCCGGAGGATATTAACTACCAGATCATAATCTTTGATAAGTCTATAGGTAATGGGTTCCTCTACTAACTTGGGGGGAAAAGTCAAAACTAACCTTCGCTTGGCCATTGTAAGCTCCTTGTCCTACCTTATTTTTCTTTCCCTGAGAGGTTTAAACGTTATTCCTGAATCAACCGAAGGAAGCAGTTCTACTGGCTCAGTTAAGAAAAATTCTCCTTTCTTAATCCAGTTTTTAAGAATTCCTGCAATCTTTCTCGCCTTAGCATAACTAGAGAAACTGGCTGTGGGAACTCCTTTCCCCTGAATGGTTATTTTGCCGCTCTTTAGCTGGGCATAACTTACTTCAGCTAAACTATCCGATTTGCCTTTAGGATAAGCATCACTATAGTCTATAATCTGGGCGTAAATTTCCTCATCTCTAACTGCTGTCCATTGCACTATTTCCTCATTAAGGATAGGGATGGGGAGTCCAATTCCCACCGTTAGATTCACTCCATATCCCCTCAGCGTTGTTCCTCTCAGCCACTCTGGGCTCATTTTCTTCAAGTCACCTATTACGGCAATGGTCCCGGCCCCTGAGCGAGGAACCCCCTTTTTGGTACGAGGGACGTTAGGATTGTGCTGAGTTCCTTGCCAGGCGATGTAGCCTATTCCGCCTCCCAGGAAAATCCTCGTTCCTATGCCAATAGTCTTATAATAAGGGTCATTAAATAGGGGAGACAGTTGTCCCGCACTACAATAATTAGCATTGCCTAATCTCGGCTGCAATATCCCCATATAAGTGTAAATGACCTTATTAGAGAGATTCACAGCCACATTATAGTTTTGATAAGCATTCCTGGGATTGAAAAGAACCGCTTCATTGAAGTCCTTTATATTGATCCAGGTCTCCAGGTTCTTGCGTGGATAGCAGTCTGTCCCATAGGCACTGGCCACCAGCTTTACATCTTTACCCGCTACCAAATCTTCAATTACATGTCCTCCTCCGTATCTAAATTCCCCTGGATGCACTCTGTTGCGGGGATCATTATCAGGAAGGGCAGCAGCTCCCAGGAAAAAATCTACAGCAGCCAGACCCGTATAAACAGGAACTTCGTTAAGGTAAGTTCTTCCTCCCCCCAGTTTTATCTTGGGCTTAGAATGTCCTGTGTTAAAGTAAGCTCCTGAGGAACACATTGGTCCAAAGGTGGCACTGGTAACAATGTCTATCTGACGAGCAGCTTTCTCAACCCCCTTTTTCTCCACCAGGTCTATGATCTCCTCTGCAGTTACTACTACTACCTTCCCTTTTTTTATCTTCTCATTGATTTCAGCAATTGTTTTGGCCATTTCGTGTTCCTTCCATCTTTTTCTATCTCTATTTGTAAATATTCGGTAAAGTACGTTCCTTCTTGTCATTGCGAGGAAGCACGAAGTGCTGACGAAGCAATCTCCAGATTGCTTTGAACGACCTAATAGAGATTGCTTCGCTTCGCTCGCAATGACGTGCTTCACTGAGCATTTGCATCATATCAGTTAAGAGCTAATATTTCAAGTAAACAGTTCTGTGCTCAAATATCTCTCCCCGGTGTCAGGAAGAATGACTACGATAAGCTTTCCTTTAGCTTTTTTTCTTTTGGCTACCTTCAAAGCAGCAAATGCAGCTGCCCCGGAAGAAATTCCAGCCAGGATCCCTTCTTCCCGCATTAACCTGCGAGCAGTAAGGATAGCCTCTTCGCTCTTCACTTTGACAACCTCATCTATTAATTCTAACTCAAGCACTTCCGGTATGAAGCCAGCCCCGATCCCCTGTATTTTGTGAGAGCCAGCTTTTCCACCAGATAGAACGGGAGACTCTGCTGGTTCCACAGCTATAGCCTTTAGAGTTGGCTTCTTCTTCTTTATGAACCTGGCAACGCCGGTAATTGTGCCACCTGTACCTACACCACTTATCAGGATATCTATTCTGCCTTTACTGTCTTCCCAGATTTCCCTGGCTGTTGTCCGATAATGGACGCCAGGATTAGCAGGATTATTGAATTGTTGAGGAATAAAGACTCGGAAGTCATTGACTGCCAGCTCCTCTGCCTTTTTTACAGCTCCTTTCATCCCCTCTGAACCAGGTGTTAAGATGAGCTCTGCTCCAAAGGCTTTGAGTAGAGACCTTCTCTCTAAACTCATAGTGTCAGGCATAGTGAGGATTAGTTTATAACCTTTTACGGCAGCTACAAGAGCTAAAGCAATGCCAGTATTTCCACTGGTTGGCTCCACAATAATGGTTTCTTTATTAATGAGCTTTTTCTTTTCTGCTGTTTCGAGCATACTCAAGCCGATACGATCTTTTACACTTCCACAGGGGTTAAAAGACTCTAATTTTGCTACCACCTCTGCCCCCAAGCCTTTGCCTACCCTCTTTAGCCTGACCAAAGGGGTCTTTCCTATTAGCTCAGTAATACTATCGGCTATTCTGGCCACTGCTGCACCTCCCTAAAGAGAGCGTATAGCGTTTAGCGGATAGTAAAAACCTAAACACTACCGCTTTCAGATTCACTCTATACGCTCTACGCTACCCGCTATACGCTAAGCTAATACAACGAGAGAAAAAAATCTCCTCAGATCTCTCTATTTTCTCCAAGATCATTCTTCTTTTTCCGGAAAAAGAGGAGACATTTCTCTCAATCTTCCCACAATCTCAACCAAATTCTCCACCGTATAATCTATATCTTGTTCCTTGTTCTCCCTGCCCAGAGAAAACCTTATTGAACCTTGAGCTATTGCTGGTGGAACTCCAATAGCTGAAAGTACATGCGATGGTTCTAGAGAACCAGAAGCACAGGCTGAACCGGTAGAGGCTGCGATTCCTTTTAAGTCTAGATTCAAAACTAAGGATTCTCCCTCTATAAACTCAAAAGAGACATTGGAGGTATTGGGCAATCTCTCAGTGGGATGACCATTGAAACGAATATAGTCTATATTATCTTTGATTTTGTTCTCCAGCTCATCTCGCAACTTCTTTACATGACTATACTCTTGTCTCATTTCTTTACCAGCAATTTTAGATGCCTCTCCTAACCCCACTATACCGGGAACATTCTCTGTGCCTGCTCGACGCTTCCTTTCCTGCTCACCTCCATGAATGAAAGGATGAATCTTGGTGCCCTTGCGGATATATAAGGCTCCTATGCCCTTAGGGCCGTAGAGCTTGTGGGCAGATAAAGAAAGAAGGTCTATTCCTGACTCATTCACATTTATGGATATTTTCCCTACGGTCTGAACCGCGTCAGTATGAAAATAAACGCCACATTCACCGGCAATTTTCCCAATTTCCGCAATTGGCTCGATGGTCCCTATCTCATTATTGGCATGGATAATGCTGATAAGAATAGTCTCGTTTGTAATCGCCTCTTTTACCCGGCTAGGGTCAAGCCAGCCATACTTGTCTACTGGTAGATAGGTTATCTTCTTACCCATTTTTTCTAAGTACTTACAGGTAAACAGGACAGCATGATGCTCTATGGAAGAAGTGATGATATGTCCTCCCTTTCCCTTGAGAGCGGAGGCTACTCCCTTTAGTGCAAAATTATCGGCTTCTGTCCCTCCACTGGTAAAGACTATCTCTTCCGGTTCGGCTCCGATTAGACAGGCTAATGCCTCTCTGGCATCATCGATTGCTTTCCTTGCCTCTTGCCCGAAGGAGTATATGGTAGAAGCATTACCAGAAATACTCTTATAATAAGGTAGCATTACTTCTAAAACCCCCGGATGAAGGGGAGTGGTAGCATTATAGTCTAAGTATATGCGTCTCATTCAATCCTCTCCTTAAATTTGAAAAATATGTTTATGTTCAGGCTGCGAAAGACTGGATGTCTTTCTTGACTTCTCAAGTAAATCCTCCAGACTGGTCTTCTCCAAAACCTCTTTTATCTTATCCCCTAACTCTCTCCAGAGGAGTCGGGGTGAACAATCTGTTATATATTTACAGTGAGCCTTTTCTTTGTTGTCGAGGCAATAAACAGGAGTTACAGCCTCCTTTAAAGCTTTCATAATATCCATTATTTTGATTTCTCTTGCTCTCAAGCTAAGTAAAAAGCCTCCTCCTGGTCCTCTTACACTCTTCACTAATCCTGCCTTACGCAGTTGATTAAAGATTTGCTCCAAATAATTGAGAGAGATTCCCTCTCTCTGGGAAATACTTTTAATAGAAACAGGACCCATACCTTCATGAACAGCTACATCAAGCATAGCTCTTACTCCATATCTTCCCTTGCTAGACAACCTCACGCTTCATCCCCTATTTCTGATGTCTCCCCTGGGGTAATTCCCTCTCTTGCCAGATGTGCTTCTAGTTCTTTTGTTCTATCCTCTAATTCTCCTATCCTTTTTACCAGAATATTAACTGCCTCAGCTACAGGGTCAGGAAGCTTGCCATGTTCAAGATCGATTAACGGCTCCACCAGGCGTTTTTTCCTCTCCATTACTCTACCGGGAATGCCTACCACAGTAGCTCCAGCAGGGACTGATTTAACCACCACTGAGCCAGAACCAATCCTTGCTCCATCTCCTATCTTTACTGGACCAAGAATAGTGGCTCCTGCTCCAATAACTACATAATTACCAATGGTCGGATGACGTTTTTTCCTCTCCCGAGTCGTCCCTCCCAGAACTACTCCCTGGTAAATCAACACATCGTCACCGATTTCAGATGTTTCTCCGATCACTACTCCCATTCCGTGGTCGATGAAGAACCTTCTTCCAATCTTAGCCCCGGGATGGATTTCAATTCCTGTCAAAAAACGGCTAATATGAGATATGAATCGAGCCAGAGAAATGAATTCTCTTACCCAAAGAAAATGAGCCAGCCGATATAACCAAATAGCATGCAGACCTGGATAGCAAAATATCACCTCGCAGAGATTCCTGGCTGCTGGATCTCTTTTAAAAACAGCCTGTACGTCTTTTCTCATCCTCTCAAACATCCATCTTCTCCTCTTTAATTAGATGAACTTCCTAAATATTATATAATTCACTAATTCTGTCAGGTGATATTTCTTATTATGATATATAATACAACTATTTTGTCAACTATTTTCGAAGGATTTTTTTGCGGGTGCTGCTAGACAAAACCAAACTAAATAGTAAAATAAATTGATTGAAATTGGAAACTCTCTTATAAGAAATCAAGGAGTCTAAAGTGGAGAACGTATCTTTCCTTATCGCATTGGGAGCAGGGATCCTCTCCTTCCTTTCTCCCTGCGTACTTCCTTTGGTTCCTTCTTATCTTTCTTTCATTACTGGAATTTCTGTCAATGAACTACTAAAGGAGGAAAAGAATCCGAAAGTAAATAAAATTGCTATTCTTCACTCTATTATGTTTATCCTTGGCTTCTCTCTTGTCTTTACTCTCTTAGGAGCCTCAGCCGGTCTGGCAGGGAAAATCCTTCTTCAATATCAGATATGGATAACCAGGATAGGAGGAGCTTTTATCATTTTCCTTGGTATCTATTTCACCGGAGCAATTAATTTGAATTTCCTGCAAAGAGAGAGAAGATTTCACTTCAAAGAAAAACCAATAGGATATCTTGGCTCCTTGCTGGTAGGAGTTGTCTTTGCTGCTGGCTGGACCCCCTGTATAGGACCTATCCTCGCCTCTATTCTCCTTTATGCTTCTACTACTGATTCTCTTCTTTTGGGCATTGCTCTTTTGGGAGCTTACTCAGTGGGATTTGCTATTCCCTTTTTATTAATGTCTTTAGCCTTAGGGAGATTCCTGGAGCAATATAAGAAATTAAAGAAACATATGAGATGGGTTTCCATAATAGGTGGACTTTTCCTGATAGGGGTAGGAGTACTTCTAATGACTGATTATTTCTTTATTTTAACTGCTACCTTCAACCGCTGGGTTCCCCTATTTAAGTGGTTCTCTTCATAAATAAGATTACGTATTTAATAAATAATATTTATTAAACTAAAATTAGGAGATAAAAAGTGAGAAGAAGAAAGTGGGCTATAAGGATAATTGGTTTGTTAGTAGTTGTCTTTAGCGTCTATATCTCCTGGTATTTGCTCTCCGAAAAAGAGGAAAGGATACCAATAGAAGAAAAAGAATGGGAGGAGGAAGAGAAAACAGCAGCAGAAGAAGAAAGGCTTATCCAACTTCTATATGCATCTGTAGGTGTCCAAAGAATTAACCCTCCTTTTGAGGCAAAAGGCTTTACCCTGGAGGATTTGAGGGGTCCTATAGTGAGTCTCAAGGATTTTCAGGGCAAAGTAATATTCTTAAATTACTGGTTCAGTCGGTGTGGTCCCTGTCGTGATGAGATGCCTGCTATGGAGTTGCTCTGGCAAATATTCCAGGACGATGATTTTGTTATTCTAGCAGTGAATGTTAGAGAAGGAAAAGGAGAAGTGAGCTCTTTTGTAGAGAATAATGGCTATACCTTCCCTGTACTCTTAGACCTCTGGGGTAAAGTAGGAAATATGTACAGTACTAGAGCCTATCCTACCACTTTTCTCATCGATAGAGAGGGAAAGGTGGTAGGCAAAGCTGTGGGAGCCAGGAAATGGGCAAGTAAGGGTAGTTTTGACTTGATAAAATATCTACTGGACAAGAAAGAAACGGATTGAAAGAAGCACTAATTGCCTGCCTTAACTATTTATATCAATCAATTAGCTGCACCTGAGGCCTTATTGATTTTTATCGGCAATTTTGTATAATAGGATATGTTCGGTTCAGAACTTTCCTGACATTGCGGAGTTTATCCCGAGTGACATATGAGATAGCCGCGGTTGCTCTTAGCAACCTCGCGATGCTTCGCGGATTGCTTCACTCCGTTCGCTTTTCGTATTGCGTATATCGCACTTCGCAATACGCATCACGACTACAGAACCTGGTTCGCAATGACAGAAAGAAGGATTGGATAAGATGAAAAAAGTGCCATCAACTAAGAAACCTTTGTTACAGAAAACTAAGGATTTCATCAAGAAAGTACTGAGAACTAAGGATTCCCCGGAAAGAATTGCCCTTGGATTAGCCATAGGTGTATTCTGGGGAATTATACCTACTTTTGGTTTTGCCATACTCTTTTCTCTGCCCACAGCCTTTCTTTTTAAAGGAAATAAACTAGCTGCCATTCTGGGCACTTTCGTGGCTAACCCTTTCACTACCCCTTTTATCTACGCCTTTGAATATAAAGTTGGCCAGTTAATTCTGAAAACAGCCCCTTTGCCTCTTTCCTGGGATATCTTCAACTTAGAGAATCTGCTCAATATAAGCAAATCACTTTTGGTAGGGAGTATTTTTCTAGCCGTTGGTTTAGCTCTTCTCACCTATTTCTTAGTATTGCAAATCATCATCAGGTATAGAGCTCGCCATCGTATAGAATAGAACCTAATTAAACACAGCTTAGAGTTATTCTAGAGGGGTAATTCTCCTTGGGCAGCAAGAGGTAATTCCTGACTGAAATACTTATAAAGAAGGTGGGTAGCTACTCTCCCCTTGGGAGTTCTATTAATAAACCCTTCCTGAAGCAGGTAAGGCTCATAGACCTCTTCTATAGTATCAGGCTCTTCATTGACTACCATAGCCAATGTTTTTATTCCTACCGGTCCTCCATTAAACTTGTAAAGGATAGTTCCTAGAATCTTTCTATCCATCTCATCCAAACCTTTTTCATCTACCTCCAGCATAGCAAGAGCTTCTTTGGCTATGTTTTCAGTTATTACTCCCTTCCCCTTTATCTGGGCGTAGTCTCTCACCCTTCTAAGAAGTCTGTTAGCAATCCTTGGTGTGCCTCGAGAACGACGCGCCATCTCTCGTGCTCCTCCCTTTTCTACTTCTACCTTCAATATGCGGGCTGACCGAAGGATAATAGAATAGAGCTCTTCTTCTTTATAAAAATCTAGCCGACTCACCACTCCGAATCTATTACGCAAAGGAGAGGTAAGAAGTCCTGCCCGGGTAGTTGCCCCTACTAAGGTAAACTTAGCCAGAGGCAATTTGACAGAACGTGTATGAGCCCCCTTCCCTAGAATAATATCTACATTGTAGTCCTCCATAGCTGAGTAGAGTACCTCCTCAACTGAGGGGGGAAGACGATGAATCTCATCTATAAATAGCACATCTCCATCCTGAAGTTCTATATTGGTAAGAATTTTAGCCAGATTACCTGGTTTATCAATAGCTGAGCCACTGGTAGACTGAATCCTGGCCTTCATCTCATTAGCAATAATATGGGCTAATGTTGTTTTCCCCAGTCCTGGTGGACCACAAAGAAGAGTATGGTCCAGACAATCGCCTCGCCTTTTGGCTGCCTGGATAAAAATCTCCAGATTACTTTTTATCTTAGATTGTCCAACGAATTCCTTCATCACCCGAGGCCGAATAGTGGACTCAAATCTACTCTCCTCTTCCTGAAGAATAGGTGTAGTAACTCTCTCTTCCATCTCTTCCTATCCATAATAGTTTATGAGTTTATTTTTCTGCGTATCTGCTGATTTATCATATATATTTCAGTGCCTCTTTGATCAGGCTAGCCAGGTCTATTTCCTCTTTAGAAGAGTCTATTGCTTCCTTTATGGCTCTCCTTGCTTCGTTTCTGGTATATCCTAAAGAGAAGAGGGCAGATAAGGCATCTCTTGCCAGTTCTTCATCGCCTCCCTCTATTATCTCTTCTTCTTCTGCTATTTTTTCCTTAAGCTCTAAGATTAATCTTTGGGCAGTTTTTTTTCCGATACCGGGAATATCGGTTAGAGTAGTTAAATCTCCTCTTTTTATTGCTTTCTTGAACTCAGAAGGAGAAATACTAGAGAGCATTCTTAAGGCAGATTTTGGCCCAATTTTGGAAATGGAAATAAGGAGAAGAAAAAAATCCCTTTCCTCCTGATTGAGGAATCCATATAAAGAAAGACCATCTTCTCGGCAATGAAGATAGGTATTGATCTTTATCTCATCTCCTTCTGCTGGCAGAAGGCCATAACTGGAGAGAGGTAAACTAATCTTATATCCTATACCCCCTGTTTCTATGACGATAAAGGCAGGGGATTTATACTGGAGAACTCCTCGCAGATGCTCAATCATACTTCGTCTCCCTTCTTATAGATTGTAATAGCTATATCGGGGCAAACAAGACCACAGAGAGCGCATCCGCTGCATTTCTCTTTCTCGGTAAAGACTGCTGGATGATAACCTTTATCATTAAAGTCAGAATTCAGGTGAATTATATTCTTAGGACAAAACTTAACACAGAAACCACACCCTTTACATCTTTGAGTATCAATAACAACTTCAAACATTTTCTTTAGAACATATTGAGGGGGGAGAGGAATATCCCGCCTCAAATGGCCTGTCTATTGACTTAATTTATCGAGATACTTTTGAAAAACAGCTGTTTCTCTTTTTAGCCAGGATAATATCTGAGGAAATTCTTTAACCATTACTTTAATTTGTTCCTGTTCTAGGTGAAATCCATAAACATTGCGAAATATATGGCGAAATCCCAAATATTTTTGTAGTTTTAACTTAAGATCCTCAGAAACTAGAGGCGGCCGAACTCCCTTAACCTCAAGGCTCATATCAGTGAGCAATTGCTTATGCCAATCCTCTCCGGCAGGCAACCCTCCGTTGAGTTCTTGAGCTACGCGTCGGAAAATATTTTCAACACCATTATAGAAATCATGCAGGATAGAACCTGCTGCTCGTAAATCTAAATTAGAAATCTCCTTTTGAGCTAAACGAGGCTTCAAAGTCTTCAGTTCCCGGAGAAGAGCCTCTAAAGATAATATTTCTTGATTAATTTCACTTTGCAAACGTCTGATTAACTGCTTTTCTTTGGTAGGAAGTTTCATAAATGTTCTCCGGTAGTAATGATTTTCTTCCGCAAAGATTCTGGGCAATTTCTTAAGGGTATAAGATTGAGAGGAAACTTAGCACGCAAGAGAAGTTCTCCCACGGCATCAAAAAAGATACTCCCAGGTAATCCCTCTACAGCAAGGTCAATATCTGAATTCTCATTAAATCGTTCCTCCTCCAATAAAGAGCCAAATAAATAAACATTGGTAGCTGAATATCTAGTATAGAGAATGTTAGCTAAAGCCTGAGCTTCCTGCTCGGCCTGCTCCCTTAAATTTGCACACTCTTTTCGCTTTTCAATGATGCGTTTTTTCCATGCTTTGATATAGGAATTATATTGAGATTTCTTTGTACGAGAAGTAATCACCTTTATCTCCTCTAAGTCTTTTCTCATTATCTGAAGATTAACCATAAGCTATCCTATACTATTCTCAAACCCTGTCAAGAAACACCTCAGGACAATTTCTCTTATCCTATCCCTAAGTGGAGAGTCAACCAATTAAATCTTTAAGATAGAATATTCTAGCTTGATAGTTATATATGACATTCTGAAATATTTCATTTTCTTTCTTGCGCGAAAGATAGCCCGCCTAATTTCCGAATGGCTTCCTTTAAAACTTTAATACAATAATTTGGGTTATTCATTATATTTTCCCCCTCAAATCGAAGGACGGTCCAGCCATGTTCTCCTAGATAAAGGTCGCGCCTCCTATCTTTAACTCTCTGGGAGGATAGGCGATGCCACTTTTCGTTATCGCATTCTACATCTATTTTACCTTTCTCACAGAAGACAGCAAAATCCAGCCGATAACGGCAATGTCCATCCTCCATGAGTAAGTATTCGTTAAATGCCTTAATTTTGTTTCTTTTCAAAAGTTTTTCCATAATTACTTCGATGGGTTTTATATCGAACAATTCACTGATTTCGCTGGATTTAAACAATTTTGTAAGGGTGGTGAAGCCAAAACTTACCCTCCTTCGGCTCTTGTTCCTAACTTTTTGAGGGAGTTCCTTAAGGGGACCTAAGTGAAATTTATAATAAGTCTGGCCTGCCCTGGGATGACTTCTTTCCTCCGGGAGAAGTTCCCTTCGAGAAATAGGCGAAGAATACTTTATAGGGGCATAATAGTTTATGGATTTACCTTCTTTCCCAAAAACCCGGGTTTGATAAAGGGCTAAAAAATTCGCTTTTCTTTTAGGGGCATATTTAACTGGCATCCGGTACCAACGTTTATTCAAAGCTATTTCTAAATCCTTCCTCCGATTAACCACTCCCACTAAGACCAAATCCTGGTTATCTGGCATTTAAGCCTCTCAACAAATATACCTGATACATTGCGGATTTCGCTTATATCCTTGTTTTGAGTTCCTCTTTTACCTTTTCGGCAAGATAGACTTTCATTAGAGATTAGCTAAATTTTAAAATTTAGCTAACACTTGAAATTTAATATTTATTCAATATCCAATTCTTGATTGTCTTCCATCCCTTTAGCAATAAGGAACCCGCGTGCTCTCTCTACTAACTTATAGCGATAGACAATATCCCAGAAAGCTTTACTGTGATTCGGCTCT
>Ga0114922_10003740_pt1 | contig 14167 bp, 9 predicted proteins | sample AartaG_FD_100975 | JGI IMG/M metagenome (GOLD analysis project Ga0114922, IMG submission 100975) | Deep subsurface microbial communities from Aarhus Bay to uncover new lineages of life (NeLLi) - Aarhus_00045 metaG | ecosystem: Environmental > Aquatic > Marine > Oceanic > Sediment | place: Aarhus...
AATCTTTTGGCCTTGGGTGTCATGGTCAGATGAACCTCCTGGTCTTGCTGGTCTCGAGCATCATGACTCCAAGTTTATCATGGTTTCGCCTGGCTGGGAAGTTTTCTCCGACAAACTGCTAGTTGCAGCAATGTTCCATCCCTCTTCTGCGTGTTTCAAGGCTTCATCCAGCTTGTCTTGAAGGGTATACAGTCGAGCCAGGTTCCTGTGAATGCCTGACAGCCGACTAGTTGTTGGATTAACATCCAGGTAGATTCGGAGGGCTTTTTGAAGCAGATCTTCTGCGTTATCCCACTCTCCGGATCGCACCAAACATATTGCTTTTCCTCGCATTGCAAACGCTTCAGTGGTCCTGCCTCCTCTTGCGCGACGAATAGAAAGTCTTTGAGAGCGATAAAGCACAGCCGCGTCGAAGTGACCATAATCGTACGCAATTGCCCCCAGGTTGTTCAGACCGCTCTCAACTCTTCCCCAAATCCCTTCTTGCCATCCCAACACAAGATGTGTACGAAAGTTATTTGCCGCACTCGCCAAATTTCCTAGCCGAATTTCCAAGACTCCCCAATTCTGTTCTGGCGCGGTTTCCCTGACCGTAGCTCCCAGAGTTTTCCACTTGGATGCTGCTTCTGCAAAATAGTGGCGAGCATCCTCCCAACGTCCGAATTTAATCGCAACACGCCCAAGCGCGTTAAGTACCAGTGCCTGAGAAGGAAAGTCCTTGATGACTGTGGTTATCTCCAGCGCTTCCCTGAAATACTGCAATGCTACATCCTCTTCTCCCCTTATCCTGTAAATACCACCAAAGCGACGTAACAAGTCCGCTTCAACCTGACGATCTTCACTTACTCGGGCTGCTTCTAAACCCAGCTGATAACACTCTTCACCTTGCTTGTAAAGATTCAATGTTCTTAACACAGCACCAAGACCTCGCAAAATATGTGCTTGCAACGTCTTATTGTCTTGGGCTTGAGGAAGAAGCGTTTCGTAGAGAGTCTTGGCGTCTTTGTTGCGGTATTCAAGCCGCAGAAGATCAGCCCGCCATTTCTGGACCCACAGCCCGATTTCCTTGTTGTGATAGTCGTCCAGGGCGTTTGGCAATGATTGCAACAAAGCCCTACATTCGCTCAGATGGCGAAACCGAAGCGCCTGCTCAAATAGTTGCCGAAAATGTTGATAGCCCTGCGATTCATCGAGGTTGAACTCGTGGTGGACTTGCTCGACAAGGTATACCAGCCTTTTGTCCCCCTGGGTTTCTTTAGCCTTGGTGTCGAAATACCAGACCAATTGCGCCTGGCAGTGGCGATAAAAAGGCTTACCCTGCAAGCTAGTCAATAACAAATCTCTCACGGTCGTGTGCAGACGATAGGCCTCTTCAATTTCCACTCTTGGTTCAACGAAAGAATAACGCACTAGCTTGTTCATCAATCTGTCAGTACTTTCTGGGCGGCCCAATAGCTGTTCAACTACCTCCTCACTGAACCAACGGGGTACCGCCGCGATCTGAACCACGTCTCTTTCCTCTCCGCTCAACTCACTGAGGAATTGTGGCAATAGTTCCTCTTTTGCTCTGATGCGTAGGCTTTCCCTGGTAACTTGCTCCCCTTTGCCACGCACAGTCCTGATCAGGTCAACTGCCAATGCCAGATATTGAATGTGTCCCTCAGTGATTTGATACAACTGCTCGATCATCGCCTCGTCAACGATGTCAAACTGATAAAGATACTGTCTGGTATCCAGCTCGGAGAAGTTGCCAACAAGAAACTGCTTGAGGTGGGCTTCGTCTGCCCACTCATCATCCACTTCATCCCATTGGAGACTATTGCGTCCGGCGATCACGAGAAAGATTTGCTCCAAAACTCCCGCCAGTTCGCGGACGAATGTTCCTTCAGAACGCTCTATCCGCTCGAATGTATCAAAAAAGAGCACAAAGCGAGTGCTGTGCCGTTGGATGTTGCCATTCAAATCTTCAGCAAAGGCAATCGGCATCACATCAACGAGATCGGTAGGTTCCATCTCCTCGAGCACCCGTCCCCAATGTTCGCCGAATTGGTTCTGGAACCAATCTGTTGCCTTGCGACCAAGCAAGTCAACCAGCTTGATGGCCTTGGCCACCTCTCCCACAAACGGTACCAGTTCCAGTGCATCGATCAGATCAGCTAGGGTTTCCAATTCTTCTGGGATCAGTCCTCCCCTCTTAATCACGTATCCCAAGGCCTTTCTCGCATATTCTGCCCACACGAGATCAAAACGGCTAAATCTGTACTTGTACCGTCGCAAGATGTCCGAGCGTAGGAAGAAGAGGGCGCTTTCCGCTGACTGATACATCTCTTCACGAAAATCTAGAAAAGCATAGGGAATCTCTCGCGGTTTACAGATGGCCTCAATTGCGTAGCGGATAAACCAGGTTTTCCCAATTCCGCCGATGCCATAGATCATAGTTACTGGCAAAGATTCGCCCTTAGGTGTACTCAGGACCCCCTCAAATGCTTCAATCAGCGCTTCGCGATTGCTAAACCACCGCAAGATGTCATCGCGCTGAGCTTGGTGGCGTGCCGCAATCAGTTTCAGGCGTTCTCGTGAAGAGCGTATCCTAGGCATCTTGTACCCCACTATGAGATAGTGGGCAGCGTCGGTTATACTCAGCTATCTTTGTCTGCCTTTGCCCTTTTTTGTGAAGCATTACCAATCCTGCTGCAAGATCAATATCGTTCATTGCCTATGACTTCGTAGCACTCAATATTTGTCATGACGATGGTTGACATCACTGTAGCCTACCAAATAGTCATGGCTGTCTCCGCCTCGCCTTACTCATCGCTTTCTGGCTGAACTGCAGCGGCAGTCCCTCTTTCTGTGCAAACTCCTGGAACACCCGATAGAACCGCTCCCGGTCGTGCATCGTAATCACCGTCACGGCGTCGGCGGTCTCCACTGCATACGGATAGCCGTTCCCTATCACGCACTCGGCCCGCACCACGTCCAGAGTGTGCTCCAACTCGCCGGCCTCCAGCAGCCAGCGGGGCAAGTCCAGTCGGGCAGGTGGGCGGTCGGCCGTCGTCTTCAGATATACAAAGCAGACGCGGTCGTAATACTTGCTGCCGCTGGCCGGCAACACTTTGTCATCGCGGGCACAGATGTAGGCCGCTGTTCGGTCGCCCCATTGCATCTTGGAACGCAGCAGCGCACCATCGCTGATCCGCCGGCGGGTGCGTCGCTTGGTCAGCGCGTCGAGCATCGCTGCCAGGTCGTTGGCATAGCTCGTGTCCACGTAGCCCACCAACGGCACTTGACAGTCCTCAGAGGCCGTCAGCATCCTCATCACGGCATCAACGTACAGCCTCTGCCGCTCCGGCAGCATGTGTTGAGCAAAGGAGACGATCAGCGAGCCATCGAAGAAACAGACCGGCTTGAGGGCATCATCGCGGACGGCCTGCATGACCTCTACCAATTTCTCACACTCCAGGATGAAGCGCCGCACATTGACGCGCCAATCTGGAAAGCCGGAAATCTCTTCATCTTCATCGGCCAGCTCGTCGGGGGCCAGCACCTCGAAGTAGATGTCCTTGACGTAGGTCTGGTTGCCGTCGTGCGGATTAATGAACCAGCCGATCTGTACCGCGCCCACCGGCAGCGAGATCTCCTTGGTGGGCGTGATCTGGGATCCGTCTACGGCGACGGTCGGCACGCCAGCCAGCACATCCCGTGCCCAGGCCCGCGCCTGTTCGTGGTTAGCCCAAGTTTGCTCGAATGGCACAACGATGCCAGGATGCTGATCGTGCTCGACGGTCGGCCGGGCACCAGGCCAGGGAATGCCCGTCAATGGCGCCTCAATCTGAGCCCGGCTGAGACTGGCCAATTTGGCCAATGCCTGCTTGTAGTCTGCGAGTAGATCACTCAGCTCCAACTCGTACCCTGCAAAGCAGTCGACCTTGGCCTCCAGCGCTTCGATGACTCTCTCTCGATGAAACATCACACCTCCATCCTCATAGTTGGCCTACCGGTCAACTGCCCGGCTAACACCGTTCTCCTTGATCACCCGCACCACGTTGTCGGTGTCCCGCTCAAAGGTATCGTCGTGGCTGATGACGAAGAGTTGGGAAAAGCCCTTGACCCTCAGGATCTGCTCGGCCAGGTTGTCGCGGCGGTGATCGTCCAGGTTAGCCGTAGGCTCGTCAAAGAAGGCAATGTCAACTGCCGAGACCTCGCGGAGCAGCGCCAGGCGCACGGCCCAACCAGGCTATTCTCCACCTTCCGGCTCGTACTCTTGTATGCCACGACAGCGAGGAAAATCGCGACAGCCCCAAAACTGCTTTCATTGATGCCGTTCCTTATCCCTCCACAAGCCAGTTCAGCACCATCTCTCGTTGAGCTTTCGTCTCCGGCGAGGATTTCCACCCATCAGGCGTTCCCTGCCGCAGATGGGCGATCTCGTTCAATGCTTCTGCCCCGCTTATGCCGTGACGAACCATGAAGCAGCCGACGACTGTTCCGGTCCATCCTATGCCGCCATAGCAGTGTACATAGATGGTGTGACCGGCGTTCAAAGCCGCGTCTATCGTGTCCAGAATGCCCACCATCTCCCCCAAAGTCGGCGTTCCCATGTCTCGGATGGGCCTCCGGCGATACTTCACTGAGCACCCCATAGCAGCAGCCTCTTTGTGAAGAAGCGGCGCATAAGGCTTCAACTCGTATTCCCCCTCCTCAGTCAAATCCAGGAAAAACAAAACGCCAGCTCTCAACAGCTGGCATAGTTTCTGCTGCGCTTTCTCCTCTTGCAGTGCTTCTGGGTACTCGCCAGCGAGCAATCGACCGGGCTGAACCCAGTAGGAATCAGGGATTGGTCTTTCATATTGGGCTGACATTTTGCACCTTATACTGTCAAAACAGTCTCCTCACCTATGAGAAAGTCATCCGAGCTTGCGAAGGAAGTCTTTGGCGACTCTCGGAAGCACGCTCTCACCGTGCGGTAGCGCTCTCAGATCAAATACATCAGAAACCCTCTTCCAAGATGTTCCCGTTGTCTCGTAGTCATTCCTTTGCCATTGCATAACGCGGCATCTGGTCGGCCGCAAGTTAGCCGAGTTTCGGGTACTCTGGTCAATATTCCCACGTTTCGTGTGCCAAGGGCGCTTGGTTCAACTCGTCTCGGAAGAGCCGCCACTGGGGCATGAATTTGTCCATGTACGCGACGAAACGATCATTGTGCAGGCGCTCTAGCAGATGCACCATTTCGTGAACGATGATGTATTCCAGGCAGTTAGGCGGTTTCTTGACCAGCTCCAGGTTCAGCCAGATGCGGCGGGCCTCAATGGTGCAGACGCCCCATTTGGTCTTCATTCGCTTGACGCCCCAGTCGGCCACATCCACGCCGATGATGGCTTCCCATTTGGTGATGAGGGGCGGGATGGCCTCTTTGAGTTGCTGGCGATACCAGGCCAGCAACACGCGCTCCCGTTGGGCGGTGTCGCTGCCGGTGCGTACAAACAGGTCGAGTTTGGTCTTGTTGCGAATGACGACCTTTGGCGGCGCGTCGTGATAGATGACGTTCATCAGGTAGCGGTTGCCCCAATAGTAGTGGCTCTCGCGGGACACATATTCCCGCGCCGATTGCCGTTCCTGGCTCTCAAATCCGGCTTGCTGGCGCTTGATCCAGGCTAGTTTGGAGATCACGGCCAGGCGCACGGCTTCGTCATCGGTAAGAAGCGGCGCGGCCACCCGCACCCGACCGTCGGGCGGGTAGACTGCAAGATGCAGGTTCTTGATGTCCTTGCGCACGACGTCTACAACTAGGTCATTGACAGTGATCTGGTGCATTTCAGTACTCACGCTGGTTTTTGACGAGCTCAAAAATACGGTCAACTTGGTCCTCATACGGCACGTGCTGGTAGATGGCGTACCGGACTTCCCGCTCTTTGACCATGTTGCCACGCCAGCCGTCTTTTTTGGTGTGGCGAATGGCGGTGTCCAGGGCGAGGGCGAGGTACTCGTCGTTTCCGAGGTTGTCGTACAGGGCGCGCTTGGACGGCGTGTTTAGCGCCTTGGGGTAGGACGGCCCACCGGAAGGGTTTTGCACCTGTTGGGTAAGGGCCACGATTTTTTCAAGATACTGCGCATATTTCAGTGCCTGGGCTTTGCGCTCCTGGATCAGGGTATCGAGCAGGTCCGACATCTTTTCGTAGTACTTGGGGTTGATGGGGGACTCGTCGGTGATGACCCGGCGCAGGTTGTTTTCGATGGTCTCGGCCACAGCCTCGGGATTGCTGGCGATACCTGCGGGCAGGGCCTCCGCCGCCGCAGCGCCCCGCTCCACCACGAGCTGGATCAGGCTCATATCGTCAAAGGCCGAGATTTTTTCGCTCTCTTCGGCGCGGATATAGGTGTCGATCAGGTGGCGCATCGCCGGTTCGTACATCTTGAGGTCGATATAGTCGCCGCTGGCGAGTTTGACTTCGCTGCGCACCTTTTCATAGTACTCTACCTCTTGTTTGATCTGCGCGATTTCCGCCGGGCTGTAGCCCGCTTCCGGCATTTCGTTGGCCAGATTGGCGTAGGCGCGGATCAGCGACACGGTGAGTTTGTAGAGCGCGATCCGTTTCGGCTCGTTGTCCTTGAGGGTGTCCTTGTCGGTGGTGTCTTGGGCGCAAAAGTAACGCAGGTAGGCCGCTGTATCCTTGGGCGGCTCTACCGGCTCGCAGAGCGCTTTGATGGCCTCGCGGGCGTCTTCTAGCCGCTCGCGCCCTTTTTCCAGGCGGTCGCTCAGCAGCCCGGCCACGTCTTCCTGGTCATAGCCATCCAGCGCTTCCGAGGTGTAGTCGTGGATCGATTTCTCCAGGCTCTTGAACAGGTCGCGGTAGTCAATGACGTAGCCGTATTCCTTGTCCTCGCCGTCCAGGCGGTTGACGCGGCAGATGGCCTGGAACAGCCCGTGGTCGCGCATCGGCTTGTCGATGTAGAGATAGGTGGCCGGGGGCGCGTCAAAGCCGGTCAGCAGCTTGTCTACCACGATCAAGAGTTTCATCTGCCCCGGCTCTTGGACGAATTTCTTTTTGGCCGCTTGCTCAAACTCTTCCACCCGGACCATCGCTTCATCTTTCGGCTGGTTGAAGAAATCGGCCAGCATGCGGCGATAGATTCCGTACTGCTGCAGCTTTTCGGTCAGCCCTTCGCCGCTCTCTTCGCCTTTGAGGTCGTAAATTGATGGTTTGTAGGAGGTGACGATGGCGCACTTTTTCAAGCCGCTGGCGACAAACAGCTCGTAGTAGCGGCAAGCCTGGTAGATGCTGCCAGAGACCAGCATGGCGTTGCCGCGACCGCTTTGCAGGCGGTCCTTGGTCTCCATATCCATCAGGATGTCGGCCACGATGCGTTCCAGCCGTGATTTGGAACTGAGCACTCTTTGCATGGTGCCCCAACGCTGCTTGAGTTGGGCCTGTGCCACGTCGTTCAAGCCCCTGGTTTTGGCCTCGAACCATTGGTCGATCTTGGTCTGGGACGTGATGCTCTGGTCAACGTCGCGGGCCTCGTAGCGCAGGTCCAGGATGACCTTGTCCCGCACCGCCTCGTCGAACTTGTAGGTGTGGATGTAGCTGCCAAAGACCTCGATGCTCTTTTGCTTGTCGGCCTTGAGCAGGGGGGTGCCGGTGAAGCCGATGAACATGGCGTGGGGCAGAATCTCTTTCATCGCCGCGTGGAGTTTGCCCGACTGAGTTCGGTGGCACTCGTCCACATAGACGTAGAGGTCGCCTTTGGCCTGGAAGCCGGGCGGCAGGCTGCGCCGCACCTCGGCGATATAACCCTCGACGTCGCCCTCTTCTTTGCCGGCGAATTTGTGGACGAGCGAGCAGATCAGCCAGGGCGTGGTGGCGTTGAGCCGGTTGACGAGGTCTTGGCCGCTTTGGGTGCGATAGATCTTTTCGTCGACGCCCCAAAAGACCTTTTCGATCTGCTCATCCAGTTCGGTGCGGTCGGTGATGATTAGCACGCGAGCGTCCGGCACGTGCTCGCGGATCCACTTGGTGAGCCAGACCATGATCAGGCTCTTGCCGCTGCCCTGGGCGTGCCAGATGATGCCGCCCTCGCGCTGGCGCACGCGCGCCTGCGCCGCCCGCACGCCAAAGTATTGACTATGGCGGCAGACCTTTTTTGTCCCAGCGTCAAAGACGATCAAGTCGTGGATGATCTCTAACAGGCGTTCTTTGTTGCAGAGTTGGGTCAGGTGGCGGTCGAGCAGGTTGTCGATCTCGGCAGCGGCGCCGTCGTCGTCGTTTTCCTCCTTCCACGTCAGGTAGTATTTTCCCTTGGTTTCGATGACGCCGTAGCGCAGGCCTTCGGTGTCGTTGCCCGCCATCACGAGTTGCACCGTGGCAAAGAAGGGCCGGATAAAAGTCTTTTTCTGGTTATCCAGGTTCTGGCGGATGCCCTCGCTCACCGCAACGACGGAGCGCTTGAGCTCCAGCACGCCCAGGGCGATGCCGTTGACATAGAGCACGACGTCGGGGCGTTTGGTGTGGACGCCGGTGACGGTGACCTCTTCGGCGATGGCAAAGTGGTTGTTGAGCGGTTCTTCCCAATCAATCAACCACACGGTCTGGGTGTGTTCGCCCGCGTCGGGCTTGACGCGCACGCCGTAGCGCAGCAGGCCATAGACTGCCTTGTTGACGTCATAGAGACTTTTGCTCTGATCGCCGGCGGTTTTGTCGAGTTCGTACAGGGCGCGGTCAATGAGCACGTCCGCGTAGCCTTGCTTTTTCAGAAAGGCGCGCAGATACTCCTTTTCGACGTTGCGGTTGCCGGGGCGATATTCCCAGTTGCCCAGATAATCGTAGCCCAGGCGCTCCTGGAACAGCTTGACCACGCGGTTTTGGGTGATGCGTTCACGCTGTCCAACTGTACTCATAATACTGCATCCTTATAGCTTGTAGAGTGCCCGATACCACGCGATCCATTTGTTCAGCCCGATGTCGTTGAGCGTGGTCGCGGCAGCGATGACATCTGCCGATGTAAAGACCGAGAATTTTGGATGGTTAGCGATCAAATTTTGATACGCGGCCAGGGATTTATCCAGGGATGTGTTCCCAGGGTGTTTTACCACCGAAAAAGAGACTTGCTTGTAAGGCTGCCGCGCGTCTTGTTCAATACTCAGGGCCAGGAGTTGATTGCGCCACAATTGATTCAAGCCACCCCGAAAAGGACAATGAACATATTGATCGTGATTGGCAAAAAATGCCTGGTTGGTCTCGGTGATAGTCCAGTATTTGAACTGGCGCACATCGTGATAATAGCACAAATGCTTGTCCGCCAGAATATCCGCAAAACGCTTGCTGCAATCATGCTGGGCCTGCCGGCCCTTGCTCTTAAAACCGCCACATTGGGTGAATTCGTTTTCGGTCAGTTTGTGTTCGATCAGCCACAAACATAACTCGTCCTGATGGTTATGATAAGCGATGGCAATATCCACATCTGTTCCAGAGACGTTGCTTTTATCTCCCAAATTTCCGAAAGGTTCATCCCAAAACTCGATGCGATAGCCGTTATCCAATTGCGAAACCGCCAGTCTGGCAAAGTCGGGTTTTAGCGCACCCAGGATAGCATTGGCGCTAGGGTGCAGGAGGATGGGTAGAAACAGGTTGAGATTGGCCGCCTGCGAACTAGCCACGTGATTAAAATACTTGTGAATGCGGAAAGGGTATTTTTGAAGGTGCTTTTTTAGAGCGTCGGCAACGCCAGGATAGAGCATGGGATAACGGCCCGCGTACTCATCCGGCAGAATGGCATCGTAGAGGATGCCGCGGTTATGGCCGGGTTCGCGGGTGATGTGCGCCCATTTCCAGTTAATCAGATGGACATACATTTCCTGCTGGAAGGCATCGAGTGCGTTGGGCAGTCTGTAGTCGTTCCCGTCTATCGTAACCACTCTCATACGAGGCGCGTCCTCCCTGTCAACAACTCTTGCATCATTCCCTGCTTGAGGGCGCGGGTTTTGTCGCGGCGGGCCTCCAGTGCGGCGATTTCGGCGTCCATGTCGGAGAGGACGGCGGCGATGGCGCGTTGTTCTTCGGGAGAAGGAAGATCGATTTCTATATGTTGATATTCTGAAATATAATACCGTTTGTGGTCACCTATAGCGAATTTAAGCGTTTGCATTTTTTCAAATAAAAACCGTAAATCCGCATCACCGTTTTTCGTTTTCAGTAATTTGATGGCGGATGATTTTACCTTGAACGGGAAATCTACATACCTGCTTGCAGTAGTAAAATCATCGAAGATTATCACCGGGAGATTTTCATAAATTCCTTGTTCATTGGTATAACCAAGAATGAAAGTTTTACCTGCTGTTAAGACAGGTATGCGATTGTTATCATTGTATTCAGTATCTTGAACTAGATATTTGACTGGTTGTTCGTAATCCAAAATCTCCCCCAACGTTCTCACCTCCCACGCCCCGCTGAACCCCGGCAGACGGGTCTTGCCGGTGAGGAGCTGCTGCATCACGCCTTGCTTGATGGCGCGCTTTTTGGCGATGAGGCGGTCCAGGGCGGCGATGAGGGCGTCCACATCGCTCAGCACGGCGGCGATGGCGCGTTGTTCGGGGAGGGAGGGGAGAGGTATCTGTATGGATCGGATTTGACCAAAATTCAATCCTTGTCTATTTCCACCAGCTTGAAAGCTATCGATTTGTCTCTGGCCAGCACTCGATAGCAAAAACAAGTTTAGAAAGCGTGGATGAAGCTGATCACGATTGGTACGAATAATACAAACATGCTGGTTGACATTGCCCCCTGTAACACGCTCATCAGCAACAGCGCTTCGCCCTATTGATGCCCCGGTGATATTTAAGAATACGTCGTCAGTTTCTATCTCCGTAGCCCGAAATGTTTCGTGGGTGCTATCATCAATGAAAGCAATATCGTCCAGGAACAAATTCCCCCAACCCACATTCTGACTTCTTAAAAAAGGATGACCTTCCCTTTTGTAGACTTTTCTTCCTCCCGTTGGAGTAATTCCACTCCCAACCTTTGTAGTCTTTTCGCCAATATAATCGACATCCCAATCCTCCGGGATCACCCCCACCTCCGTCCGCTTGTACCCCGGCCTTACTTCCATACAAACCCCATCCTCTCAAGGTGCGCGTCCACCTTCGCACTCAAAACGTCCACCTCCTCGGCGATCTGCGGCAGGGGCGCGGCGTAGCGCTCGGCCAGCTCCTTGACGCGCCCGGTCAGCGCCTGGGAGATGCGGTCGAGTTCGGTCTGCACGGCGGCGGCCAGGGCAGCAAGCCATTTGTCGTCCACCACCAGGGTTTTGATCTCGTCCTCGGTGAGGGCCGCGTATTTTTCGGCCACCTGGGCGTCCAGCGCCTTTTGCGCCTCCCGAATCGCCCGGCCCGCTTTCGTCTCCTGACCGCGCAGGGCCAGGTAGGGCTTTAGCACGGCCAGCTCGTCGGCAAAATCGGCGTCGCCCTTGATCTCGCGCAAACGCGCTTTGAGGGCGGTCTTGGTGACGTTGCCCGCGTCGCTCTTGGCCTCTTCCAGCAGGCCGTCCTCGCCGCCGTGCTTCTCTTCCATCGCTTCTATCTGGCGGCTGATGGTGTCTTTTTCCGCCTCCAGCGTCTCGATGGCCTGCTGTTCGGCGGCAAAATAGCGCTTGACGATGATGGGCGGCGGGATCAGGTCGGCCTTGTATTTCAGTTTGCCGATTTTGAGGTCGGCGCTTTCCTTGGCCTGGGCCTCTAGCAAGCGCAGATTGTTGGCCCCCAGCCAGCCGTCGGCGGCGATCATATAGACGTCGTCCTGCATCGTTTCGGTCCAATAGGTCATCAGGTGCTGGTAGACGTCGTACCTGTCGATGAGGCGGACCGGGGCAAAGGCTTGCAGCAGATCCTCGGATAGCGCTTTTATCAGGGGCTGGGGGCGGTCGTCCACGGCGAGGCCCGTGAGGCGGGGGCGGTGCTTTGCCCGCCATCGGGCAAAGACGGCGTCAATGGCCTGGGTGTAGGCCACGAATTCGGGATGGGCCAAGATGGCGGGCTTGATCTCACCGGCAGCCACCTGGAGCTCGCTGTAACCCGGACGGGCGTTGTCCTCAAACAAGTCGTCCTCAAGTGTGGGAAAGACGTTCCAATAGCGGGTCAGATCGTCAATATCGTGGTTGGGGATGCCGCCCCGCAAATGGGCGGCGATGTCTTGCAAGTCTTCCGGCTCGGTGCTGTCAATGTAGCGGGGGAGGTTGAGGTTATAGTTGTTGGCCTCGATCTCGGCCCGGCCGACCATGCGCGAGTACTTGGGCAGTTCGATCTGCCCGTTAAAGACATCCACGATCTTGCGAATGTCCTGGTGGCGCAGGCGGTTCTTGTTGCCGTCCTTGATATAGCCCTGGCTGGCGTCGATCATAAAGATGCCGGTGCGCGCGGCGGCGTTTTCTTTGTCCAGGATGATGATGCAGGCCGGGATGCCGGTGCCGTAGAACAGGTTGGGCGGCAGGCCGATGATGCCCTTGATATAGCCCCGCCGGACGAGGTTCTTGCGGATCTCGGCCTCGACGTTGCCCCGAAAGAGCACGCCGTGGGGCAAGACCACCGCCCCCTTGCCTGTGCTCTTGAGCGAGCGCAGGATGTGCAGCAAAAAGGCATAGTCGCCGTTCTTTTTGGGTGGGATGCCATACGCAAAGCGGTCGTAGAGGTCGTTTTCGGGGTCAAAGCCGGTACGCCACGCCTTGTTGGAAAAGGGCGGATTGGCAACCACAAAGTCAAAGGTTTTGAGGCGGCCGTTGGTCAGCCAATGCGGACGCGCCAGCGAGTTGCCCTGCCAGATCTCGGCGGTGGGGTTGTCGTGCAGGATCATATTCATCCGGGCCAGGGCGGCGGTGGCGTTGTCCATTTCCTGCCCATAGATGGTTACGCCTGTGGGTGCCTGGTCGGCGGCTTTGAGCAGCAGCGAGCCGGAGCCGCAGGTAGGATCGTAGATGGTCTGGCTTTGGCTCCTGGCCGCGCTGATGCCGATGACTTGGGCGATGACGCGAGAGACTTCGGCGGGCGTGTAGAACTGGCCCTTGCTCTTGCCAGATTGCGTAGCAAAGTGGCGCATCAGGTATTCGTAAGCGTCGCCCAGGATGTCGTCGCCTTCGGCGCGGTTGCTGCTGAAATCGAGCGCGGGGTTCTCAAAGATGGCGACCAGATTGGAGAGGCGGTCGACCATCTCTTTGCCGCGGCCCAGCTTGTCGGGGTCGTTAAAGTCGGCGACGTCGATCGCGCCCTTGAGCTCATTGGCCTCGGCAAGTGCACCGATGATCTTGTTGATTTTGTCGCCGATCTCTTTATCCCCTTTGAGGGCTACCATGTCGGCGAAACCGCCACCTTCAGGGATCACGATAGGCGCGTAGCGCTGCCCAGCGTATTTATCGGAGACGTATTTGACAAAGAGCAAGACGAGGACATAGTCTTTGTACTGGGAGGCGTCCATCCCGCCGCGGAGTTCGTCGCAGCTTTTCCAGAGAGAGCTGTAGAGTTCGGATTTTTTGATGGCCATTCCTTTGCCTCACTTCTGAACTTTATCTCGGTGTCATTTCAGCCAGCCGGTTGGCGTCCGCCTCACTTTTGCCGATTCGTGGACCAAAGGATAAAGCCAACCTTACTAGATCGTCAAATGGACTGCGCGCCAGCTTACATTTGATTCCCGAATCAAGGGCTTGACGGCGGACGGGCTGCTGTGGTAAAATGAGGCTGCCATAGGCGTCCTTACCGTCCCGGCCATCGCCTCGGGCTCGGTCAAGCTGCGAGGCTTTTTATCAGGTTGCCGGTGGCAGACATTATACCATCTCTGCCTGCTTCCAGCAAGGTGATCATGTGCCATCAGCGCGCCACATAGCCGTGCCTCAGTCAAAGTTTGATTACCTCGTAGAAGAGAATGGCCCAAGCTAATCCACTCCCAAACCTCGCCCCAGTTCGTCCAGGTCTACCAGCAGCACACTCTGCTCATCGGCCAAGGCGCGCGTCGGGCCGGTGAAGCCAGCCCTGGCAGTGAACCGTCCAGTCCTCGCCTTTGTCCGGCAGGACCCTGGACGCTTTGGACATCAGTTCGGTCAGCACCTTGCGCCTCACCGGCTCCGTGCCCCATTTAGCCTCACCCAGTAGAATCCGCTTCTCATCCCAACGGATGGCCACCACGTCCACCTG
>Ga0114922_10003741_pt1 | contig 14166 bp, 13 predicted proteins | sample AartaG_FD_100975 | JGI IMG/M metagenome (GOLD analysis project Ga0114922, IMG submission 100975) | Deep subsurface microbial communities from Aarhus Bay to uncover new lineages of life (NeLLi) - Aarhus_00045 metaG | ecosystem: Environmental > Aquatic > Marine > Oceanic > Sediment | place...
TCTCAATCTCCCTCCTCTGGTTCGGCAGATACCCGCCCCTGTACCCCCGTATTAAATGGGCAGGTTTATTCAACGATTTCATCGCATCCCTGAGATAGGTCAGGAGAATCTCCACCCGCAGGCGACTCCGAGCAAAAACGATGGTCTGAACACCGGCCGACAGGAAATGTTTGGCTATACTCCGAACCTCTTTGACAGCCGACTTCCGGATCCCCAGCTCCTTATTGACTACAGGTGGATTGTAAAAGATAAAATGCTTCTCACCCCGAGGCGCACCATTTTTGTTAATTAAAACAACATCTTCGACCACGAGCTTTTCAAAAAGCTCCCGGGGATTGGCGATGGTCGCCGAACATCCGATGAACTGGGGCTGGCACCCATAAAATTGACTAATACGTTTCAATCGCCGCACGAGATTGGCCAGGTGACTGCCAAAGACCCCTCTGTATGAATGGACCTCATCGATGACGACATATTTCAAATTTTCAAACAGCTTTACCCATTTTGTATGATGGGGCAGAATACCCTGATGAAGCATATCCGGATTCGTCACGACAATGTGGCCCACCATGCGGATGGCCTTCCTGGCCGAGACAGGCGTATCCCCATCAAAGGTGTAGGTCTTGATATCCACTCCCAATATCTCTACCAGTCCATGGAGTTCGGCTACCTGGTCCTGGGAGAGCGCTTTGGTTGGGAAAAGATACAAGGCCCGGTTCTCCGGATTCTCCAACACCGAATGAAGAACCGGAATGTTATAACAGAGCGTCTTCCCGGAGGCCGTCGGTGTCACGACAACCACATGTTTCCCCTGGAGAACAGCCTCCACGGCTTCTGCCTGATGTGTATAGAGTTGTTGAATGCCCCGGGCTTTGAGTGCTTCGACCAATCTGGGATTGATCTCAGCAGGATACGGAGCGTATTCGGCCTCGCGTGGCGGTATCTTCTCCCAATGTGTCACCTGACCTCTGAAATCGGGAGAATTCTTAAGTACGTCTATGACCTGATCGATATTCATGTGTCGAATACCTTTCCCTCGTCTGAAATACGAATCAAAATGATTAAACACAGAGTTACACGGAATACTTAGCGCGGCAAAGCCGCAATGCTTAATTTGTTACAAACCCTCCGAAGGCGGATCCCTGCCTGGCGGCAGACAGGCGCCCATGGCGGAAAAAACGAAGATTTCACTCGCAATACTATAGAAATTACACATAAGCAAATATATCAAAATATATGTGGAATTACAATACAACTTTTTAAATTGTTCGTGAGACAAAGTTTTTCTTGGAACAAAAGCAAATATTTATTATTATAAAAGGCATCCTTGCGTAATGGTAAAAGAAAGGAACCTTCAACATGAGAAATCGACTTCTGCAAACCAATCCGGTAGCAGTGCTAACCCTTATCTTCATGCTGCTACTTTCATCAACCGCTATAACAGCCAATGCCCAGGACAACTATCTTTTACAATACAAATTCAAGAATGGCGAAAAACTTCAATACAAGTCTGAACGGCATGACAGCACCGAGTCCACCGGCATGGGTGGTGGGGCCTCTGTTCGTGAGATGACGATATGGTCTCTACAGACCCTCTCAGTCGAAGATGCAAAAATGGACGAATATTTTAAATTCTCCATAAAAAACGACTCGACATGGACCGATCAAGACCAGTCCATGGGAGAGGGAATGGGTATGGGGCGAGGTATGGGAGGTGGAAGAGGGAGAGACCACCGAATGGGTGGAGGAGGCCGTGATAGAAGCTATGAAATCACACCGAATGGAAAATCGCTTTCCAAAGACCCACCGACCTTCCCCTTTCTTATTCCACTGCCTGAAAAAGCCATCGCAGTGAACGAGACATGGGACTTCGAAACCGTTTCCGAACAGAAGGGACGAATGCAGGGAAAAACAACGATAACAGGGCAGTGTCTCCTCTTTGAAATTCAAAAAGAGGGTGATTTGACCCTGGCCATCATCATCGTTAACTCTCAGACCAAAAGTGATGGAAAGTTAAATTTTCAGATGCAGGGGATGGATCCCGTCACAGGATCCTATAACCGAAGCATCTCGGCCACAAATCTGGTCTACTTCGATGTCGACAAAGGACGCATCATAGAGGTAGTGGGTGAAGAAACCTCAGAGTCGGTCACGGAATCTTCGATGTTTTCGTCGGATAGTCGTTCCAAAGCCAAAACGAATGTGATTCTCGTATCGGAATAATCCACATTAAAAATAGTGAAGGGATAGGTTTTTAATTACTCTGCCCCTTTTTTATATTGATATTATTTTCAATGAAAGAACGACGAGACCGATATTCAGTGTATTTCTGAATGATATCATCCCTTACCAACAAATTCATCCACAAAATATCGATGAATACGTCCATCCTTGGTGAGTTCGGGATGAAATGTCATGGCCAGTACCCGCTCGTTCCTGACCATGACGGTCACATCTCCATGATAACCCAACGCTTCAACACCATTTCCCAGGGACAATATCTTCGGTGCCCGGATGAACACGCCTTCAAACTCAGGCTTATTTTTGAAAATGGGAATGTGAATTGGTTCGATAAAGGAATCCACCTGACGTCCGTAACTGTTTCTCTCAACCTCAACATCGATGAGCCCCAGGGACCTGGTCGTATCATTGGATATCCGTATGGCCAGGGTAATGAGTCCGGCACAGGTTCCCATCAAGGGATGCGATTTGCCAAATTCACGGATACCATCGAACAAACCGGTTTTAGATAGCAGTTTTAAAAAGGTGGTCGACTCTCCACCGGGTAAAATAAGCCCGTCACATTCTTTCAATTCTTCAGGATACCGGACAATGAAAGAATCGACTCCAATCCGTTTCAAGCTCCGGAGATGGAGAGCAAAATCTCCCTGAATCCCAAGCACCCCGACCATTTTTTTCATTTACCAGCCCCGTTCCTGCATTCTTTCTTCAACGGGAATCTGAGAAATTTCGAGTCCTGGCATTGCTTCCTTCAATCCCTCCGATGCCCTGCCCACCATATCCGGATCATCGTAATGTGTCGTGGCCATGACGATGGCTTTTGCTCTCTCCGAAGGATCTTCAGATTTGAATATACCGGATCCCACAAAAACCGATTCTGCTCCTAACTGCATCATGAGGGAGGCATCGGCTGGCGTGGCTATACCTCCGGCAGCAAAATTGGGTACCGGAAGTTGTCCCTTCTTCTTGACAATTTCCACCAGTTCTACGGGGACACCCATCTCCTTGGCCTTGATGACCAGTTCCTCGTCCCCCAGAGTCGTTATCTCCCGCATTGCAGAAACAACCATCCGCATATGCCTGACCGCTTCGACGATATTTCCACTCCCCGCTTCCCCTTTCGTACGGATCATGGCCGCTCCTTCTGCGATTCGACGCAGGGCCTCTCCCAACTCACGACATCCACAGACAAAGGGAACCTTGAAATGCCATTTATCGACATGATACCGCTCATCCGCCGGTGTGAGCACCTCGCTTTCATCGATGAAATCGACACCGAGGGATTGCAGCACCTGGGCTTCGGCAAAATGGCCGATTCGGCATTTGGCCATCATGGGAATCGATACACAATTCATAATCTCTTTGATGATCCTGGGATTCGACATTCTGGCAACTCCACCATGTGCCCGAATGTCCGCAGGAATGCGCTCCAAAGCCATCACGGCAACGGCACCCGCGTCTTCTGCAATCCTGGCCTGGTCTGCGGTGGTCACATCCATGATGACGCCCCCCTTGAGCATCTCGGCAAGACCGATCTTTAATTTATGATCCTTATCCATCTTAAACATTTGAATCACCTCCTCATCTCAATTTATTTTAATTTACAAAATATTTTGCTATTGGTCAACATCCATTTTTTTCTTGCTTTTCATGTAAATACTCTTTAATTACTTGACAATACCATCTCAACACGGAGGAGAGATATAACAGCGTGGATAATGTCGAGTTCTTAATTCCGATTTTTCCCATACTATATGCCGAGTTTCACCACACGCTAAAAGGATTCAGTCTGGTACATAAAAAATGGCCGGAGATCCTGAGCGATGCCCCCTACCGGGTAGAACCGGACCAACCTATCCCGTTATTACTTCTCATCAAAGATGCGCATCAATATCCCATAAACCTCCTATCCATCCATGCTGAGATTCAATATCCGGATGCTTCGATCCGAAGCTTACCTCTCGTTGAAGAGACAATTCATATCGAAGATCCCTGGTGGTTTCAGATTCATCACATTCATCCGAGACAGGATTATCATGGCCCACTTCAAATTCATATTCGGTTTGACATTCAGAAAAAAGGAAAACCAAAAATCCATCATGTTTTTACCGACAACTATCGGGGGAGCAGTCACCTTCCCCTGGACGTTTTTGTTGCCAAAGATCCCTTTCCACATTTTAAAAACTGGTACTTTGGCGACCTCCATTATCATACAAATTTTACGAATGATCAGGTGGAGTTTGGAGCACCCCTGCAAGGAACCGCCGATATGGCAAAATCTGCAGGACTCTCGTTTGTTGCGGCGACCGACCATGCATACGATCTCGATGACATGGAAGGGGACTATCTGAATGCCGACCCGAAACTGAAAAAATGGCATCGTCTTCATAAAATGATTCAACAGATCGAAAGAGAGGATGAATTTATCTTCATTCCCGGCGAAGAGGTCACCTGTGAAAATCAAGAAGGGAAGAACATCCATTGTCTCCTCCTGAACAATGAACAATTTTTCCCGGGTTCGGGAGATAGTGCGGAACGCCTGTTCCGTACGAAATCGGAATCTTCGGCCTTCGAAATTCTCGATGAACTCGACGAGAATAGCCTGGCCTATGCTGCTCACCCGGAACATGCCTTTACTATTCTGCATCGCATCCTCCTGCATCGGGGAAAATGGAACCATGACGATTATGCTCATCCGCGATTGAATGGTCTCCAAATATTAAACGGCACCATAGACCGAGCCTTCCATCGTGGCCTCCAAAAATGGATACTTCTTCTCCTGGAGGGGAAAAAACTCTTTATCACTGCCGGAAACGATGCCCATGGTAACTTCAACCGTTTCCGTCAGCTCGGCTTGCCTTTCCTCTATTTCAGGGAACGCATGATTCATCTCTTCGGTCAGTTCAGAACTGCAGTTTTCGTCCAGGGGAAAGTATCCCGAAAGAAAATTCTCAAGGCTCTGAGTAGTGGAAAAAATTACATCACCACGGGACCGGCACTTCTACTCGAACTTCAAAACCAAAAAGGTGAAAAAGCGACTATGGGAGACAACCTTTCCGGAAAAGCTTTTAAACTCACCTTTCAAGCCCTTTCGACTGAAGAGTTCGGACATTTGCAATCGTGTAAAATCCGGATGGGACACCTGAATGAGAAAAAGGAAAGTCTGTTCAAGGAAGTGATTCAATTCGAAAATAGTTACAAATTTACATCGGAGTTAAACCTGGGCACTCCCCCCCTGCCTTCTTACATTCGTGGCGAACTCACAACAGAGAAAAACGGTCAGACCTTCTTCTGCCTGACCAATCCAATCTGGATACAATCAAAGGGATAATTCTCACTAATAAAGCATAAGCTTTGACAGGATGAACAGGATAAACTGGATTTTTAAATCCTGTAATTCTATTTAAGAAATACCTGAATAGAAACGGTTTAATAATCTTCTCTTATTTTAGCGAGTCGTATAATTTCCGGCCTGTACTCAAAGTGGATCACATCAAAATGACACCATTTCCCCCCCCAGATGAATCCATTGTTTTCAAAAGCATCGATGACTTCCTGAGGTGGACTCCACCGGGACTCCAGGGGAATTTCATACCATTTTTTATTAAAAACCCGGCTCCATTTCCAGTATACATGTTTCCCATGATACGACAATGGAACCAGATCGATAGCCAATCCATAGGAATGGTAACTGTTATTCTCAGATCCAACGACCTGCTTGCTCTGAAACGAGTAGAGAATATGCATATGATCCATATAATCCCTGACCGCGGGAACCATTTCGGCTGAACGCATAATCTCCTTTTCTACTTCTTTTAATGCGTCAACACAGATACGGTTTACGAAAGCCTTATGATTCAAGAAAGAAATGGGTTGGCAGTGTTTTCTGATCTTTATCTCTGTCTTCCCAAAAAGCAGATTTAGAAAGTCGGGAGCTCGTCTGGGTAATTCTTTATGCGGCGGAATCCTCGTCAATTTTCCGATCGGATAAGTGTAAAAAATAGAATCGTACCGATCCTCGTCTCTACAAAGATCTTCAGAGAGCATCTTCCCATTTCTGTAATAGATCCATGAGCCATTGATTTGGAAGACCAAATCACCTTCCCTCTCCTCTATTATTTGGAAATGTTTTCCGTATACTTTGAGTAATATAGACACCTCATTTATAAGCTTCCAATCAGAAATCATCACCAATTCATGATTGAAAGTGGGAGTGGCTAAACTGGAAATGTTACCCGGATGAATACATAGAATAGCGAAAAGTGGGATGATTATCTTGTTCATTTATTCAATTTTCCTTCACTACTGTTTCCATACTTCTCCGGTTCAGATGTGATAATGCCTTCCGAAGGTTACACTTCCTATGAATCATATGGTTTGCTTTCCAAACATGTCCGAAATTCAACCTTCGGAAGGTTTTTCATTTTTTGACTCTTGTGACATGCTTACACCCTTGAATTCAATATTAATTTTGGCAGTTCCGACCACATGCTTTCCTGAACCTGCCTCAAACGATTTAACGCTTCGAGCCCCTCACGAGTGAGCTTGTAATACCGCTTGCCGCGCCCTCCCCTTTCCGAAGTCGGCTCTCCCTTTATCGCTTCGAGATGCCCCCATCTGGTCAGTCGATCCAGGGGAACGTAGATGGCACCGATGGACCAATCCGTTCCTGTTATTTCAATAATATGTTTCCGGATCGTGACTCCATAGGCATTTTCCCGGAGCCGCCATACGGACAGCAGCACGAGTTCCTCGGCTCTCGATAAAATCTTCATGGTACCTCCTTGTTGCTAACCTCCTCCACTATATGAAACCACGAAGGGCACAGAGATCACAAAGAAAAGATTTAATTTGATATTCAACATTCCCTATTCAATATTCGATATTCGATATTCAATTAATTATATAATGCTCATATTATTTTTCTTTACTCATTTGAATTTTAATGTTAATGTAAAAAAATATTGTTATTTGTTCTGATTATAGAAGATACTCATGATTTGTTGTACGATGAGAAGATATGTTTTGTTTCAAAAAAAATATGAACACTCCTCATCGTCTAACAGTCACCTTGCTTTCGAAAAATTAAATATGTATATTTGATTACCTGTGAAAAATAAATCCGACATCAAAGTCTTCATTTCTCATCGGGAATCCACCTGTGGAGAATGCGGTGAAGATTTGGGGCACAAGGCCTGGATTACACTCGAGAGAGATCGCGGGGCATTGTGTTTGTCCTGCGCAGACCTCGATCATCTCATCTTCCTGCCATCCGGCGATGCAGCCCTCACCAGGCGTTCAAGAAAACACTCGACCCTCTCTGCAGTCGTGTTAAAGTGGAGCCGTGCACGAAAACAGTATGAACGGCAGGGACTGTTAGTCGAAGAAGAGGCTCTCGAAAAGGCCGAACAGGAATGCCTGGCAGACAGCGAGGCAAGAGAACGACGCAGGATACGCAATACCGAGCGTCGTGCAGAGATAGATCGAGAATACGTGAAGCAATTCGCATTACGTATTCGAGAGCTTTTTCCCGGATGTCCCAAGGTTAGAGAAACTGCTATTGCCGAACACGCCTGCCTCAAATACAGTGGACGAATCGGACGGTCATCTTTCGGGAAAAGTTTTGATGAAGCAGCCATTCGTCTTGCCGTAATCGCCCACCTTCGCCATAAGGAAACCGAATATGATACGCTGCTTTCAAAAGGATATGATAGGAGCAGTGCCAGAGTTCTGGTGGAAGAAACGATAAACACCATACTCGATCGATGGGAAGAATCATGACTTCCGATAAATCCGAACTCATTCGGAAAAAATACAAATATCGAAGACTCATCATGACGGGTAAAATCAAACTGCCCCACCGAGAGGCAGCACAGTTACTCGGTCCGGATTGTGCCTATCATCTCTATTCGATACCGGACCAAGAGCAATCAGTCGAATCAAAAGACAGCCGGAAGGATCGCTCTCAGAAGTAGATCTTCCATGAAACAGAATGGATGATATAACATCAAGCAGGTGATATCGAATACAAAAATAGGTCTCCCATCACCTATCTCACGAACACACTGTCCGTTCGGATAGACATAAAAACATAACAGATCGCGGAATGAGATATGCCTGTTCATATAAACTATCAGATCTTGGATACGGGACTGTTTCTCATTGCAAACTTGATAAATATACTGCTGATAGGACTCTTTCTCGTACGATCTAAAAAACTTGAGCGTGTCGAACATATATTGGGCCTGGTCATAGTGGGTCTGGCAATACCCATTGCCCTTGCCGTATTTCTGAACCTATTGGGAAAACGGGAATGGTGGTCCATCATCCTCCCCTCATTGTTCATCCTGTATGCGATTGTTGAATTCATTTTCGATTATATCTTGAAACTGGATTTCCGGAACACGTTCCTCCTCTGGCCATACCTGCTACTGTTTTACCTCTCTCAGTGGGGTATGATCGGATTTGCCTTTATAATCAGCAGAACCTATGGATTTATCACTCTGGTCACCTACTTTCTCAATTTATTGGCAACATGGTATTCTTATTCCAAAGTGGGCCACGGCTGAAAGGTTATAAGGTTATTATGTGAACTCATGAAAACACGAAGGTCACGAAAAGCCAACAAGAATATCGAATATTGAATGACGAATTTTGAATCTTGAATTCAGTGTCTTTTTTAAATCCTGCATAGTTCATGAGATGAGGGGTAAGAATAGAGGAAGTCCAAAATGAAAGATCTATTCGCCAAATGTGGTATGAACTGTGGACGATGTTCTACCTATAAGGAAAATCTTAAGACCGAAGAGGACAGACAGCGATGCAGCGATGCATGGAAAAAATACTTTAATATTCGTTTGAGCCCCGAAAAGCTACGTCTCTGCGACGGTTGTCAGACTCCGGACCATGAAAACCCTGTACGCTATATCAATTGTCATGCGCGTAAATGTGCTATTTTCAACTCCGTTGAAACCTGTGCCCATTGTTCTGCCTACCCCTGCGAAGATGCGGCACAGCATTCTCTCACCACGGATGCCATACAAAAAATGACCGATAGGTTGGGCAGTCCAATACCCCAGGAAGACTACATCGCTTTTCTTGAACCTTACGAAGGGCAGAAACATCTGGATACAATACGCTTATCCCTCACTTCGGAAAAGATCGTGGAAATGAAGGCAGTCTCATTCAAACCAAAGATCATCGATTTCCCGGACAATTTGGCCTTAAGCAAGGAAGAGAGTTCTGAATTAAAAACAGTACATAGACTTCTAACCTCAGTCGACACCGCCAACAATATTTCATATGCCAGACAATTGGCCCTTAAAAAAAGCCGACAGCACATTTTAAAGATATTATGGGGATTCGGACGTTATGGTAAATTCACAGAAGGAAACGATCCCTACCTAATGCTCGAGAGTCAAACCTATCTTGAGCAAAAAATACACTCGTATCATTCAAAAGTAATAGAATATTTTAAGACGCTAAAAACAGTTGGCGTCTATTGCGAAATAGTTCCACTCATTGAGAAGGAATGGTTGACGCCAACCGGTGGGTTGAGGAAGGACGGATGGTTCATGAAGATGTCCTTTGGTAAAAAGGCCGGCGGTTTGACTGCATTGAAATCCCTCATTAAATACACGGTAAAATTGAACAAAAAATATGGAAAAGACGCATTCAGATATTTTTCCAGGGCTGATATGAAAATTTTGTGTAAATGAGCGAAAATAGAGGATTCCTGCAATATGGAAACAATGTCCCTCAACGGTCTGACCCTATTCTTCGATCCGGAAGAACGGGAGGCTGCCGAACTCATCTTACATGCGTCTGAAAAAAACGTTCGGCTCATTCAAGAACATTGGGACCTCGACACGCCGGAAAATTGCCGCATCTATGTCATGACATCCGGACTCCACTTTGTGTTCCATTCAGCCCCCTGGCATTGGCGGATTCTTCTTTATATATTCATACCCCTTTGGTTCTTTCGTGTCAAAAGAATATGGAATTATGCAGGAGGCTGGGCCCAGCGATATGGAAAGAGGCAGGCGATTGGGATCAAACCTCCTCGACTCATCCGGCTCTCGGATAGAAGCATGGGTGATCGGATATTCATCAGAGAGAAGGATATGAATGAAAAAGTCGAGCACATCGTCTGTCATGAGCTGGTCCATGCATTTACGGCCCATCTCAGGTTGCCGATGTGGCTGAACGAAGGCCTGGCCATGGTCACAGTAGATAAATTCTTCGGAAAAACCACTGTGAAACACGAAACCATCAAGAGTCTGGACCATTCCGCCAAAAATATCGCTCCCGGTAGATATCGAAAGTTATCCGTAAAGAGAAAAGAAGAGATTATTTACCATTTCGTCCGAGGATACTGGATCACACGTTATATCGATGAGACACAACCGGAATTACTGAAAAACATCCTCTCTCAGAGACAGACACGAGAATTATTAGAAAGTCGAGTGGCAGCCACTTTGGGTATGAACTCTGAGACATTCTGGAATGTTGTCGACAGCGTTTTAATCTCGCATTTTTCATGATATTTATTAAACCACAAAGCGCACACCTGCCTGCCGCAGCAGGGTGTTGCGAAATATAAAAATAGTTGTCATTCTTGGTCTCTGGATAATATCTTTTATGAAGGAGTTCAGCATGTTTACGAACCGTTCCGTAGGATTATTCATCGTGGTCCTGTGCATTCTTTTCCTGGTCCTCTGTTCCTCAAATAACGATACCCACCTCATCTTAGCCACAGCCACGACCGGGGGAACGTATTATCCTGTCGGCGTCGGAATCGCCATGGTGACATCTACCACCCTGGACAGTATTCATTTGACAGCGATCACCTCTGCGGGATCGGGAGAGAACATACAGCTGCTTAAGAACAGAGAAGCCGATCTGGCTATCCTTCAGGGACTGTACGGCGCCATGGCCTGGCAGGGAAAAGGCATATACGATGGCAGGCCGGAAAAGGACATCCGGTCGGTGACCATGCTCTGGCAGAATGTCGAACACTTCGTCATCCTCTCCAAATACGTGGAAACCGGCAATATTTCAGACCTGAAGAATCTTCAGGGGATGAACTTTTCGATAGGACGACGCGGTTCCGGAACGGAAATATCGGGCAGAGTCATTACCCGTACCTGCGGATTCGATCCCGACAAGGATTTCAACCTCCAGTACCTGGGTTACACACCTTCTGCAAATGCACTGCAGGATGGTCGGATTGATGGCATGAACATTCCTGCGGGACCACCGGCCAGCTCCATCACCCAGGCGATAGCCACAATCGGAGCCAAAAACATTAAAATTCTGGAATTCACAGACGAGCAGCTCGATGCGGTGAATGTCGAGTTCCCGGTCTGGACGCGGCATGTCATCAAGCGGGGGACCTATCCCGGACAGGACCGGGACATCAATACGATTTCACAGTCAAACCTTCTCGTCGTACACCATGAGATCGATGAAGAGACGGTTTATCAGATAGTAAAATGCATATATGAGAACCTACCAACTCTGCAGAATATTCATCCTGCTACAAAAGTGATGTCTCTCCAAAAGGCGATTACCGGTCTATCGGTTCCACTCCACCCTGGAGCGGCCCGGTATTACAGTGAGAACGGCATCCAGATTCCTGCTCATCTGATACAGGATAAAATAAATTTTCGCCCAGTAAGATCACAATGAGATAGGCCCTTGAATTTCTGATTTTTTTACCTTAAAATTAGAAATAGACCTAAAGTGAACAAAAGTGACTGAAGTAAACAGAAATAACCTTAGGTCACCTTAGGCACTTTTAACTCTCTTCAGAAAAGGATCGCCCCCATGGATGAGACCCTTCCCGAGAAACCCATACAAACCTCAATGCGTCCATTAACAGGATCTCCTGCAGTACTGATACGGTTCTTCGGTGCAGGTGTCGCCCTATTCCATATCTGGGCAAACACCATCGGGAACATGAGTGACCTCTGGCGTAACAGTCTCCATTTTGCATTGTTGGGATTCCTCGGTTTTCTCCTCTATCCCGCCTTTAAAAAGTGGTCTTCCGATTCATTTGCCTTTAAAACCGATCTAATCCTCGGACTGCTCGTGCTCTCTACAAGTATCTACCTTATCCTGTTCGAGGGTGCCCTTCATCAGCGTAATGAAGTAGTGGTCATGGCCGATATTGTTTTCGCCGGGGTCGCTCTTCTGCTGGCAATCGAACTTGCCCGTAGAACCTCGGGTGTCATTATCCCAGTTCTGGCTCTATTCTTCATCACTTATGTTCTTTTCTGGGGACAGCATGTAGAAGGCTTATTCAGCTTCCGCGGCATGAACATCTCCCGTGTCCTCTACCGGATGTACTTCACCGATGAAGGGTTGTTCGGGATGATCGCGACCGTGTCGTCCACATACGTTTTCATGTTCATCCTTTTTGCTGCTTTCCTCCTGAAATCGGGTGGTGGCGACTTCATCGTGAATCTTGCCCGGAACCTCACACACCGGATCACCGGCGGTCCGGGTCTGGTTGCCGTAATGGCATCCGGACTCATGGGGACGGTATCCGGAAGCGCAGTAGCGAACACGGTATCCACCGGTTCGATCACAATACCGATAATGAAGAAATCGGGATTCAGCCCCCGGTTTTCCGCTGCAGTGGAAACCGCCGCTTCTACAGGCGGGCAACTCATGCCTCCGATCATGGGCGCAGGTGCATTCATCATGGCACAATTGACCCATTTGCCTTATTCCAAAATCATAAGTGTGGCAATTTTACCGGCTCTTCTCTACTTCATCTCGATAGCCTTCTTCGTGTATATCGAAGCCAAGAAGAAAGGATTAAGGCCCATGCCATCCTCCGATCTCCAGCCTACAGATAGGCTCCTTAGAGAAGGCATTCACTTTCTAATACCCATAGGTGTCCTCATAACAATGCTCATAGCCGGATTCACCCCAACCTACTCTGCAGGTGTCGGCATTGGTTCAGTCATCGTCTCATCTTGGTTTAGCAAATCCAACCGCATGGGATTTCGGGAGATCATCGAAGCACTCTCCATGGGCACAAAGAACATGATCACAACCGGCCTCCTGCTCATCACGGCAGGGATCATCATAGGGATCCTCAATATGACAGGAATCTCGATTACGTTTTCACAACTGGTTGTTGAGTGGTCCGGAAACAACATATTCCTCGCCCTGGTTTTCACGACGCTGGCGTCATTACTTCTCGGTATGGGGCTGCCCGTTACCGCCGCATATATCATGATTGCGATCCTGATTGTACCGGCGTTGAAATTGATGGGAGTTTCTCTATTAGCCGCTCACATGATTATATTCTGGCTTTCTCAAGACTCGAATGTAACGCCTCCCGTCTGTCTCGCCGCATTCGCAGCATCTTCCATCTCCGGTTCTCGTCCCATGGAAACAGGATTCACATCCTGGAAGCTCGCAAAGGGCCTGTATATCATACCGTTTCTTTTTGCCTTTACGAATCTAATCGACGGCACATGGCCGGAGCGGTTGGTAATCTCAGCATTCTCACTTATCGGATTCTACGCATTTACAATAAGTACAGAAGGATTCATGTTCCGCCCTCTACTCATTTGGCAACGTACTGCCGCCTTCCTGAGCACTGCCGGATTATTTTGGCCGGGGAATTTGTTGATAAATTGCGCGGGACTCCTCCTTCTGATCTTCATAGGGATCATAAACGCTAAAAAGCAACAATCCGATTCGATCTCGGCTAATGTAAAGTTAAGGATGAAAATCGCGAATGACACAAAGGACATGAGGAGCAACAATTCGTGATGCTATTGAAACTCATTTACGTTATGAGCCTAAAAAGGTCAGCAAGAGCCGAATTAAACGCTTGCGTGGAATCAGTCGCCCTGAATACCGATTGAGAGTCGGCGAATTTAGAATTTTCTACGATGTCAAAAA
>Ga0114922_10003742_pt1 | contig 14165 bp, 12 predicted proteins | sample AartaG_FD_100975 | JGI IMG/M metagenome (GOLD analysis project Ga0114922, IMG submission 100975) | Deep subsurface microbial communities from Aarhus Bay to uncover new lineages of life (NeLLi) - Aarhus_00045 metaG | ecosystem: Environmental > Aquatic > Marine > Oceanic > Sediment | place...
ATCTCACCTTTAGCGATTCTTTTGTATAGGCTTCCGTTGCGAAAACGACGTCGCCATCTGCATTAATCTTTATTTACGAGGCTGTATAGTTCACTTCAGGAAGTACGGTCTTCCCTATGGCTTATCTGATTCCCTGTGTACGCTTCATCTAATGGTTACCCATTTTGATGCAACACTCGGTATGGGTGGTTGGTTAGACCTTACCCAACAAGGACTTTCACCCTGTAAGAAATATAGAGCTTCTTGGCGCTCTATCGCAAAAAGTTACCAAATTATTGAGTTAGTACACCTGTACCTATTTATTCAAGTAAAATGGGATGCGTCATTTTATTAAGCATCTCTATACTGCCTTATCAATTAAAATTTGGGTCGATTTTTTCGATTATTTTACCTTTTGGCATAATGTTCTTTAAGAGAGCTTCAGGCAATTTCTTTCTGGCGTAAGGGTTTTCGACAATAATTTCATTCCAAGCAAATATATTTGTTCCTAGATGTAACAAGCGAAGCCATATTGCGCTAGGAGATGGGTATATTTTTGTATCAAATAATTCTTCTGTTAACTTTGCCCAAAACCCCATCTTAGCAGTCGGACCTCCCATTTCAATAACTACTATACCTGGGTAAGCTTTACTAAGTTGCCCTGATTCATTTATTATTTGTTGGGCTACTCTTTTATCTTCGGAAGGTCTTATAATCCGAATTATTCCGACTCTTTTTTCTCCTTTTATATCAAAAACCGAACTTACTCGCGCTACCCGTGTAGTAGGTTTTTTCAATTTTAGCTTCTTTAGATACATAATTGATCTATCGTAATTACAATCATGCAATAAAGCACCGATTGAACCATCTGCTCTAATTCCCGGAAAAGAAGTTCTATGACCCTCTAACTGAATGTTGCCTGTGGGGTCAAATACCATAAAAGCAATTTGTGGAAGTAAATATTCGCTTTCTGGATTACTTGTTAAGAATCTTATACATTCCCTAATAATTTTATCAATAGTTGTATCTTTAATCTCTACCTCAAATAAATATACGTCAAGTGATCCAAATTTTATAATGTCTGCAATTTTATTAGCCAAATCTGCTTGTTTTTTATACATTTCTGTATCAAACGCAGATAGTTTAGGGCTAACTACTTCGTATTGAATAATATCTGAATTAAAATTATGAGTTATGTCTGGTCTTCTTCTAAAAAATTTAATCAGAGGTTCATATCTAACATTGTCTAGGCCTAATTCCAAGAATTTTTTAATGACTTGTGCTTCTGCTCTGGCACTTGAATATTCTTGGGAATTAAGAGGAGCTATTAATTTTCTCATAAGTTTTGAAGGAGAACCTATTTTCTCAACCACAAAAATCGATTCTCCCAATAAAACCATTTTAAGCACATTAGGTATGATTTTAGGATCCCTTTTGTATTTCTCAAACCAATCTATTTCAAAGTACTTTTTAATTGTTTTATAGCTTTTTTCAATTCTATTTAATGGAATATTGACTTGTTAACTTACGATTTTAAATTGTTCATAATGTTTACTCATATTTTACAACTTTCTACAGTCAGGCTTCACAAATTAATATTTTTACAAATTATCCCATTAGATTTATTATCAAACTATTAACTTTTATAATTAAAATAGGTGTCTGTCCCTATTATTATTATTATTATTGCTTGTCCCTATTATTGCTATAAATCCTAAGTCTCTTATTTCTGTATTTACCTTGACCTCGAGAAAAGTTATTACCATAGCATCCATGGGTATAGCTTATCTCCTTTTCTAAAAAAGATTATTTATTTCTTAGGTAAGTCTACACCTTTTTATTATATTTTTACAATACTTCTCTTGTTATCTTTTATCTTATTGCTAACAAGAGAAAGTATTATTAATATACAATTTTTTAAAACTATTCCACTAAATTTTAAAATAAATATTAATAAAAATATATGTTTTTTATTACAAATAACTGATACTAAAAAGAAATTTAATTAGAATAATCCCTGCTGCAAAAATTATCAATAGAGAAAAGTAATATCTCACATAGGCACCCCTTATATTATTATGTATTCTTGCTCCCAATTGAGAACCAATAATTGAACCAGTTAAAATATAAGCAACTAGTTTAAAATCTATATTTCCCTTTAGTAAATGTGTTATAGCTCCATATGCTGAGGTAAATATAATCTGAAAAAGTCCTGTTCCAATAGCTACGCTTGTAGGGACTCCTATTACGTAGATTAAAGCAGGGCTTATAATAAAGCCACCTCCAACCCCTAATAATCCGGAAAGTATACCTACTCCAAAGCCAATAAAAATTAAGTTCCATATGGAAATATTTTCTATTTTTGAGGTGGGCAAAGATATAATGGGAGGAATCTTTATATTATGTATTTTTTGAGAAATTAGGTTTTCTACCAATCCCCCTTGGGTTTCTCTTTTTTTTGCTTTTTTACTTTCTAAAAACATCGAAGTTCCCACTAAAGAAAGAAGGACTATATAGATTATATTTATCCAAAAATCCATCATGCTGATAGTAGAACCATTAATGGTAATGGTACTAAGGTTTTTTAGTCGCATCAATGCTCGTGCTCCTAATTCTACACCTACTATCGAGCCTATTACGGCAAATGTAGCCAGTTTATAATCTATGTTTTCATAACTTTTGTGCTTTAAACTTCCAGCTGCTGAGGTTCCTACCATTTGAAGAAGACTGCTTCCTATAGCAATATTATAAGGAATATTAAAAACTATATTTAACAAAGGTACCAAGAGAAAACCTCCCCCTACTCCAAACAAACCAGAGAGTATACCAATAGCAAAACCTGTTACTATAAGACCAATGCAATTAATCATTATAATTCGTCCTTTACTTTTTATACTTTAAATTATAGAAAATTTAAGGCAAAACTATTCCGCTCCTCATTACCTCGAGAACTACTATAGCTGATTAGATTATATCAGAGGAAGAATAATAATTTTATATATGAAGAGAAATCCAGCCACCTATATAAAATGATTATACAAAGGAACCATAGAATTTATCTATATTTTATAAAATCGATAGAGTGAATGATTCTTTTATTTGTCCCTGGATAAAAATTAAAGGCATAAACAAAATAATGTTGTAGGGAAATCTACGATAAAAAAATGGGTGAAATATGTGGCAAGTAGTTAATCTTAAACTGTCTGGGACTCCTATTTGATTGGAATTAAAACTAAAAATCCTGTAATTAGGCAGAACATATTACTATCTAGAGAAATTTCATTTTTAAAAGTGCTATTAATTTTTTTCTTCAATTTATTATAACATCCTTTCTTTTAGTAATTACAGTTTCTTTATTATTGCAAGCGTCATAAAGATTTTTAATATTTTTAATCTATATATTCGTTTTAATTAACACCACTTTCTAAAAATTCATCTATAATTTCTATGCTCTTTTTTTTAATTACCAAATCAAACATTTTATCCTTCGTTTCAGAAGGAAGTAATTCAATACTTTTAGTAGTTGCGCTATCGTATTTTGCCATAGGATAAAGTTTTAATATCTTATCTTTTTGATTTTTACTACAATGCAATTGCAGTATTTTCATCCCTGCTAGAGCATCTTTTGTTAAATAGGATAAACCAGCATTGGCCAACTTTTTACTTCTTTCTTCATTAATCCAAATATTAATAGAACATTTCTCTTCCATTTTAAACTCCTTCAAACTTAGTTAAATATATTGAACTATTATTTTTTTATAATTAGTATGGTTCAAAAACTGGTTGCCTTTTGGCTAAATATTCTTCAGTGCAAAATGGAGAACCAAAACCATATTTATTTGCATTTTCCATTACCGAATCAAAAACTTCCGGTCTCATTATAAGTTTGGTGGGTTTTACCTTATCCTGGATCATACTTCTAATCATAGTGCCACTAAATACTTGTCTTTCTTTGGTATGTCCGCATAAACCAGAGTAAGTTACTTCCCCACATACGGGACAGTACCACCACTCTAAGATACGAACCGGTTTAATATTTAAACTGCCATTAGGGATTTGATCAAATATTCGGTGGGCGTCATAGGGATCATAATAAGAACCTACTCCCGCGTGGTCTCTGCCAAACATATGATGAGTACATCCCAGATTGCTTCTGATAATAGCATGAAAAAGAGCTTCTTTGGGGCCGGCATAACGCATATCCCAGAGAATAAAGGAGACCATATGAACATCATCTCTAAAATATTTTGCATCGTGTAGTTTTTGTTGACCTAAAAGGATAGCTTCATCGATATAATCACCTACTCTTTTTGGCCCAATTATACAACTGACCAATATCCCGGTCTTTATCTTTTCTACTGGAAGGTCACCATTAGAGGAAAACCAGGCTCCTTTCATTAACCATTCATGACCAGTATGGGGAACGTTTCTGGTTTGATGGGCAACTACTCGTTCCCAACCTTTTTCGGCAAATATTTTTCTTAACTGTAGCGGAGTGTACCAAAATTTATCAAAGGGAGAATTAAATTTTATTTTATTTACTAAGGTAATCTTACCACTAATAAAAGTATCTTTTAAGGCATTGTACATTTTTACTCCGGGATGTTTTAAATCAGTGGTACCTAATACTGCCTGCTCAAGATCTAATTTATTAAAATTAAATATTTCTTCTACTTCTAAGATGGCTAAATTATGATTATGATAAGTAAGAAGGATAGTATCTTTTTCTTTAATCTTTTTTTGCCTTATTTCTTCACCAGCAATATCAAATACAATGGGGATAGGCCAAAGCATACCATTGGTTAAGGTCATCTTCTTACAGACGGACTCTACATCTTTCTTTCCCATAAAACCCTGTAAGGGAGTAAAAAACCCATAAGCAAGGTCAATGCATTCCCGGGCTACCCGGTCAGTGATTGCTATTCGTTTTAACTCTTTAATTCGTTTCTTTGCTTCTATGGGTGGTAATACCCTCTCTACGATTTCTTTGCCACCATGTCCGATGTATTTCATATCTCTCTCTTCTTCTTTTTTAATTCTATAATTATTTTTAATTGTAAAACACAATTAATTCTAAAATTCTATCTATAAAGATATTTAAATAATCAAAAAATAATCTTTTTCTTTACAAAATATTTTCTCTCTTTTTTAGTTTCTTCCTAAAAGAAAATATAAGCGAAATTACACCTAAAATTAATAAGATTAATGCAATTGGACTTTTTAAAAATACTACGAAACTTCCTCTCACAACCTATCTGTCAGACCTCCCCAGGTAAGAGAGATTACTTTCACTCCATCTATCTGCTACATTTACACCGCCTGTTTCGGATAGTTTTGGGCTTTGTTTTGTCACGCAAACTTACCCACAAGCATATGCCTTATATGTAGTTCGTATTCCTCAGACCAGAGTTTTGCTGCCGACTTCCTTCAGATTCCACCTCGCGATGGACACCCTTGTCTTAATCTAATGGTTGGCACTATCAACCTCCATATCGGATTTTCACCGACTAGTAATCACCCATGCTGGGCGCACATGAATCTCCCCGCAGCAAGCTGCGGGGTATCCAAAGGAAAAATTTTTAATAAGGTAACCCTGTAGCAAGCTACAGGGAATTATCAAGTTAAAATTTCATACGTTATATAAATTCATTCTTTCTACTTCTAAATCAAGGACTTCAAAAGGATCAACATTTGCAATATTAACATCAGGTCCTAAATTTTCTATTAGCCAAACTTGCAAAGAATGAATATCAGAAATTGTGATCTTTGGAATCCAGGAACCAGGTAATTCAAAAATAATATTTTTAATATCTACATCTTGAGAAATTGCTTTAATTATATTACTTTTAAATTTACCGTTCTCAAATAACTCGGCAGCTTCAAACATAACTTTCCAGGCACCACATTCTAAATAGTTTTTAATATCATTAATTAATAGTTTTATATCCGAGGATACTTTCTTACTCCCAGTTTCACCTAGAACTTTTAAGCCATATTCTTGTTTAGCCATTTTGATAAGGCCACACTTTTTCTCAAGAGAAATATCTATCAAGTTATCTGATACTTCCACTAATTTAAATCCGGCTTTTATTACATCTGAAAAATATTCTCGCACCTTGTTTTTGGCTATTACGTATTCTAAAAATTGTCCACCAGGGAATGCTAAAATATTATTTTTGTGATATAAATCAATTTTCTTCCTTAAAGTTTGGTCTTCAATTAAAGCCGCTACACCAGTTGCAATTTTTACCAAATCTATATAATCTGCCATTAAATTTAAAGAGTCTTTTTGAAGTTTTAAACCTAATTTTTGTTCAATAATCACAGTAAGACCAAATTCTCTCGGCTTTTCCTTCCGCTTTTTTATGGGAATATTAGAAAATAAATCGTTATACATATCTCCCTCCTAGATTAAAATTATATCATTTCTATATTTTACATATAATCCGACTTCCTCAATCTTTCCATTGTCTTTTCTTTATTCTGCCTTCTACCAGCTCCTTCTGGGGTATTTTCTAAATCCTATTCAAGTAAGGGAAACTCATCACCCTAACAGATCTACTATATTTAATTATTAAAATTAGTAAAAATTATCTTTTATATAAAAGCCAAATATAAGTTTTATTTTCTATGGGCCTTCATTGGCTTTTCGTCTTCATTTTCTTCATCTTCAGATTTTCGATCATCCTTCTATTCGGGCAAATTTATCAACACATATCATTTATATATATTTAAAGATAAAACTATTCTCGAATTAGCTCAAAGGAAAGACAGTGAGGGCCTGAACCACCCGTTAGAAATTGACTCAAAGGAGGATCAAAAACTTCCAAACCAACAGCTCTAAGTTTTTCATTGCCAAGCTTGTTCTCTTTAAAGGAAAGTACTTTCTCATTTCCCAAAGCTAAAAGATTTATTGTTCCTGCGAATACGGCATCCCCGGGAATAGTTATAATTTCGTATTTTTCCTGACTTAAGTATTTTAAGAAATCATCCGGTAAGGCCTCGGGACATAACATAACTGTTTTGGGGGCAACTACTGAAAAGATTATATCCAGATGATTCCATTTTTTTTCAAACTGTACAGGAATAACCTTGATATCAAAGGGTTCGAGAATTTTCTCTGCTTCTTTTATCCCTTCCATGGTAGTTCGGTTCCCCGCCCCTATTACCATAGTATGTTCATCCAAATACCAGCAATCACCGCCTTCCAATGACCCCTGTATTACTCTACCTATCATTGGCACTTTTATCTGTTTAAGGGCTTCAATAGCTAATTCCGTATCACCTTCATTATCTGCATAACGAAAATTACCGATTAATACACCTTCAATCGTATTGACCCCAAAATCTCTGGTTGCTACCTGGTCAGGATGTCCGGGTTGGGCGACTTGCCATTTAATATCTATTTCTAATTGCCGAAATACTTCTGCAAATTCTTGGTGTTGTTCGGTAGCAGCTTTTCTGGATACTTTAAATCCTTCCTTTATATGTTGGGAAGCAACATCACTAAAGTCACAAATTTCATAATAGTCTGGTTTACATAGAAGGATGGAACGCAAGGCTCCATGAGAATTAAAAACCATAATTATTCTCCTTTCGAATTATTAATATTATACTTTTTATACCTTTTCAATAAATAAAATCTTTAGCTGTTTTCTTTAGTCTATAAATAGGAATAATAATTTTCTAATTGTAATAATCTAAAACTTTACTCTGTAAAAATTCTAGGTATTCTTGGGTTAATTTGGCAGATCAACTCTTCCACGCATGTTCCTATCTGATTGGCAGTTATTCCCGGATCAAGATAAGCTCTCCCTTGTTTGCCCAGAATTACTACTTCTTCACCTACCTTTAAATCATTTCGAATTTCTTGCAAGTCAATCATCGCCTGATCCATACATACTGCAACAATTTTATAACGATTACCTCTAATAAGAACAAAACCTTTACTTTCAAATTTTTTACTTAAACCATCAGCATAACCTAATGGAATGGTCACAATGGTGGTTTTTGCGGCACATTTGTAATGGTTACTGTATCCAACAGTTTCACCCTCCACCACATTCCTTACATAGGAGAAATAAGTTTTCCAAGTTAATGGAAAATATAATTTTATAATTTTTTTAAAATCATCGCTAGGATAAAGACCTGCTATACCTATTCCAATTCTTACCATGTCTAAATGCGTTTCAGGCAAACTCAAAGAGGCAGCAGTATTGGCAATATGTAGAATATCGAAGTTAATTCCAATTTGTTCAGCTTTTTTTATTTTTTTCTGAAATATTTTTTGCTGCTGCTTTGTTTCTTTATTGCCTATTTGTTCAGCATAGGAAAAATGGCTAAATGCTCCTTCCAAATGCAAATTTGGTAAGTTATAAACATACTTTAAAAAGGTAAGTACCATATTTGGGGAAACACCAATTCTATTTAAACCAGTATTAATTTTAATATGCACATTTGCCTTAGTACCCAATTTTATTGCTTGGTCTGATAATTGTTCAGCAAATTCTTTTGTACAAACAGTTAATCTAATATTACTTTTAAGTGCTTCTTTAATCCGTCCGCTAGGAATTTCACATAATAATAATATAGGTAAATTTATTTTTTCTCTCCGTAGCAAAAGCGCATTTTCTATGTTTGTTACCCCTAGCCAATCTATCCCGGCTTCAATTAAGCAGTTAGCATACGGGACCGCCCCACAACCCCATCCATTACCTTTAACTACTCCCAAAAACAGTTTGTTTCCTGGAATTTTTGCTTTAATATTTTTTACATTATTTTTAATTGATGATTTTTTTATTTCTATCCATGTCCGGTATAATAACATATAAATTATTCCTCTCTATTCTATTCAAATAAATTATAATTAATTATCGATTCCCACGCCTTTACAGTTGGGAGATGGGGAGTTCTCGCTAGATTAAAATTACTAAATAATGATTTATATCAGAATATTTATATTTTACTTTTTTTTCTTCCCCTCATAAAAAACAATACCATAAATATAGTTAAGAGAAAAAAGGCTAACGAAATAGGTTTAGTAAAAAATATTGTAAAACTTCCTCCAGATATAATGAGTGCCTGTCTCATTCTTTTTTCTAAAATCTCTCCCAAAATAAAGGAAACAAGCAAGGGAGTAATGGGAATTTTTATTTTTACAAAAATATAACCAAGTACACCAAATATAAACATTATAATAAGATCAAACAAGTTGCTCCTGACTATGTAGGTACCAATAATGGCAAATACTATAACTATTGGATATAAAATCTTTTTAGGAATATAGGTTAAGTGACTAACATACTTCACGAAGAAACTACCTACAGTAAAAGTAAATATATTACTAACAATTAATACGGTAAATAGCGCGTAAAGCATAGGAGCATATTGTTGCATAAAAAGTGGACCTGGAACTAAGCCTTGCATCATAAATGCTCCTAATATAAGAGCTGCAGCCAGATTTCCGGGTATACCTAAAGTAATTAAAGGAATCAAATTTGGTCCTACAACTGCATTGTTCCCTGCCTCAGCAGCTGCTACACCCTCTAAAGCACCTTTCCCAAAAAGTTCCGGATGTTTAGATGCTCTTTTAGTATGCATGTAGCTCAAATAAGCTGCAACGGTAGTTCCAATCCCGGGAATAGCCCCCAGAGCTGAACCTATTCCCACTCCGCCAAAAATCGCTGGCAGACAATGTTTAAATTCAGTTAAACTAACCCTATTATTACTGATATTGCTAGTTTTTTTTACTTGAATTTGATATTTGTTATTTAAATCTTTTGAAGACTTTTCTCTTAGTATTAATTCCATTTGCCTAAAAGCTTCTGAAACTACAAATAGACCAAGAACTATAGGGACAACTGCCAGACCAGCTCTTAATTCAACCGAACCAAAAGTAAAACGTGGAGTGCCAATAACTGGATCAAGACCAATTACTGCAAGGAAGAGACCCATCCCTATTGCGATCATTCCCTTTACAAAATTTTCACTTCCGGCAATAGCGATAACTACCAGAGAAAAAATAACTATCATGGTATATTCTGGTGGTCCTATCATCAAGGCAACCGTAGCTACTGGTGCAGCCAGAAAGAATAGGGCAAAATCACTCAAGATATCAGCCATAGTAGATGCATAAAGTGCCATTTTTAGAGCCTTACCGCCTTTTCCTTGTTTTGTTAGGGGATAACCATCGTAACTGGTAACTACTGCTTGGGCAGTTCCTGGTACGTTAAATAAAATTGCAGGAATGGACCCTCCAAAATTACCTCCCTTAGAAAGTCCCATTAGCATAGCAATTGCAGCTATTGGTTTTAAATAAAAAGTAAATGGTAGCAGCAAACAAATTGCTGTGATATCCGATAAACCCGGAATAGCACCCATTGTTATCCCTACTGTTACACCAAACATGGAGGCTAAAATATTATCCAAACGTAAAACCATAGACATACCAGCTACTATATTTTCTAACAAAGTTCCTCCTTAGAAAATCCTTCCCTTTGGTAAGGGAAAAACTAATAATTTCTCAATGAGAAAATGAATAGACAATAATAAAACAAGGGGTATTAAAATAAGTAGTCTCCAATCTCGTACTCCAAGGACTGACATAGTAATAACTAAAAATAAAAAAGTAGGTATAAAAAATCCTAAAAAATCAATTGTAAGAATGCAAATTAAAAGTATGAAAGCTGTTGCAATAAATTGAAATATTGTCTTCTTATCTGGTAACTCATATGAAATTTTATTTGGAACAACCTTCCAACTTTGTACTATAAGAATAAAACTACTAATTAATATCCAAATAGTTGTGAATCTTGGAAAAAATGATTCTCTTTTACCAGCTACTTGAGCAGGTATTATGAAAAACCATATTATTATAAAAAGGATTAATATTATTATTCCAATTTTTTGATCTCTGTTCATTTTACACCAATTCATAAATAATAAGGAAATAAGAAAAATGAAAAAGAAAAGAGGAAAACTTTACGCTTTCCTCTTTTCTTCTCCTCTCTCGGGGAATTTTCATTATTCCTCAAGAACCTTAATATATTCAAGAAGATCTTTCACCGATAAAACTCCTCTACAGACTTTTTCATATTCCTGTCCATCAACAAATTCGGGGGTCAGGCCCAATTTTTCCATCTTATTGATTAAGTCTGGATCTTGCATAACTGTCTTAAAGGCATTTTCCCATATTTCTCTAATGTATTCTGGAGTTTCAGCACGAAGTACAATTCCATAGGACATTGTTTCTGCAAAAGGATATCCCTTATCTATCACATTTTGCACGTCAGGAAAACCAGGAACAGTCCCTGGACTCAAATCTATTAATATTCTTAATTTTCCCGCTTTTGCGGATTGATATGCGGGAGTTCCTACACCAGTTTCACATACATCTACGTGTCGCCCAAGAATAGCTGCTGATGCATCTGCACCACTATCAAATACAACATACTTCATTTTTAACCCTTCCTCAACAGCTACAGATTTCATGATGGCAGTTGCCCACAGGTCACATCCACTCCCAAAAGTCAATTCTCCCGGATGTTCTTTTACATATGCAACAAATTCCTCCCAAGTTTTATAGGGAGCATCCATCTGGGCAAAGAGAACTCGTTCTTGAGACATATAGCTCCCTATGTACTTGAATTTTCCAGGATCCAGAGGTTCTTTCTCTCCTTGAAAAAGTGGTACAATAATGGCATCACTACAAAGAATTAATACAGTATAGCCATCTGCTTTCTCCTTTAAAAAATGAGTTGTTCCCACTATTCCAGCAGCACCTTTTTTATTTTGCACGACTACGGGCTGCCCTAATATATGCTTGATTTTATCTGCAATCAAACGTGCAGTTGTATCACCCATACCTCCTGCTCCATATGGAACAAGCAAAATTATTGGCTTAGTTGGATATTTCTCTTCAGCCGTAATTGCCAAATTTCCTATCGATAAAACAAAACAAAACACTATCAACATTACAATAAATTTCTTCATTATACTTACCTCCTAATAATTTAAAATTTAGTTAATATTCTATATCATTAATGTTTATTGACCACCTCCTTAGTTTTTTTTAGAAGCAGTTTCATGTATTATTATTCAAGTAAAGAATCAATTTTATTCTATATAACCTAGCGATCTTAATCTTTGATTAATAGCTTCTTTTTCTTTCTGAGAAAATTCTTTCTCGCTGGTTATTTTAGTTTTAAGAAAAGCATTTAATTTCTTCCTTATAGTAATTAGTTTTTCCGAATCTACCTTTTCTTTGATATTATTTTGTTCCTGGGGATCATTGAGTAAATCAAAATAGGCTTCTATTCCTAAAGTTAGGTTACGCATAAATTTGTATTCTTCAGTTCTTAAAGATTGAAGAGCTCCTTCTCCTCTGGGTTCAAATAAATCTTCAGAATAAACTTCGCCTCCCCTAACTTCTCCCTTTTCTATTATCGGCAATAAACTATTACCATCAAAATCAGATTGCTCTACTGCAATATCAGCTAATTCTAACAAAGTAGGTATTAAATCAATAGAACGGACCATACCTTTTACAGTTTTTCCTTCTGGTAAGCCTTCCCCTTTTATAATCAAAGCCACTTTTAGATCACAGTCGTGCATAGTATTATGTTGAGGATATATAACTCTTCCTTTTCGCCAAGGAATAGGTTTGGCAGGATATTCGCCTAGATTAGTCCCATGATCACTCATTACCACTAAGGTTGTATTTTTAGTTATTCCTAAATCATCTAAGGTTGTAAGTAATCTACCGATTAATTTTTCGTCAGCCATTTTTATCTTGGCATCATAATAACCAAATTCAGGAAGCTCCCCTTCCTTTATTAGTCCCTTTTCAAGGAGTGAATGCTCTGAACCTTCATGGGTTTCATAAAAATGCCCCCAAATAAAGAAATTCTCTTTATAATTTTCTTTTAACCATTTGAAGAATTCTTCTACCCAATAGTTTCCATCATAGAACATTTCATCACTCTCAGCACCTGGATAGCCGGCTAGATCCCAACTGGTCTCTTTCGATGCTTCATTCCAGAAATCAAAACCTTCAGCAAAACCATGTTTCTTAGATATTATATCATTACCTACAAACCCAGCAGTTTTATACCCATTTCTCTTTAATATACCCCCAATTGATGGTCCACTTATATGAGAATAAGCATCTCTCATTCCATGTTTATTGGGATACTTTCCGGTAATTACTGAACCCATAGCAATTGGTGTAAATTCGGCAGAAGAGATACAAGTTTCAAATCTTACTCCTTCCTTGGCTACTTGATCAATGGCAGGAGTATTTATCTTTTGGTAGCCATAACAACTCAAATGGTCAGGACGAACCTCGTCTAAACTAATAATTATAATATTTCTCTTTTTCATATTTACCTCTCCTTATTATATTTTGAACATATTTACATATAACCTAATTTCCTCAATCTTTCCATTGCCTTTTCCTTGTCTTGCCTTCTGCCAGCTCTTTCTGGAACATTTTCCAGATCCTGTTCCCAGGCAGGGACACCGACTTCTCCCGGGTTAGAACTGCTTCTTGCTCCTAAAGAACGATAGCCTATCTTATAGAGGGAGCAATAAGGAAGATTATGTAAATGGGTGTTATTCCAGATATCTCTTTCGGTAAAATGCAAAATAGGAGAAACTCTGGTATGTTCCGGCATTAAATGCCCGGCTTCGTGATTCGTAAAGTATTCATCTTCCTTCCTTGCTGCTTGCTCATCTCTACGAAGAGCCATAAATAAGAGCTCGGTATTACTTTCCTCGATAAATTTATTAAGCACTACTGTCTTCATTAGATGATTACCAGCATAGGATTCTGCTTCAAAGGGAAATGCATTAAATTCAAATTCAATACGCTTGAGTTCAGCTTGATTACGTTCATCCAAATCTTTTACCTGGATATCATTCCCCAAATGACTCTGACAAGATTTAAGCATATCGAAATTACATAACCATTTCAGGTCTATATTCCATTTTTTAGAAATAGTAACTAAAAAATCAGTTATTTCGGGAAAGGCGTCACCTTCATCGATGGTGATAACTTGAGGGAGATTAATGTTTTCCTCTATGCAAACTTGACGAATAATCCAAAGATTAGTAGTACTATCTTTTCCACCAGTCCAGGTAATAGCACATTTTATTGGATTGAATTTCTCAAAAGCTTCCCGAACTAC
>Ga0114922_10003743_pt1 | contig 14162 bp, 11 predicted proteins | sample AartaG_FD_100975 | JGI IMG/M metagenome (GOLD analysis project Ga0114922, IMG submission 100975) | Deep subsurface microbial communities from Aarhus Bay to uncover new lineages of life (NeLLi) - Aarhus_00045 metaG | ecosystem: Environmental > Aquatic > Marine > Oceanic > Sediment | place...
AAGGAGGCCGCTTTGTCCGTCGGTGATCTTACCGAGGCGGAGTCCGACGAAGCTGTCCAGCCGCAGAGGATGGTTCGGCCGCAGTAGAATACCTTGTTGTTAATAAGTTTTTTTACAGCGTGATCATCACGGGCGAAGCCAAAATATTCGCTGCCGGGGATCTAGTTTATTTGACACTACGTGAACAATTGGCGTATATTCCTAGCTGGAAGGGAGGACGTTTACGATATAACGTCAGCCTCCCGCCGCCCGCAAGCCGCAAGCGGCCCCGGACGGGAGGCCGTTGAAAAATCGGAGAAATAATATGGGATTTCTATGGTTGTTTGCCCGCCGATTCGTTTCCGGTAGATCTATAGAGGAAGCTCTGCCTCGCGTCAAAGATTTAATCAACAGAGGCAACACCGTCACAATGGACATTCTCGGCGAGAACGTCACCAACAAAGAGGAGCCCGAGCGCTTCCTTCAAGGCTACATCGACACGATGCAGGTGATGAAGCAGGAGGGTATCGGTGGCGGCATCTCCGTCAAGCCGACGATGATGGGGATGGATATCGATGAGGATCTCTGCTACAGGCATATCGAGAAAATCGTTTCGGCCGCGAAGGAACTCGGACTGTTCGTGCGCATCGACATGGAGGGCTCCGACTACACCGAGCGCACCATCGTGCTTGTCGAGAGGCTCCATAAAAATCACGATAACGTCGGAATTGTACTCCAGGCCTACCTCCGACGCTCCGAGGAAGATACCCGACGCATGAATGAGGCCGGAATCCAGATCCGCCTATGCAAAGGCGCCTACAAAGAACCTAAAAAAATCGCGATCAAGAAAATGAAGCTGATCCGCGAGAACTTCAAAAAGCTAACCAAAATGATGCTTGCCGACGGCGTCTACCCCGCGATCGGCACCCACGACAAGAAGATTATCGAGTGGACCAAGAAGTACTGTGAGGAGAACGGAATCGGCAAGGAGAAGTTCGAATTCCAGATGCTCTACGGCATGCGCCCGAAAACGCAACGCCAGCTCATCGCCGATGGCTACAACCTGAGGATGTACGTCCCGTACGGCACGCATTGGTTCCCCTACTTCTACCGCCGCCTGCGCGAACGAAAGGAGAATATCTGGTTTGTGCTGAAAAACTTCTTCGCGCGTTAGAAATATCGAGAAAGCAGCTTACCGGCCCGCACGCGGCTTGACACTGCGTGCGGGCCGTTGTATCCAGAAACAAATGAGTGACGACGACTATCAGCCTCCACCCGCTAAACGCAGCGCACGCGCGACCAGGGGGCTGCTGTGAGCTTCGAGATAGCCGCCCTGGCCGTGCTGATTCTGCTGTCGGCATTCTTCTCGGGGCTTGAGATAGCCCTCTTCAGCCTCGGCCGCGCGCACATCCGCTCGCTCGTGGAGCGCAATGCCCCCGGCGCGAAGGTGGTCGCGCGCCTCAAGGCCAACCCCGATCGCTTGTTGGTCACCATTCTCATCGGTAACAACATCGTCAACATCGGCGCCGCCTCGATGGCCACCGCTCTCGCCCTGCGCCTCTTAGGCGACATCGGAGTCGGCATCGCAACCGGCGTCATGACATTTCTCATCCTCGTCTTCGGCGAGATCACGCCCAAAACTCTCGCCCTCCGCTGGGCCGAGCCATACGCCCTGATCTTCGCCCGCCCGCTGGAGATCCTCGGATGGATTATCTGCCCGGTGGTCTGGCTGCTGGAGCACCTCACCCGAGGTCTCACGGTCCTCGCCGGCCGAGGCAAGCAGAGAGGCATCGAGCACAAGACGTTGCTCAGCACGCTCGCTCGTATGGGATTGGAGGACGGTTCCCTCAGCGAGAGCGAGCACCGGCTGGTCGAAAGCGCACTGCGTCTCGACAGGATCCCTGCCAGCCGGGTAATGACGCCGCGCAGCGATATGCTGGTGGTGGAAGCCGATAAGACTGTCGAGGAAGCTCTGGAGGCGCTCGTCGGGGCGCCCTACACCCGCTGCCCCGTTTACCGGGGCGAACTGGACGAGATCGTCGGCATTCTTCACCTGCGCGACCTCTACGAGCACCACCGCCTCGGACGGCGCGCCGACAAGGTCGCCGCCATCTCCTCCAAGCCGACGTTTGTGCCTCGCACGATGCTTATCGGCGACTTGATCCGACTCTTCCAGCGCGAGCGCACGCACATGGCCATCGTCATCGGCGAATACGGCGAGACGGCCGGCCTCGTCACCCTCGAAGACGTGCTCGAGGAAATGGTAGGCGAGATAGAGGATGAGACCGACGATGTCCGCAAGCTGATCCACAAGCTGGCCGAGGGACGATGGCTGGTCGACGCTTCCATGCCGATTGAGGACCTGGCGCGGGCCATCAGGATCAAGCTGCCCTCCGACCAGCACCACACCGTCAACGGCCTGCTTATCGATGCCTACCAGGACATCCCGCCCGCCGGCGCAACCATCCAGGCCGGAGGCCAAACCTTCATCATCCGCCGTGCCGACGCGCGCAAGGTTATCCTCGCCGAGCTGATTGTCGCCAAAAAGAAGGAAATCCTCTGATTCCGGATCCGGAGCTTATTCAACCGGCTTTTGATACGCACGCCTTGATTATTGTCCGACTACCTGCCGCACCGCTTCGCCTTTGAGATGAGTCGCCCAGTCGGGAATGCTGCCGATCTCGATGCCGAACACCTGCGTAACCACCAGCAGAACCACCGTCGTCACCACCACGACACCGATGAAGTTCAACAGCAGGCCGGTGCGCGACATGCGCGGGATCGTCACCCAGCCGGTGCCGAAGACGATCGCGTTGGGCGGCGTAGCCACAGGCAGCATGAAGGCGCACGAGGCCGACATCGTCGCGGGAATCATCAGCAGGAAGGGGTGCTGCCCCAGGTCCAGAGCCGCCACCGCCAGGATCGGCATCATCAGCGTCGTCGTCGCCGTGTTGGAAGTCATCTCGGTGAGGAAGGTCATCAGCAGCGCGATTGTCATGATCACCAGCACCACCGGCACCCCGCCGAGGAAGCGCAGGTGCTCGCCGATCCACAGGCTCAGGCCGCTGGTGGAGAAGCCGTGCGCCAGCGCGAAGCCGCCGCCGAAGAGCAGAAGGATGCCCCACGGCACGCTCTCTTGCGCCGTGCGCCAGTCGAGCACGAAGTTGCGCTTGCGCTCCTCAAGCAGGGAGAACTGCTTGAGGTTGGCCGGCAGCGCGAACATCGCAATACCCATCATCACTGCGATCGTGGCATCGCTCCATAGGCCGGCGTTGCCGTAGAGCGGCCCCCAGCCCGGGATCGAGACGAAGCCGAGGTCGATCGGCCTGCGGAAGATCCATAGCAGCGCCGTGAGGGCGAAGACGATCGCCACCTTGCGCTCCGCCGGGCTCATCGGGCCGAGGCGGGCGATCTCCGAGTTGATTACATCCTTACCCCCGCCGCCGAAATCGAAATCTCTGATCCGCACCTGCGGCCCAAAGCGTAGGACAATCACCCACGCCAGCGGAATCATCAGCACAACTACCGGTAGCGCGGCGATCATCCATTGCGAGAACGCCACCTCCGGCGTCCCGCCGGCGTAGTTACGCGCCAGCTGGCCGACAAACACACCGTTCGGCGGCGTGCCGATCAGCGTACCGATGCCGCCGATGCTTGCTGAGTAGGCTATACCCAGCATCAGCGCCACGCCGAAGCTGTGACGCACCTCGCGCTCGCTTTCCTCGCCACTCTGCCCGTTGAGTTTCGCTCCCTCGCTCAGCTTGCGCACCACAGCCATCGCGATCGGCAGCATCATCAGCACCGTCGCGGTGTTGGAGATCCACATGCTGAGGAAGGCGGTGGCGATCATGAAGCCGAGCACAAGCCGGTAGGGGCCGGTGCCTACGGCGCGGATCGTGTGCAGCGCAATGCGGCGGTGCAGGTTCCATTTGGTCATCGCCGCGGCGATCAGGAAGCCGCCGAGAAAGAGGAACACAAGCTGATCGGTATAGTTGGGAGCCGCCTCACGCGTGCCCATGATGCCGAGGGCGGGATAGAAAACCAGCGGCAGCAGTGCCGTCACGGGAATCGGCACCGCCTCGGTGATCCACCATGTAGCCATCAGCAGCGCTATCGCCGCCATCTTCTGCGCTTTCGGCGCCATGCCCGGCGGCGCAGGCAGCAGCAGCATCAGGATGAAAAGCGCGATGCCCAGGTTCAGCCCCAAGAGCATGCGCATCGAGTACGGCCGCCTGCGGGGCCGTTTATCCCCCTCGCTCACTTGTGTTTACCCCTCGATTACAAAATCGTCAGTAAGCGCTCAGTCGCCGCAACCCCAAAACAGCGCATTGAACATCAACTTGTAGCCCGCATGGGTCATGGCGCGGAACTGCGGCCGGAAAGCGAACAAAACCGCCCTGCCCTTGCCGATTTGCTGGACTGCGATCGCACCGGCGTCGTGCAGGTGTTCCGGACCGAGCAGGAAACCGCTCCGGCGGACATCAGAGTCCGGGAACACCGCCGCCATGCTCAGTCCGCTCCAGTCGCGCGCATCCGGCGCTGGCACAAAGGCCGGGCCCCAGACCTTGAGCACCAGGAGTTCCTCGGGCATGCCGTAGCACAGCGGAGAGTTGCCGTCGAGCAGGATCCTGACGATCGCACCCGGCGAGAAATGCTCCTGCTGCTTGAGGCCCTGCAGTTTGTCGGCTATCTCCAGATCCAGTATATCGGCTAACGCCATGCTTGTGCGGCCGAAGGCGACCACGTGACCGCCCTCGTTCACGAACGCTTTCAGTGCCTCGACACCCTCGTCGCCGATGCCTCCCTCGTATTGTTCGGGCCACTCGCCGCGCCCGCGGCGGATGGTGGCGGAGATCATGCCGTCGGCAAAGATGATTGCGTCGAAACGCTCATGCAACCCGCCGGCCTTGACATCGGCGTTGCGGACAATTTCGTACTCCAGATTCCACTGTTCGAGGATCTTGCGCGTCCAGCCGGCGTCCATGTTGCCGCCCCACGGCTCGTAGATGCCAATGCGCGGGCCGTGTAGCTGTGCGATGATCGACGCCGGAGGCTGCGCATTAAGGCCGTGAGCGACGAAATAACGCTCCGATGCCATCGCTTTCAGCTTCCCCTCGAGACCCCGGGCGCGGGCAACGACGAAGCTGCCTTTGGCGTATTTCTCTTGATCGTGGACCAAATCAGCGGTGAGCCTGTAGACCTTGAAGCCGGCGTCGAGCAGGTCGTCGGCGACGGCGTAGGCGTCATTGTGCCCCGGCTCGATAGCATAACCGCCGCGACCCTGCCCCAAAACCTGCCCGGGGAAGAAAACCGTTTCCTTAACCAGCTCCAAATCAGCCTCGAATTCTTCGGCCGCTTCAACCGCTTCCACCCCCATCAGCCAGGGCAGAGTGTGCGCGGTGACGTCGTAGGGCATCTCCGGAGGATCGGTCGGGCGCTTACGAAGGTCCGGATAGTCCTGCTCCTCCAAGAGCGATTTCACCCACGCCGCGTATGGTTGGCGGAGGATAACTACATGGCTGCCCGCTTCGAACTCGCGGCCTGCCGCCGTAAACGGCGCCTTGGCGATGTGTATCTCCGCCTCGCCCCGCTGCAACGCCTGTAACAGGCGGGCGGCTGAGCCGGGATCGCTCTGCGAAGCAGGAAGAACATAGGCATAAGGCCAGCCCTCGCCGTCGCAGGCACGCTTGAGTGCAACGTACTGCGCCTTGTTGAACTCGACCCTGTGCGTGGCAACCTGATTAAGAGCTGCCAGCGTTGCCGAGAACTGGTACTCAACCATCATCCGCGGCGACCAGACTCCGGCCGGCCACAGCAGCGGAAAATTCCATGAGGTTTTAACGGGATTGTACTCCCCTTGCCCTCGGCGCATATCAGCCAGTTCCTCAGGCTTGATTTCGATCGAGCGCACCAGGTTTGCGCTGGCGGTCTCGGTCAGGATGCGGGCGGTTCCGTGGTTGGAGTTGTACGCCCGGGCGGGAGTATAGAGGTCGAAGATCGCATTCTTGACCACCCCGCCCCTGCCCTCCATCGTCAGCCGGTGGCTCATCGCGGTGCCGATGATGTTCATCGTCTCCACTATCTGGGGAGCGGTATTCGGATCGATCGGATCCTTGTAGGGCGGGACGAACAGCCTCGCGCCCGAGCTGCCCATCTGGTGCATCTCGTGCGAGTAGATCGGATGCCAGCGATTAAATATCTTTGTGGCCGTCAGGCGCTGCTCGGCAAAATGCAGCATTATCCAGTCGCGGTTGTCGTCGTGGCCGACGTAAGGGTGATAGAGCCACGGCATCCGCCCCTCCCAGGGCTGTCCCTCGTGCTCGTCGAACCACTCCTTGACCATCACCAGGCCGTCGGGATTGGCGTTGGGAATCACCAGCGTAATCACGTTGTCGAGAATGCGGTGCACCTCATCGCTATCGCCGCTTACGAGGTAATAGGCCAGCTCAGGAGCGACAAAGGCGCAGCTGATTTCCGTGCTGTGGATCGCCCCGGTGTGGTAGGCCACCGCCGGCAGTGCCTCCGCCAGGCGCATCGCCTCTTCGGTGCCGATCGTGCGCGGATCGCAGAGCAGGTCGCGCTTCTCTCGCAGTTCATCGAGCACGGCAATGTTGCTTGGAGAAGAGATAATCATCAGCACGAAAGGATGACCGTTGGTTGTTTTCCCAAGCTCCTCGAAAACCATCCTATCGGAACGCTCGGCCAGCAACTGGTAGTACTCAAGGCTGCGGAGATAGCTGATCACCTTGCCTTCGGCGCCCATCCGGTGGCCGAAAAACTGCTCCGGCGAAGGAATCTCGTCTGCCGCCGGGCTTGCTTGGAATGAAAAAAGTAGAATAAAAAACACTACTATGGGGATCCGTAATCGTCGGCTCATGGAATCTCCTTGTTTTTTTTATTGGAATTTCTTTCCCGCCAGCAGCATTATATTACGATTCCTGGCAAATTCGCCATGATAACGCCTGCATAAGCGGCTCCCGACTTGACAGACCTTTTGTGCAGGGGCTAATCTTTTTCGATGTATTCAATCTAATCAGAGATCGAGGTAGGAGGTAATCCGATGAAAGGCCGAGCGGGATTTCTCGCAATCGTAATTGGCGGTTTTGTTTTAGCCCTGGCGAGTTGCGGCGGGGGTGGGGGCGGCGCCGCGCTCAACCTTATACCTGAAGGCGATTACTACAGCATAAGCGGGATGAATATCGCCCAGAGGGTGAATTCACCCATGTATAAGGAGTACGTCGACGAGGTCGACTGGGCTGAGGACCGCATGGATGAAATGGAGAAAGAAGCCAAGAGAATGGGCATCGACTTCGAGCAGTATACGATGGTCCTCAGCTTCAACTCCACCGACGTAAAGGAGAATCTAACCTACCATGGAGGGCCAAGGGACGCCGATGACTTCGAGGACTACTGCGAAAAAATCCTCAACTTGAATGACTTCGAAGAAGAAGAAGAGAACGGCGTGAAGTACTATGTGGCCGAAAACGTAGAAACCGGTTACTTGATGGCTGCCGGCGGCGCCCTCATCGGTCACAAGGATGCCCTGGAAGACGTGATCGATGTGATGACCAAGGGCGGCGACAAGCTGGTCGACGATAAGAAGTACCGCGAGCACATGGCCCTTGTCGATTACAGCGCATCTCAGTTCATGTTCCAGTGGGATGAATTGGACAACATCAAGACGGGGTTCAAGGGTTACATCCGCCAGGTGGACGATGACGAGGACCTGCAGGACGCTGTCGATGATTTGGATGCCTGGAGCATCGCTTTCTATTGGCGCGGTAATCTGGAAGTGGTCCTGAAATTCAAGTTCGACGACGAGAAACCCGTTCAGGAACTCGGCGAATTCCTCGAGAAAGAGATGGACGAGTTCTTTGACAAGCTCGGTGAAGCGCAGTTGAGGAGCTTCTTCCGTGATGAGCAGCTCGACAATCTCGGCGACATTGAAGACCTCGCCGAGAAAGCACGAGTTAACCGCGCAGGTAAGATTCTCGAGATCCGCTTCTCGGTCACTTGGGAAGATCTCAAGAACTTCCTCGACTGATAAACATATACGTAATCTCGAAAGCCGCCCGGCGTGACGCCGGGCGGCTTTTTTAGCTTAAATCAGCTTTGAAACGCCTTTTATGATAGGTCTGTTCAAATATCACAGAATCACTACCGCATGTCGTTCAAGATAGGATCGTAGGGAGTTCGCTCTGCGCCAGTATATCTTATGGCGTTAGAGCGACGACCTCACCCACTCTGCGCCCGTCCGCGGGGTCGAGAACACGATCCCGCGGCTTTTTTATCAGCGCCTTGAAGTTACGCCGGGGTACCCCGGCAACATCGCTGCAAATCCCCTAAGATAGCTATCCGCCTCTCCCGATACTCTTCGGTCAGGCTCGTATCAGGAGATTAACCGCGGCTGCAGCGCTCCCTCCAACTCCAACAGGAAGCGCTTGGCCTCAAGGCCTCCCGCGTAACCTCTAAGTCCGCCGTCGGCACCGATTACACGGTGGCAGGGAACGATAATCGAGACCGGGTTCGCGCCACAGGCTGTTCCGACAGCGCGGGCGGCCGAATCCAACTTGGATGCCACCTCGCCATATCTGACGACGGATCCGTAAGGAATCCGCAAGAGTTCCCGCCACACGCTCAATTGGAACGCAGTTCCGCGCAGATCAAGAGGCAAGTCGAAGCAATCCCTCCCGCGCCCGAAATATTCGTCAAGCTGCCGGCGCAATTCGACCGAGCGGCTTTCATCCCTGTTTATTTCCTCACCCGGAAAAAGGGCCGCAATGACTTCCGTGGCGTCGCGGCCTTTGTGTTTCGAGTAAACGAGGCAGGCCAGTCCCTCCTCACTGAAGGCGCTCACTAGCTCGCCCACAGGGGAGGAGATTCTCGCGGCGGCGATCATCCCGCCTTCACCATTTCCAGCCCGGGAACATCCGCCTGAGAAACTCCAACGCCTGCGGATCCTGGTAATTGCTGCCGTAAGGATATTTGCCGATGGCGAAACCGCCGAATGCATAGTTCCAACTCACCGCCATCCCGCCCACGGCTACGTAACCCGCCACAGCCAAACCACCGAAGGCGTAATACCCGCCGAGAGCCACCCCACCCACAGCGGCGTATATCGCCGCCGCCACTCCAGCGAGAGCAAGGACGCCGAAGGCAAGACCGCCAAGCGAGACAACACCGAAAGCGATGCCCCCGATCGACAAGACGCCGAATGAGACGTTCCCCACGGCGATGATACCTCTTGCCACGAGCAGACGGCCGGTCTGGGGATCGATGCCCGACGCCACGTGGACAAGCGGAATTCCCAAAATCCTCGCCTTGGACTTGTACTCATAACCCAAGCGGGGATATACACCACCTTCCGGCTTGGCGCTCATCTGCTCTTCCAGATGCTCCAAACGTTTGTTGATATCTTCGTCACCGTTCATTTGATATCCCCCCGAAAATCGCATAAGACAACAAAATTATAACCCGGCGATGCGCCGAATTAAACCGCAGGCGGACTCACGTCGTGAGGGCATCGTTAGGCTTCATGGATGGGAATTGATCACAACCATCTTTCTCAGCATCAGGTCCGCCCATTCGTTCCAGCCCTCCTGCCCGGAATTCTTGCAGATAAAAGTTACCTCGGGTTGCGGGATGAGCGAGCAGATTTCTCCGCCGGGACCCGGAATCAGCGCAGCCGTATCGACGGTTTTCAGAAAAACATCATCTCTTCCGTCGCCCACGCCGAAGCTGAGAACGATATCGCCGTCTCCCCGATAAACGCCCGCAGCCCACTCCGCGGCGGTTTGTTGATTTGGATCTCTCAGCGGCAGCGCTCCGTCGCGGGCCGCTTCAGCCAGTGGGGACGACTCGGGCGCGATAATCTCTTTTCCGCCGGCGGCAAACAGCACCGGCTGCGGGAGCAGCTCGGAGAGCGCTTCTCGGGCGACGCTGAGCGGCGCAGCGCTGATGAAGATCACCTCCACCCCCTCGTCGACCAAATTCCGATAGGCATCGGCGCACTTCTCAAAAGACCCCTGTTCATCCAGAAAGGCGCCGAACAAATCGCTGAAAAGGAGAACTTTGATTAACGGTTCGCACATCAGGGATTCTCCAACAGATCAGCGAAATCCGATTCTTCCACTACCCCCATCAAAGCCCGCCAATTCTCAGCCAGCTCTAGGAAGAACCCCAGCGCCTGAGGATCATCAGCCTCACGCGCAATCTCGATGTTACGCAACGCCTCCACCGCCCCGGCCTCGTCCCCTCTCACGCGATAGTGCTCGGCCAGGAGTTCACAGGTATCGCTGATACGCTCATCGAGATCATCCCGTAGAAAAAAGCCGGGATAAGGATCGAGATCCTCAGGATGCAGCTTCCTCAAACCGCCAACACCCTCCGCCCTGATCTTCGAACGTTGGTAACTGAAGCGAATCACATCCTGCCGCATCTGCTGCCACTGCGGGTGGCCTTTCGGCGGCGCGAGATGCTTGATTGAAAGCTCGTTATCCAGGATGGTCTCGACCCCGCTCTTCTTCGCCATCATCAGGTAATCGAGGTCCTCCCCACGGGTAACGCGTGTATCGAACGGCAATTCGGAATACAAATCGCTGTGCAGAGTCAGGTTTCCCCCGAAAGCGAAAGGCGTTCGTTTGTACCTGGGCGGCCTGCCGATAAACTCCATGAACGCGCTGTCCATAACGGAGTACTTTGGCCAGCGGCTCCCCCAGTCCGGCAATGGCTTCTTCAGGAGGTAATCGCCGTCGGGATTGAGATAATAACCGGCGAGGGCCGTGACTTTCCGCCCCTCGTGCTCTCGACCCAATCCCTCCCTTACCTTCTCAAGAAACGCGGGATCTTCGAACATCTCGTCGTCGTCTATCAGCACAGCCGCATCGGCTCCCATCAGCCTCGCCGCCAGCAAACAGCCGTTCCGCACATGAGCATACCCCGAGAGATTGAGAAATGCCGAGTATCGATCGGCCTCGCTCGCCAGCCGCAAACCGATCTTGTGCAGCGTGGAGGGTGCGAGAATCCGCGGAGACGGCGATCCTGCGGGCAGATCCGCGCGGATTATCTCGCCAACGCGGGAGACCGCCTCGTCCTCTATCTCAGGTGACGTCGGTACAACCACCAGAGCCAGGCTGAAATCCGTCTCGCCGAGAACCGCCAGGCTGCGCAGGAAGCGGCACAACGTGTCCGGGCCGTCAAGAGGTGTGGGGTGATCGAAAATCAGGTCGCCCTCCTGCCAGCCGACAGAAGAAGCGCGAGCCCAATAGGTCGGCACAACCATAACCAGCTTCATGATCACGCACCTCCAGACGCCGCCCGCATGGGTGCGCGTATGCAGGGGACACAAGGATATCCCTGCTTCAAACGCCAAGGCATATTAGCGACAAATATCTGTTGAATGAGACGAGATGTCAACCGACCTGCTAGCCGGTGAAGGGCTCGTCGCTCACCGCGGCAGGCTCGGCGACGGGATCGATTCGCACCGCGAACTTGCGCGTGCGGTCCTTGACCGCCGGCTTCGTGCGGTTAACCCTGAAGAAGCCCCTGCGCAGAACGAATATTGTTGCAGGAGCATTTAGGAACATCGAAATCGCCATCGGCACGAGAGTCGATTCCAGCGGCAGCGGAGTGCCGGTTGTGTAGTGCATGATGAAGAGCAGCGCGTGCGCGATGACCGTGGGCACGATGCTGCCCAGCGGATAGGCAAGCAGTGGATTGCGGAACTCCGAGAAGCGCTCGGTGATCCGGCCGAAGAAGCCGCCGAGGCAAAAGGCCGTGACGCCGTGTTTTGCTCCGGCAAGGCCGGCGGCGAGCCAGCCGAACTCGCGGTTCACCCAGTAAACAAGGAAAAAATTGATCGCGAAAGAGAGCAGTCCCAGCTTCCAGTTGTGAAATTCTAAAACTAGTCTTTTAAGCAGCTTTCCCAATGTCGTACCCAAATGAATGTAAAGATTGAATGTAGCCGAGGCGGAAGTCAACCCCGCCAACCGCCCCGCAGTGATAGCGGTTGCAAAAACGCCCGCCCTACAGCAAAATAATCATCCTTTTTAACCTCGCCTCGAGGAAAAGAAAAAAGCTGACGGCAGGATATATGCCTCGTCCCGAGTATTGGATAATTGAGAACTACGACTACCGGCCGTGCAAGCCCGGCCGGCGGGAATTCAACACTGCCGTCGCCCTGCATACCCACTCCTACCACTCCGAGGAAAGCCTGGGTTCGCTCGAGTGGATTATGGAGAAGCCTATCCTGAATAAGTTTAACGAATTCTTCAAGCGTTCGTTCCGCTCCAAAGCCAAAGAAGAGATGAACTACGCTGATCTTTATTACTGCCCCCCTATTTCGCCGCTGGAAGTCTATGAGCTTGAGCGAGGATCGGCCGAAGAGCTCGGTTTCGAGAAATTCCTCTTGGCGATAACCGACCATAACAAAATCGCCGCCGGCCAGGAGCTGCTCGATGCGCGTCCCGACCTCGAGCCTATTACTGCCATCAGCGAAGAACTCTCCTTCTTCTATGAAGACGAAGAATTCCATCTCGGGGTTATCGGCATACCGGCGGATAAGGCCGACGAGCACCACAAAACCATGATGGAACGCGGTCGCAATGGTGACAGCGAGGGGCTGTTCGAATTCCTTGAATCGCTGAAACCCTCGCCCCTTCTGATTCTGAATCACCCGTTTTATAAACTCGACACCATGCCTGACCACGAGGAACGGCTGCTACGGCTGATTCGCGACCACGGTGATTCCATCCACGCGTTCGAATTCAACGGGCTGCGACCCCGCAAAGAAAACGAGGACACGCTCGACCTCGCCCGCCGTTTCCGTAAACCGGTGATCGGCGGCGGCGACCGGCACTCGCCTCTCCCCAGCCTGGTACTCTCGGTTTCACGGGAAGCCGAGACGATCGGCGACTTCATCGAGGAGGTCAAGGAAGGAGGAGGAAGCGCCATCTGCAAGAGCGATTTCTTCCTGCCTAACGGATGGAAGATTTTCGTGCGCATTCTGCATTACGTACAGTACTACCGCCGGATTACCTTCTACAAGCGGGTTCCGATCACTGACTACCCCATTGACGACAGGATCATACCGGACTACTTCGCTGACGCGGCCGGCTTCATCCTGGCTATACTGAGATGGTTCAAGCTGGTAAGGTGATCGCCGATATCGCCTGACAGCGGCGCGGCAGGGGGATCAAGTGAGGATTGCGCTGTTTACAGACACCTACTATCACATCAACGGCGTTTCCATGGTCTACCGCCGCTTCGCTCGCTGGTGCGCCGCCCGCGGCATCACGCTCGAGATCTTTACACCAGGCAGCCGACCCTTGGAGAAAATCGGCAGCGTCACCATCCACTCCGTGGAGATGATTACGCCCGTTCCCTACTACCGCGATCTTTATTACGACGCCTTTCCCCTCCGCCCCAAAATCGACCGCTACTTCGAACAGCATGACTTCGACCTGGTCCACATCGCGACTCAGGGTCACATGGCGCTAGTCGGATTGCGTGCCGCCGGCGCGGCCGGATTACCCAAGATCAGCTGCTACCACACCAAGATGCCCGAGTACGCCGCGAGCCGCTTCCTGCGCTTCTTCGGCGACAATCCGCTGGGACGCAGGATGGCCCGGCTGGCCGAAGATCTCTCCTGGTGGTACCAGCACCGCCTCTACCAAAGCAGCCAGCTGATCCTCGTGCCTACAACCTCGGCACAAACCATTATCGAAAAGAGAGTGGGCGTGCCCTCGGCGGTATTCTCGAGGGGCGTCGACAGCGCGGCCTTCAGCCCCGACCACAGAAAGAGAGAGAAAAACGACACTCGGATCCGCAACCTCTACGTAGGGCGTGTGAGTATTGAGAAGAACCTCGACCTGCTCGCAATGCTGGATCCGCCCGGAGGAAGTGGGCTGCACATCGTGGGAGACGGTCCATACAGAAGCACCTTGCAGCAGCGCCTGCCCGAAGCCGTCTTCCCGGGCTTCCTTGAGGGAAAAAATCTCGCACGAGCCTATGCCTCCGCCGACGTCTTCGTCTTTCCATCGAAAACCGAAACCTTCGGCAACGCCGTCCTAGAAGCGATGGCGTCCGGGCTTCCCGTCCTCGTTACGAATGAAGGGGGACCGAAAGATTTTGTCGTCGACGGAGAAACCGGTTTTGTCGTATCGAGCGATGAGGAGTTCGTCGAG
>Ga0114922_10003744_pt1 | contig 14155 bp, 11 predicted proteins | sample AartaG_FD_100975 | JGI IMG/M metagenome (GOLD analysis project Ga0114922, IMG submission 100975) | Deep subsurface microbial communities from Aarhus Bay to uncover new lineages of life (NeLLi) - Aarhus_00045 metaG | ecosystem: Environmental > Aquatic > Marine > Oceanic > Sediment | place...
AAAAATCCGAGTCGTTGTGGCCGACGACCATCCAATCGTCCGACTGGGCATCTGCAATGCACTCCGGGGAGAACCTGACATCGAGATTGTAGGTGAAGCCGCCAACGGTTTGCAGGCCGTGCAGCTCGTCGAGGCTCTCCAACCTGATGTGTTCATCCTGGACGTGCAAATGCCAGAGATGGACGGGGTGGCAGTGGCACGGCATGTCCGGGCTCGCTGTCCAGACGTGCGTATTCTGGTGCTGTCAGCCTACGCACACAACAGCTACGGTTTTGGAATGCTCTCCGAACGGGCGCCTGGCTATTTGCTCAAAGACGATGCTGTTGAACATGTGGTCAGCGCTGTTCGCGTTGCAGCACAGGGTGAGACGTGGTTGAGCCCCCAGGTTGCCAGCAAAGTCGTCCAGCACACCACGGGCCGCAAGCCCTCATCCGACCTGCAGCCGGCCCAACTGACTGAGCGAGAGATGGAAGTCCTACACCTGATGGCACAAGGGCGCTCCAACGAAGAGATCGCCGAAGCGCTGTGCATCACAGAGCGTACCGTGCGCTTTCACGTATCCAATCTCTTTACTAAACTACAGGTGACTTCGAGGATCGAGACCGTGATGAAGGCCATCCGTCTGGGGCTAATAAAGGTGTGAGCATAAGACAGCTCGCGCCTGTCCGCAAGAGACGGACATACCTGTCGTTTCCGACAGGTAGAAACGGCTTCCTACTGGCGCGGATGACAGGGACAAAACCGGCGCGGACGACAGGATAAAAACTGTCGTCCGCGCCGTTGTGTTTGACAGGCAGTCCCGCTATACTTTTAACGTAAGCGGACTCGTCAGGTGACCTTACATGGAAAGCGAAATAGAGCACCAGCAATCTGCTGGACATCTCTTGGAAAGTCAAAAAAAGGTTGAGTGACATAAATGATTTCTGGGGCGGCAAGTGCGTCATTTGAATCGCGCATGACTTATGTACAGTCAAGCAGGGAAATCTGGGCTCCGAGCACGTAACAGTTTACCATAATAGGCATTTTGAGCTCAAAACTGCCTGTTTTGGCTCGCTGGGATGCGTAATTCAAATGACGCAAGGTCCCCTATGTCACACAAGGCGAAAATCATTTATGAGTGATGCTTTTTTGCGTCCGGGGGAGTACATTGTCAACTGGAGGAACAGTAGTGCGCACAAGTGACTACAACATATACGTGCCATTGCCAGATTCGGACAAGTATATCATGATCCATGGTTATTCTGGGGCGGTTGATGTAGTTCCGAAAGGGGTCGTGGAATTCCTGCGAGGCTTCGAGGATGGAGATAGTCTTGACAGTGCGTCCCTTACCAAGGAAACGTTTGCATCCTTAAAGCAGCGTGGATACCTGACTGAAAGAACACCAGAGCAAGAGCAGAATTTTGTATGTAAACTGGGCCGTCTTCTCCACAACGTGCAGAAAAAACGAGCGGGCTTCTTGGTCATGCCCACGTATGACTGCAACTTGAGATGCTCCTATTGCTATGAGAGAAGACTGTGCGTGAAGGGGCGTGCATGGCTTGAGAAGACGATGGATCGGAACATGGTGGATGCGGTATACGAGGCAGTGGCCTGGATACGGCAAGGCCTGGGAGGTTTGGAAGATAATGTGCCCAAGACGGTTACCTTGTACGGTGGTGAGCCATTCCTTAAGCGCAATGCTGAACTCGTGAATTACATCATCGAAAAGGGGGGTGAGCTGGGATACGGGTTTAAAGCGATTACCAACGGGGTTGAGTTGGACGGTTTTCTGGATCTGCTGGGAAAAGGAAGAGGGAAAGTGGGCTGGATGCAAATCACCTTGGATGGCCCTCCCCAGATTCACGACAAGCGCCGTTTCAAAGCGGATGGCGGCGGCTCCTTTACTGACATTGCCAGGAATATCACCGCTGCGCTGGAACGGGGGGTGGTCGTCTCCGCCCACACAAACGTTGATAAGAAGAACGCAGAGTATATTCTTGAGTTGGTGGATATCTATGTAGGCCAGGGCTGGGTGGATAAACCTAACTTCGAGCCCTTCTGTAGTTTGGTTCAGTTGGGACCAAACACGACCGGCCAGGGAAACCTTCCGACTAAGAACCAAGTGGCGCAGCTTATCAAAGAGAGCGCAGAATGGCATCCGCGGGTGCAATTGGTGACAGTAAATACACATTTTAAGAACAAAGTTATACAGCTCCTGACGTAAGGCTACCCGCTTGTTTCGCCGGTGTCTTGCAGCAGCCACCAGGGAATGTATCTCTTTGATGCTCATGGGGACATCTATACCTGCTGGAATTCTGTGGGAGAGCCCATTGGCAAGGTGGGGCGCTACCTACCCCAACTCATCTTTGACCACGAAGCACTGGGGCAGTGGTATGAGCGAACGATTATGAGTATCCCAGAGTGCGTCGCATGCAAGTACACCCTGCTGTGCGGCGGGGAGTGCGCTCAGCATGCTGACCACGATCCGACCGGTAACCTGAAAAGTCCGTATTGCCAGGATTTTGGCAAGTTGTTTTGCGCAGCCGTGCCAGCTGCCTACGAAGAGTATCTATCTACTGTGAAAGTGAAAGACAGTGTATCGTTATCTTTTGCTCTAGATCAGGCTGCGCACTTTTTAGAATCGGGTCAATGGCCGGAAGGGTGCTGGGGCGATTTCCACACCTCGGCCGGCGTGAGCACAGGGTGGGTGACAGGATACGTGGGACTCTCCCTAGGTCAAAGTGGAGAGAGCTTTGATGCACTAGCCCGCGCACACCGTTGGTCCCTAGACAACCAGCTTTCTCAAGGAGGCTGGGCATATCATCCTCGATTGCCAGCGGATGCCGATTCGACTTCCTGGTGTCTACTGTTCCTGGCTAGACTGGGGGGCGAAAGGGAGGCATTGTCCAAAGCAGTCGAGAGCCTCAAAGCCCATCAGAGTCCTGTGGATGGCGGTTTCAGCACCTATCTTGCCCCCAGTCCCATTCGAGAGATCATGGGTTTGAGCGATTCCACGGATTTCTCAGGGTGGTGCTCGTCCCAAGTGTGTGTGACGGCTGTGGTGACCCAGGCGCTATTACAAAGCGGCCTGGAGCGCAATTCGGAGGAGATTCAAGCGGCGTTGGATCATATCCGAAGGCAACAAGACAAAGCTGGCTACTGGGAGGCTTACTGGTGGGACGGCAGGATGTACAGCACGTGCCATTGTATCAAGGCCTTGAAAATGGCAGGAACTGACGAGGATGAGCGATGTTGTCAAAAGGCTGGGCAGTGGCTGTTGAGCATTCAACTGGAGGACGGAAGTTGGAACAACGGCGTGAGGGGAGAGGGAAAACCTTTTCACACTGCATTGGCGGTGCAGGCCCTGCTGGAAACAGGGGGAAAGTCGGCGCGGGAGGCAGCGGTCCAGGGGATCAGATGGCTTCTGCAGAAACAGGTGGGCAATGGAAGTTGGCGATCGTACGCTATTCTCAGGGTTCCTCACCCATGGGTGCTTTGCCCATGGAAAGAGCAACACTCGGAAGGAAACGAGGGCACCGGAATCATCGTCAGAGATCAGCATCGTTTGTTTACCACGGCTACTGTGTTGGTCGCCCTTTTGGCCTACCGGGCTGTGGCAGAGCAAATCGGCGTTGAGGAATTCGAGCAGATGTGAGTGTATAGACGGCTCGCGCCCGCCCGCAAGAGACGGACATACCTGTCGCTTCCGACAGGTAGACAGGGCCTCCTACCGGCGCGGACGACAGAGTAAAGACTGTCGTCCGCGCCGTTGTGTTTGGCCAGTAAATCTGCTTTAATATAACAGAGGGGGCTGATTCTGTTTTATTAGCCCAAAAAACATTTCTCTGGAAAGGAAAAAAATATGCTTCGCACAAGCAGTTATGTAATCTATTTAGATTTACCCGATAATAACGGGGACATACTTCTTGTCCATGGCTATACAGGCGCATACGACAGAGTCTCCCGTCGCGTGGCAACTTATCTGCGCTCACTGGAGCCAGGCCGCCCATCCAAACCTCTTTACGGCGGTTGGAGCCCAGAACCACCCATCGAAGGAAAAGTCATTCCGCCTTCAGAGAAAACGATAAAGGTGCTAGAACGACGAGGCTACGTCACGGAAAAGACCATCGAAGAAGAAGAGACACTTTTCGACAAGATAGCAACGATGCTTCACGATCAGGCTACTCACCGAATGCCTGGCTACATTTTCATGCCCACCTACAACTGCAACCTTCGCTGTCCTTATTGTTATCAAGACCACATGCGCTCCGATCCGGCTTTCAAACACTTGCTTGACACGACCATGCAGCCGGAACTCGTCGATCGGATTTTCGAGGCGATGCCCCAAATAGAGGCCCATCATAACGTGCCAGAGGATACACAATCTCGTCTCAGTATTGGCTTCTATGGAGGTGAGCCCCTGTTAGAGCAAAACCGTTCAATCGTCGAATACATCGTCAATAAGGCATTAGCGCAGGGTGAGGTAGGCTTTTCAGCCGTTACGAACGCCACCGAGCTACATGCTTATCGAGATCTGTTGGGTCCAGACAAGATCTCATCGCTTCAGATCACGCTCGACGGCCCGCCATACGAACATGATCAGCGGCGCGTTTACGCGGATGGCTCAGGGTCGTTTGAGCACATTGCCTCAAACATCACCACGGCACTCGATCTGGATGTTCGGGTGAGTGTGCGGCTGAATATTGACCGTAACAACATCCATCAATTGCCCGAACTGACCGATGAGATTATTGCCCAAGGTTGGGACCGCCACAAAGGGTTCTCCGCCTACACCTCTGCCATCCACGCAACAAATGACAAGACCGATGTCAAAACGACCATGAGTTCGTGGGAGTTGGATAAAGCATTGACAGAAATGCGCCAGCAATATCCAAACATGCGCGTGATTCAACGACCGGACGATGGGCTAAGAGATCGGATTTGGCGAATTTTTGACAAACAAGCCAATCCGATGCCAAACTTTAAAGCGAGTTTCTGTGCCGCACACGTCGGTATGTATATCATTGATCCCTTTGGCGATCTTTACGCCTGCTGGGAACGAACCAACGATCCTGAAATCCGTATTGGCCACATCACCAAAGACGGCGACGTCGTCTTGAATTCAGAAATCGAGCAAACCTGGCGCAGCCGCACCGTGACCAGCAATCCAACTTGCCTCAAGTGTCGCTATGCGTTCTATTGTGGCGGCGGTTGCGCTGCTCGAGCCCTCAACCACCACAACGAGTTTTTCACAAACTATTGCGACGGTTTTGCGGCCCGCTTCCGCGACAGCACAGCAAAAGCCTACCTGGACTTTATCGCTGGTGTAAAGCCTGTCACAAAGCAAGACCAGGGATGCGAAGTCTAGTACTTTGGCAAGGCTACTGCGACGGCCTGCCATTCCGAGGAGAGAACGAGATTCCCTTCGACTGCGCTCGGGACGGGCCCGTTGAAGAGTGGCCTCTCGGAACGAAGTGGAGAAACGTATTGAAACCTCTGGAGTGGGCCTGGCGCAGACTTGTGTCTGGAACTAGTAGAGCCTGTCTAGTGGTGTTGAAGAGTTAGCCACGACGTGGGTGAATTGGCCAAGTTCCATTTGGAGATGGCATGAGCTCGGCACGTGCAACAGTGGTGCTCAACATGGATACCATTGTTAGCCCATGCCGTCCCTGGAGCAAACCATTATCCAATAACTGAAAGAAAGGAGGGTTGACGATGAACAAGCACGAGGTCAATGAAATCACGAGCTTGAACTTTGCAGACCTGGACGTCGAGGAATTGGAGCGCCGCCTTGAGTTGGCTGCCACAATGCCGGATGTCCAGCCACTAGGGGTGTGGTGCGACTGCAATGGCAATAACCCATGCCAACAATGTACATGCTACGATGCCGGCTATTGTAGCGATTGTCCAAGCTACTGTGGCGGTTATTGTATAGACTGTAAGGTAGACTACTGCGGGTTAGACGGACCACTACCCAGATAGCTCTGTTGAGAAGCTAGCCAGGGCTTGGAGGAATTGACAAGTTCCACTTACTCAGGGATGGCATGAGCTCGGCACGTGCAACAGTGGTGCTCAACACAGATACCATTGTTAGCCCATGCCGTCCCTGGGGCAATCCATTGGTTTCAATGGCCAGTCATCGGTAATTTCCAATTGGCATGGAGGCCAAGATGTCATCGCTATCCTTTTTTCCACAACACATTCAACAACAGATCGAAGCAACCACAACGGCTCTGAACCGCCTGCAAAGGGACTGGTTTGAGGGGCTTGCCCTGAGCACTGAGAACGGGATGTATGATGGTTATCCCTATCTTTTTCTGATCGCCTTCCCGTCACTCACACCATCGGACGTTCAGTCTTTCGCCCTCGCTGGACGGCTCTTTGCTCATTCTCTTTTCGCATACGATAACATGATAGATGAGGTGTCTTTGACAACCAGTGCCCTCGGCGCTCAGGCCATGCAATTCGAGGCTTACCATCTGCTGTATCAACTCTTTCCACCCAATGCAGTTTTTTGGGGACGTTTTCGCAACTACATGGCCGAGTATGCCAATGCCTGCCTTCAGGAGCAACGTTTCGCCTCAGGCGAGCGACCGTGGCAGGAATACACCGAACCGTTAGCCCTCGAGATCGCCGTCGCCAAGACGGGAGTCGCCAAAGCGACCATCGCCGGCTTGGCCGAATTGGCGCAGGACGACAGCCTGCTTGAGCCTCTGACAGAATCAATCCATCATTATTACATTGCTCGCCAGATGTGGGATGACCTTTGTGACTGGAAAGAAGACCTACAAACTGGCATTCCCTCGCTACTCCTCTCGCGTGTTCTCCACGAACGACCTGTGCAGGAGAGCCAGGAAGCGATACTCAATCAGTTAGCGCGTGAGCTTTACTATGGCGGACACGCTCAATACGTTCTAAAGCTGGCCCTGGAATCGCTCGACCGCGCCGATGGCCTGACAGCAGACATGCCAGACCTTCTGTGGCATCATGCTACCGCCGAGTTGCGTCGTCAATGCAAGGCACTCTTGCATGACGTCAATCGGATTGTTCACAACAATCTACAGCGTGTGCGTGAGCAACCCAAATTCACCCTGACCCTTCCCTCCGCGCAAAACCAGTGGCAACAACTGGCCTGGGATGCCCTGCGCTTTATCATCCGGCAGTGGCAACTCGGCTTTGGTGAAGCACGACATATCATGTACCTGACTCACAAAGAAGGGTTTAGCACAACTCAGGGGTATCACTATGGCGACGTTTTTCAGCGGGCGTTGATTGCGGATGCGCTGTGCGATGCGGCTCCCCTACTTGATGGTCATCTTGGACCGGTCATCAGTTGCGAAGCTAATTATTTGTTAAGCCGTCGCCTCACCCACGGCGTTGGAGGATGGAGCTATTTCCCCACTGTGCCCGAGTTGGCGCCAGGCGCGGATGATCTGGGTCAGATGATGCAGGTTCTGCTACGTTCTGGACACCAAGAGAAGGTCGTGGAATATTGTGAAGCGCCGCTAGCCGTCTTGCTCCACGATAATGCCCGCCCCGACGGACCGTTTGAGACCTGGATTGTGCCCCTCACAGGGCGCACACCGGAACAAGAACGTCAGGCAGAGTTTAATCAATCCAAGTGGGGCAGCGGCCCGGACAACGAAGTCATGGCCAACCTACTCTATGCTCTCGCGCTCTACGATCCGGTGCGCTTTGCCGAGACAATTCAACATGGGATAACTTATCTGGAAAGCCAACAAGAAGCCAACGGGAGTTGGGTGAGTAGATGGTATTACGGACCGTACTATGGCACCTACGTGTGTTTGCGGCTATTTGCGATCGCCCGGCCCAACTTGCCTACAATTCGTCCCGCCCTTCACTTCTTGCGACAAAGCCAAGGTCCCGACGGCGGATGGGGTCTGGAGGATACGAGTGATCCATTGAGCACATCCCTGGCATTACTTGGCTTGGCAAGCGTTCAGGAGTACCATAACGACACAGGCGACCTTGACCGAGTCGAGCAAGCGTTGGTCTATCTCCAACATGGTCAAGAATCAGACAAGAGTTGGCCAAGCGTCCTATTCATCCGTCCCAGAATGAACGAACCCTACAGCAGCCGGACCATCACCAACGTTTATGTCCTAAAGGCGATGGTAGCCTGGCATAGACTGATAGCCAAGACACCCGTGAGCAAGTTACTTGATGCCGATAAAGCGGAACTGGAAACCGCCCCGGTGATTGCCGTTTAGGGCGACACGCAAGTCCTGAAAATCTTGGAGGAAAATTATGGTAGAATTAAAAGACTTTCGAGGGCTTGAGAAACGGTTAACCGTTGACACATCTGAGGATCAACCCGTCTATCTGCTAGCAGGCAAGAATGAAAGCTACATCAGACTTTCACCCAGCGCGTATCAACTGCTGCGGTTGTGTAGCTCGGGCGTTTCATTTGAGGCCATTGCCGAAAAGCTTAGCCTACAGACAGACCAAGATGCATCGCCAGATGACGTTGAGGCGGCTTACCAACACGTTGTCGAGCGTATCGAGAAAATCGAAGAAAATGCCGGTCGCCACCGAGCAGGCTTTTTAATCCGTTTCTCTTTACTCCCCAAAAAATTTGTGGCCAGGATTGCCTCTTGTCTCTCAATAGCATTTCAGCCCGTCGTTGCCTCTTGCCTTTTAACCGGTGTCATTACTTCCATAGCAATTGCTCTTCGACAGAACACTCCACTTGATCTCACTCCCCAAAACTTTTGGCTAGGCTATGCATTGTTGCTCGCTTCAACGCTCATGCACGAGTTCGGACACGCCAGCGCATGTGCGCGCTATGGTGTCCAACCCAGTAACATTGGTTTTACCATCTACTTCATCTATCCAACTTTTTATAGCGATGTCAGCGCCGCCTGGGAACTCGGGCGGTGGCAACGTGTCGTCGTCGATTTGGGGGGCGCTTTTTTCCAGCTTGTTGTCGGCGCGGGTTATGCTATCGCCTACACACTTTCTGACTGGGAACCTTTCAAAATCGCTCTGTTGATGATTTTTGGTAACCTCGTCTTTTCGCTGAATCCGATTTTCAGGTTTGATGGCTATTGGGTCGTCGCAGACACACTGGGTGTAACCAACCTGGGTCAGCAGCCACGTCGCATCCTCGGCCATCTTCTTGCTCGGCTACGTGGTCAGCCGACGAAGCCGCTGCCGTGGTCAATGCCAGTAAAGATTGTACTTTTACCTTACACAATACTTAGCTTTGGCTTTTGGGGGTTTTTTATTTGGAAGATAGTGCCGCTAATGTGGCAGCACATTCTCACCTATCCAAGCTTGGTTATCGCGCTGATCAATGATCTACTCGACCCGTCTTGTGCAGTGGCTATGGGGCGCTTTCAGTCGTTGCTCATGTCTACTTATATGGTTGTCATAGCGTTGCTCATGGTATGGCGATTGGGCAGCCCTCTGTTCTTGGCTGCCAAGTCAAAGATCCTGAAATCGAGTCGGAAGGAGTAAATTAATTCGCTCATGCCTAGCCTAACAGTTGCGCAACCAGGGATGAGATGTTTCTTGTAGTGCAAGAACTGAACTTTACCAAGTGAAGCAAGACAAACTCTCACTGTGGTGGTATAGTTAGGGTGTCGGAAGCCCAACTGTAGCAAGGAACACAGGAGAGTTGATGATGATTATGCCATCTGATACACGAGTACGCAGCGATGACATCCTTGATAGCACCTTCTTGGAAGAAGTGTTGGCCAAGATGCCATTGCGGATTGTCCCAGTGGTGCCTCAGGGGGATGTGTATGGTTTCAAAATGATGCCCAGTGAGCCCAGCCCTGAGGCCCGCCGGATGGCCCAACTCGTAGGCGAACGGGTTGTTGGCGGAGCCATCGACGCCACCACTGACCATGCCTGGCTGGTAGTGCTGGGATACTTTGCTCAGGCGATGGACCTGGTGGCGGGGCTGGAAGCAATGCCAATCGAACAACGGAAAGGTCCCGACTGCGGGCCCCAGACGAAATTGGTCGAGTTTCTGGTTGGCGCCTTGGGGGGCATTGAGTACCTGCAAGACCTTAACAAGTCCGAGAATCCGATTGCCAAAGACCCAACCATGGTTGATGCCTGGGCTCAAGCCATCTTTGTGCATTATTCGGGTGTTAGCCGGACTCTGGATGCCGCTGATGAAGAGACACTGGCGGCCGTGGTGGAAGTGTTGCAGGCTGTGTCGCGTCCCTTCATCGATGCCGCTGTGATGGAAACCATCAAGCAAGAGGGGTGGTTGGTGGTTGATGTGGACCTGACGGGGCGTGAGGTCAGCCCGACCAGCACCGACTACCCTGAGGCTGGCTTTGGCTGGATGGATGATGGCATCGGCAAGGGATACCAGGCAGCAGTGACCTCGCTGGTGTGTGAGCGTTGGCGGCGTCTGATGTTGACCTTGCAACGCTACGTGGGGCGTACCAAGTCGGCGGAATGCCTGCAAGCAGCGGTCCAAGCTGTGGAACAACTGTTGGGTGTTCGCCCGCGACGACGGGTAGAGTTGCTTCAAGAGCGTCGGCGCAGACTCTTGGCCCGAGACCACAAGCTGCAAGCGGCATTGGACCGCACCCAGCAAGCGGAAAGTGTACTCCGGCAACGGATTCGAGAGGCCAGAGTCGAGGCCAAGGGTCTGCAGAGCACGATAGCGGAGTTGGAAGCCGTCTATCAGGCCCAAGGACGCCAGGAAAGCGCACATTGCCGACTGGCCAAGACCCGCCGCAAGCTGACGTCCGCCGAACGGCGCGAACAGCGTGCCTGGCGCGACCTCCAAAAGCTGCACCGTAAGCGAGACAAGCACCAGCGCAAAATGAGTCGATTGCAGGATGAACTGCTCTCTCTGGATGAATGGTTGGGCGACCTGGAAATGGACAATCAGACCAACCTCAATCCTGTGTCCATCGTGTTGCGCATTGACGCAGGCTTCAGTACCGGACCCAATCTGACTTGGCTGATTGAGATGGGTTACATCGTGCTGACCAAAGCCCATCATGGCAGTACGGCCCACAGCTTGCGTCAGCGCGTCTCGCCTCAGACAAAATGGACCCGCGTCGGACGCAACGCCGAGGCGGTGTATATGGCAGACTATGCCCACAATGATTGCCCCTACGCCCTTCAAGCCATGCTGGTGCGCTATCACCTGCCGGATGAAACGCGCTATACCACTCTGTTCTACTACGACGAAACCCCGCCCCCACCGCTGTCCGAGTGGTTCAGGCATTACAATGGCCGTCAAACCATCGAAGCGGGCATCAAAGAAGGCAAAGGCGTTTTCACTTTGAAACGTCATCTGGCGCGCTCGCCCATTGGGATGCAACTCCAGGAACAGTTCGCCTTGTTCGGGGCCAACTTCGTCCGCTGGGCCGCGGCCTGGGTCAAAGACCTGCTGCGTGAAGCCAATCGCACCTTTACCTCTGCCCTCGGCCAAGTCAAAACCCTCGTGCGGACCGTCTCCCATGCCCGTGCGCGTTGGGTACGCAATGCCCGTGGTCACACATTGATCTTCGATGAGAGTGGCCCGTTTGCCGGAACCACAATTTGCCTGTCCGGTCGAGTAGCTGTTCAACTGGCCCTGCCCTTGTTCAATTTTGTGCTCTTTTGAAACATCTGCCCTTGGATTGCGCAACTGTTACGCTAGCAGAGGATTGTCGACCTGTCTGTGGCGCGATTTGCTATTGGGCTTGCGTTGCAAGTTGTGCGGTTCTATGCGCTTCTACTGCACTTTTGGGGCTGGTCGCGGCCTCGACGGGTTCGGCAGCGCTCATCACTGTAGGCGCTCAGGGTGCTTCCCAGGTGTCCTAGTGCTTTGCTATCGTCAGCACCCCCGCGAGGGGATTGAGGCCGAATTGGCCCCACGTTACGGTTTAGGTGCTGTACGGGCGGCTTACGATCGGGTTACACGATGGGTTGAAGCGGAAGGCGCTTTCTTTACAAATCACCGGCGTTTATCCCAGCACTGACCGAAAAAGTCTACTGGGATATGCTGCTGCGTAAACATGGATGCGATCAGCTTGTTCTTATCGTCACCGAAGATTGCAACCTTCGCTGTAGGTATTGCGTCTACTCTGGCCAATATCAGGGCTATCGCCAATACAGTCACGCCAAGATGAGCTTTGAGACAGCAAAAGCCGCGATCGATTATTACTACCAACTCAGTCAACGCATTTACCTGCCCGACAAGCTAGTTTTTGTCAATTTTTATGGAGGCGAGCCGCTGTTAAGACTCAACTTTATCAAACGATGTATTGCCTACGCACGCTCTCTTGAAGATGAGAATACCCCTTTCTCCTTTGGGATTACAACCAACGGCACGTTGCTGACTGAAGAACTTGCGGACTACTTCATAGCGCAAGAAGTGAACCTGGTTTTCAGTCTGGATGGGCCCAAGGAGGAACATGATCGCAACCGCGTCTATCCGAATGGCCGGGGAAGTTTTGATCAAGTGATGCAAGCCCTGGAGATGATTCGGGCCAAGGACCCGACTTTCTACCGCGAGCATGTAATGACTAACACGGTCTACGATGCCGATACCGACCTGCTAGCGGTTAACGATTTTTTCGTCGAGCGCAAGGATGAGTTCCCACCTGGCGGGATTGTCTCCCCTCAGCGGCACGATCCCGGGCGAAGGGAACCCGACAACTCCTCCCGGCGAATTGATCAGGAAATCGAGCTTCTACGTCGGTATCGCCATGCCAAGATCGGCCGTGCAAAACACGACACTTTTTTTCTGGAGCGTTTGGCAATAGGTGTGCGATTAGTCGCCGATCGTGACTATGGGCGGGTAGATGGTCTGATAGACCATTTTACCGGACGATGCTTGCCGGGTACAAAGATCGCTGTGCGGCCAGATGGTACCTTTCACATCTGCGAACGGATCAATGAGTGTTTTCCCATTGGGGATTGCAAGACGGGCTTGAATTTCGAGCGCATCCGTGACACAATAACTTTATACGATAATCAGGTGACGCAGCATTGCCATTCCTGTGTAGCTCAGCGGTTCTGCTCGGTCTGTTTCGCCCAGGCTTGCACCGAGGATGGCTTTGACGCAACCCCGATATGCGGCACGCTACCTGAACTTGTGAAAGCACAGCTTTCCTACCTGTGTAGCATTCTGGAGGAGAACCCTCGTGCCTTTGATGAACTGAGAGCACGGCCACACGTAGTGGAAGTGTTTTCCGGCTGTCCGTAGGCCACACCTGGAGAGAGGATTATGATTTGTATTCAGGGATTGACCAAACGATTTGGGAATCTCGTAGCAGTGAATGATCTGCACTTGGATGTGGGAGCCGGCGAACTATTCGGTTTCCTAGGACCCAACGGTGCCGGCAAGACGACCACGGTCCGCATGCTGGTAGGTTTACAGCGCCCTACAGCTGGCACAGCCCAGGTTGCTGGCTATGATATTCTTGCAACCCCGTTGCAAGTCAAGGCATCTAGCGCATACATGTCAGAACATCCCTTTCTGTATGAAAAGCTGACGGGTTACCAGTATTTGCGCTTTATCCAGGGATTGTACGGGATCAACAGTGCGGCTGCAAGTCGACAGCTTGACCGTTTGCTGCAACTATTCGAACTACAGGGGGTCATCAACGATTTGATAGAGAGTTACTCTCACGGTATGCGGCAAAAGCTGGTACTCTCTTGTGCCCTGCTTCTGGAGTCCAAGGTGCTGTTCCTGGATGAACCTCTCCAAGGGCTGGATCCGCGTAGCGCTCGCGCGGTCAAGGATATTCTCAAGTGGCTGTGTGCACGCGGCACTACAGTTTTTATGTGCACCCACGTTCTAGAGATAGCCGAGCACATCTGTGATCGCGTGGCGATTATCAACGGCGGGCAACTCGTAGCCGTGGGCAGCTTGGATGATATCCGCCAACAGACAGGGGCAGGCGAGAGTTCGTTGGAGGATCTATTCCTCGAACTTACCGGCGGCCCGATCTACAGTGACTTGGCCCGGTACTTGCAGGAGGATTGACTATGCTGCCTTGTATCTTGCGTACGAGGCTCTGGATGACCCACAATCAGATACAGCGTCGGCCACTGCGCGCCTTTATTGGCCTAGCAGTTTGTCGGAGAAAACTTCCCAGCCAGGCGAAACCATGATAAACTTGGAGTCATGATGCTCGAGACCAGCAAGACCAGGAGGTTCATCTGACCATGACACCCAAGGCCAAAAGAT
>Ga0114922_10003745_pt1 | contig 14155 bp, 8 predicted proteins | sample AartaG_FD_100975 | JGI IMG/M metagenome (GOLD analysis project Ga0114922, IMG submission 100975) | Deep subsurface microbial communities from Aarhus Bay to uncover new lineages of life (NeLLi) - Aarhus_00045 metaG | ecosystem: Environmental > Aquatic > Marine > Oceanic > Sediment | place: Aarhus...
AAAAGCTTGATGCCAAAGACATTATGAGGTCCAACTCCATTAATCTCCTGAAGTTCTTCTGCGGGTGCTTCAAGAACACCCCGAAGAGTTTTGAACTTTCTTATAGCCTTTTTTGCCTGTTGTTTGCAGTCTTTCCGAGGAGTTCCCAGAGTTAATAGCAACTCGACTATCTCATAATCGTGAAATCCTGAAATGCCGGATCTCATAAATTTCTCTCGCAATCTCCTCCGGTGACCTTCTTGGCTCTTTAGACTCATTTGGTTTGATCCTTCCAAAGCCTCTAAAGAATAAAGGCGGAATTATACCCTGCCTTTATTATACCACTCCACCGTTTCTTTTTTCAAAAAATACAAATATTTTCGACTGACTGTTTAATCTCTTCTTTGCCAAGGGTGCTTCAGACTTCTAATTGTAGCCTACATGCTTCAGGCTTCAAGTTGTGGATGGTAGGCTTTATTCGTCTGAGCTTGTAGCCGGTAGCCTCTCCCTATGATATTCTTGAAGAGATTTCGGTAGGATCTTGTGTTTCTTTATAGCTTCAGTACCTTCAACACTGGCTTGGGCAGCTGCTATTGAAGTGATGTAAGGAACCTTGTGCTGTATGGCCATTATACGAATATAACTATCATCATATTTGCTGCTGCGACCAATTGGTGTGTTGATAATAAGCTGGAGATCCTTATTCTTAATGGCATCAACAATGTTAGGTCTTCCTTCATGTAATTTTTTTATTTTTGTATTAGGTATGCCATGCTCTTTTAGGAAATGGCTGGTGCCTTCAGTAGCGTAAATGTTAAACCCTAGTTTATGAATTTTCTTGGCTATAGGAAGTAAATCTGACTTATCTTTATCTGCCACAGTCAACAAGGCATTTCCTTCCACAGGAAGTTTTAAACCAGCGGCTTCTTGCGCTTTATAGAAAGAAAGTCCAAATGTATCCGCAATTCCCATAACCTCCCCTGTCGCTTTCATTTCAGGACCTAGTAGAGGGTCTACCCCCGGGAACATGTTAAACGGGAAAACCGCTTCTTTGACTCCAACGTAAGGAAATTTATACTTTCTAAGTTCAGGAAAATCCTTGAGTTTCCTACCTAACATTAGATAAGTAGCAATACGGGCTACAGGGATTCCTGTTACTTTAGAAACCAGAGGGACCGTACGTGAAGCTCTGGGATTAGCCTCTAAAATATATACCTTGTCATCGCATATAGCATATTGAATGTTTATAAGACCGACAACTTTTAGTTCCTTTGCGATTTGATGGGTGTATTTCTCTATAGTTTTTAAATGTTCTTCTTTTATGGTCCTGGGAGGAATCACACAGGCAGAATCTCCTGAATGAACACCCGCCAACTCTATATGCTCCATAATAGCAGCAACGAAAGTCTTGTTCCCATCAGAAAGAGCATCAACCTCGGTTTCAATGGCATTTTCAAGGAATCTATCAATAAGCATGGGGTATTCTGGACTGACCTGGATAGCTTCCTCAGCATATCTTCGTAGCGTTAACTCATCGTATATAATCTTCATACCACGGCCGCCAAGCACAAAAGAGGGTCTGACCATAAGAGGGTAATCAATTCTGTTAGCGATTTTCACAGCTTCCTCTAAAGAGCGCGCCGTGCTGCTCTCCGGCTGGGATATGCCGAGAGAGATTACTTTTTCTCTAAAGTGTTCTCTATCTTCGGCAAAACGAATGCTCTCAGGACTAGTCCCTAGAACATTCACCCCGTTATCTTTCAGCTCCTCTGCAATATTCAATGGTGTTTGGCCGCCAAATTGAACAATAACACCTTCTGGTCTTTCTTTTTCATAAATTGTTAGTACATCCTCAACTGTTAACGGTTCAAAATAGAGCTTATTGGAGGTATCATAATCTGTTGAAACTGTCTCAGGATTGCAGTTAACCATGATTGACTCATAGCCCTCATCACGCAGGGCAAAGGCCGCATGCACACAGGTATAATCGAATTCTATTCCCTGACCGATTCTGTTAGGTCCACCACCTAAAATCATCACTTTTTTCTTTGAGGAAACTGGTACCTTGTCTTCACCGACGTAGGTCGAATAGTAGTACGCTGCATTCTCAATGCCACTAACAGGAACCGCATCGAATCGTCCATATTTTCCAATAGTAATTCTTCTTTGCCTGACCTCTCTTTCTCTTATATTAAACAGGCCTGCCAAGTATCTATCTGAAAAACCCCACTCTTTTGCCTTGGCCAGCTTTTCGTGAGGTAAATCATTCCATCTATATTTAAGTAACTCTTCCTCAGACTCCACCAGCTCTTTCATCTCATTAATGAACCACCTGCCAATATGAGTCATTTGGTAAAGTTCCTCAGCAGGTACACCTTTACGCAGAGCCTCATACATTAGGAATATACGCTCACTTGAAGGTGTAGCCAGTTTTTCTTTTAATTGCCGAAGTGAAAGGATTTTAAACTTTTCAACCCCCAGACCATACCTTTTTATCTCCAGGGAGCGGATAGCTTTTTGGAACGCTTCCTTAAACGTTTTTCCTATGCTCATAACTTCGCCCACTGCCTTCATCTGGGTTCCTATGATATCTTTCGCTTGAGGAAATTTCTCAAAGGCCCACCGGGCAAATTTAACTACCACGTAGTCTCCGCTGGGTTCGTATTTCTCAAGTGTTCCCTCTTTCCAATAGGGAATCTCATCCAGAGTTATTCCTGCAGCTAGCTTTGTGGAGATACGAGCAATGGGGAAACCGGTTGCTTTAGATGCAAGAGCAGAGGAACGAGATGTCCGGGGATTAATTTCTATCACTACCAACCTATCGTCTTCAAGATTATGGGCAAACTGAATATTCGTTCCTCCCACAACACCAATAGCATCGACTATTCTATAAGACCACTCCTGCATTCTTCTTTGCAAACTTTCAGGAATAGTAAGCATCGGCGCGACGCAGAAGCTATCACCCGTATGCACCCCCATAGGATCAACATTTTCAATAAAACAAACGGTAATTTTTTGGTTCTTCTCATCTCTCACAACCTCCAGCTCAAGCTCCTCCCACCCCAGAACAGATTCTTCAACTAAGACTTGATGGATAAGACTTGCAGCAAGGCCCCTACTTACAATGGTCCTTAATTCTTCTACATTGTATGCAATTCCTCCGCCAGTTCCGCCTAACGTATAGGCTGGCCTGAGAACAACAGGATATTCAAGCCTTTTCGCTATTTCCTCAGCTTCTTCAACAGAATGACAGGGTTCAGACCTCGGCACTGGAATACCGAGTTTTCCCATAGTCTCTTTGAAGACAATGCGGTCCTCACCCCGCTCAATAGCATCAGCCTTAACACCAATAACTTCAACTCCATATTTTTTCAATACGCCAGATTTATAAAGGCCGGCGGCAAGATTAAGTCCAGTTTGGCCCCCTAAATTAGGAAGAAGCCCGTCCGGCCTTTCTTTTTCAATGATTTTTTCCAAACTTTCCAGCGTAAGTGGCTCAACATACGTTTTATCAGCCATACCAGGGTCAGTCATGATAGTTGCGGGGTTAGAATTGACCAACACTATCTCGTACCCCTCCTCTTTCAATGCCTTGCAAGCCTGAGTTCCTGAATAGTCAAACTCACAAGCCTGGCCTATAATAATCGGTCCTGAGCCAATAATCAATATCTTCTTTAAGTCATCGCGTTTTGACATGTTGTATATTATACCTTAAGGAAAATGAATGTGCAAGTAACGCTTTTGCCGTATCTACTATGTCTTAAGATTCCGTCCCAATTTCAAAGTCTTTTAATAGGGGATTGTTTTACATTACATTCACCAATATAGTTCCCCAAATGGTAAGGAGGACATTTCCGAATGCAAAGGGCACGGTATATCCCAGGACCGGCACAGGGCTATTTGCTTCTTCTTTTAGCGCATTGAGGGTAGCCGTGCTGGTTCCCGCTCCGGTCAAAGCGCCAAATAGCCCCCAAGAGACACTTCAAAAAGGTACAGAATTTTGGGGACATGGGGATTTGTCTCCCGAAGAAATGGAAGTGGCAAAAGTAAAATTATATGAAATTCTGTTTGAGGAGACGCTTGGTAGGGTAGCGGGTTTGTCATTTTGGGACTGGGTGCCTGGGTCAGAAATCACTTTTTTTGAAGTAGAGACTGAAAAAGATGGAGAAAAATATAGAGATCGAATTGTTCCAGGAAGACAAGGAAATGGCCCAATGAATGTAGTCAAAAAATATTATGAGCTTATCACCGCAACTAAAGGAAAGCCACTGGTGTATCGTAGCGGGGACCTTGTCATCTCTGGCAGGAAAACCCGCACTATTGAAGGTTCAACTCTTTTTATAGATGGAAACATAATTGTTAAAGGTCGGGGGAAATTAACGATAGACAATGCTAGAATCATTGTAAATAACACCTATAAAGGAAGGTATAGTATCCGCCTTCGGAATTATGCGGAGGTTAAGATAATAGACTCAGTAATCGAAGAGCTTCACCCTTACCAAAAAGAGAGATTTGGAAAACCCTGGTTTACAGATTTGATGTTTTCGGTAGAGGACAAAGCCAGTCTTACTGTTGAAAATAGCAAATGTTGGGCACGGATTGACTGCACCTCTAAGACAAAAGTTATCTCTTCCTCAGTGGCTTTTATATACTGGAATCCTTCCGGGAAGGTTACAGTAACTAATTCATGGGTGGGGAAAAGTATTCCCCTGTGCTTTAAACGGGGCAAATCCGAAGTTGTCGAGTTAACAGGTCTTAGGCCTGGCACGGAGCCCATTGACGTGAGCATAAAACTCAAAAAAGAGACCGGATTTCTTGAGCTTAGAAACACGGTCGTTCAACACGGGTGGGAGATGGAGTTAGGGACAAAGTGCCACAAGCACATCATTCTAAAAAACAGCCACTTTCAAAATGTATGGGTTTCTTTGCCCAGAGTGACCGGAGTGAAGGGCAGCGGCTTAACTTCGGGGTTTTATAAAGATTTTCAGCTAAGCAAGCATATATAAGGGTATACTCTCCCTTACCGTCTAACCCTCATCAATACCCGAGTAGATCTGTGGAAGATGATATTAATTGGCACGGAAGTTGAAATTGATAACTATGAAGGACAAATTGCTCCTAATGGTTATGCAAAAGTTACAGTTAGAAACTCTAAAATTTCCAATTTTTTCTCCGGTGAAGTAAAATGGATCAAATTTGTCGACTCCACTATAAGCGGGACATTCTGTCTCATGGCCGGGGGACCTTTTAGCACTCGACGTTGGAAGGGCATTCACGTAATAGAATTCGAAAATACAATATTTGGGTGCCAAGACCTGGAAATGGCAGGTCAGCGCGCTATCATACGAGGCAATGTCGATATAGAGATGACAGTGGACAAAGTCTACTGGCACAGAGGTACATTAAGCAGAGAATTCCCAATAATCGTCGAAGATACAGACAAAAAACCTTTGCCCGATGCTCAAGTGAGCTTAATCGATCAGGAAGGAGATAGAATATGGATGGGAAGAACTAATGAACATGGCGAGGCTCTTTTAACTATGAAATTCACCAAGGAGAACTACGCTAAAATGTGGAACCTACAGGCAAGAACGCGCAATGTCACTGTTTCAAAAGAAATAGGGTTTCTAAGTAGCACTCCCATAACGCTTTGTTTTCCTTCTCTAGAAAAGTTCAGGAAACAAATAAAATCTAAGCTCTGGGAAGCGCAGTCTAAACTCAAATGGCCAGAGGAATTGGGTAAGATAAGTGGACTGGATGCAGCCAGGCAGCTAGTAAGAGAAGCTGAAGCAGAGTATAATCAGGGTAATTTCAGTCATGCATCTCAATTAGCTGAACAAGCTGTCGAACTTGTTGCAATTAAAATAGATGGCAATTTAGAGGATTGGAAAGGAATTCAGCCATTAGCAGCCGACCCCGAAGGTGATGCAAAAACTCATGAAACAGACATTAAAGGGCTGTATGCTTTAATGGATAAAGACTATCTCTACCTTATGATTGATTTTCATTATCCTAAACTAGAAAGAAAAAACTATCTGGTTAAATTCGATATGGGGAAAGGAGAAAGGTATCAAGTTGATACAATCCCTTCGTCTATTTGGGACAAAAGCTTAGGAGGAGAGGGAGAAAAACTTGGCGGTTGTGAACTAGGCATTAACAATGTTATCGAAATCAAAGTTCCACTGGAGAAATTGGGCTATCCTGAGAAAATATTCATGAAGGGAGTGCACTGTTGGGACAAGGAAAAGAGGACAGTGTGCGATGCGCTTGATGGGCTGTGGGTAGTTGAAAGCCCAGGTGAAACTACCATCAGCTACTAAGCTTGGCCTCCGAGGCAGCAAGCCAAGGCAGGAATGTTACAATAGGGGGGTATGCAAACAGGCTAGGTTTTTCTGTGAAGACCTCTCTGGGCAGATGATTGAAGCAAAATCTCTGCTGCATGAGGTTTGTCTGCGTCCTTAACCCAATCGGTCTCCCACAATTGAGACGGGTGCGCTCAAACCTGCTCCCCAGCGAGCTTTTTCACTGCTTTCTTCCTCCCACCGATCTGTCTCAATTCACACAAATTTATGCCTCGTGCAGTTACAAATTGGTCACAAGACTCTACTATTTTACTTGACTATTTGCCGATCCAATAGGGCCAATCAGAAATTTACAGAATTAACCTTTTTCTATGTAATTTCCCAATTTTTCGCAGATTGCAACCGTGTTTTACGGACGCTCTTTTAGCACCGGAATTTAACCTATTTAAAAATTTGAGGTCGGCCTGCAGAGTCTACTTTTTCGGCTAGGGCTTTAATAACCTAAGGAATTTGACAGCTTTAATGAGTGTGGTATAGCAAGACACGGTTCTATCTTTTCTGACATAGAATGATTCTATCTCATCCAGAGATACCGGTTCTCGGGCCTTTCGTCAGAAAAAGCAAAAGGCTCTTTCCCGTCAAGTTTGACGAGCCTGCTATTTCAATAGATGACTGGTCAAGTCACATTTTTGCAGAGAACCCTGCACACTAATCTGGACACGACCAAAAAAATGATAAAAATGCATATTGGTAGCATCTTTCTTAATAAGAGGGTAAAAGTTAAAAATCAAGGTCGGAAAGGAGGTGAAAAGATTGGGTAGGCCGGTGTCAGCTTTAGAATAAAAATTACCCAAAGAGAAATGCAGGATAGCGGTATTTCTTTGAAGGAAAAATGAATTATGTTGAAAAGGAGGCATAGATGAGGAACTGGAAAAATTTGATCCAGAGGCCGTTAGTAATTCTCGGGATAGTGTTTTCATTGAGCATCCTGAATTGTATTGCGGTGGTTAGTGCGGCGGAACCGAACTTCAGTAAAGTTCCCAAAGGTCCTAAGCCCAAAAAGTTGACAGTTGTTCTTTACGAGCCGGTAGAACAGAAAGCAGCTATCGAAGTAAGTAAGCTTTTTGAGCAGAAATTTGGCATCAAAGTTGAAGTCAACGCCATACCCTGGATTAACCTGCACGAGAAAATCATTGCTGACCTAACTGCTCGTACTGGGACGTATGATGTAATCTTCATACCTGGATTGTGGGCATTGGAATTTATCGAGGCCGACTTTATCGAACCCTTAAACAAGTATTGGAATAATCCTAATCTGCCGAAATTCGATATTGAGGCTTATCCACAAAGCGTAGTTAATCTATTATCTAAGAATGGTAATATTTATTGGATTCCACATCACGGCACAACTCAGATCCTTTTCTATCGGAAAGATTTGTTGCAAGCCGAAGGATTGAGACCTCCGGAGACTTACGACGAGTTATTTAAAATCGCTGCAAAGTTTACCAACAATCCCAAATATCCGGGAGTTTGGGGATTTGGTACTACTGCTAAACAAGGTGAATTTGCCTCTAGCACTTGGAGTACCTGGCTCTGGTCCTGGGGTGGTGATTACTTTGATGAAAATTGGAACCCGATTTTTAATGATGCTACGGGAGTAGCCTCTCTGGAGGCTTACGCTGAGGCTGTCAATAAGTTCGCCCCACCGGATGCCCCTAACTGGGCGAATGAGGAAGCCGGTGCTGCTTTCCAGCAGGGTAGATTGGCGATGCTTCAAATGTGGCCTTACCTAGGAGCGGCTATGGAAGATCCCACTCAATCCAAAGTGGTAGGCAAAGTTGGTTATGCTCCTCTACCCAAAAAAGTACTTCGTTTTCCTAGACTAGGGTCCTGGGGTGGTACTGTTTCCAAGTTCTCCAGATATAAAGAGTGGGCTTACCTGTGGGTAGCCTTCTATAACAGCGAGGAAAATACGGACAACATCTTAGTACCTTCTGGTGTGGCAGTTTGCCGTCTGTTGACAGCAGAGAAACTAAAGGATAAGATTCTGTGGCAAGATGCTGTGAATAAGAGCTTTGAACATACGAAAGAAAGACCAGGTATCCCCGAGATTACTCCTATCATTGATGTCTGGGGTCTGGCAGTTTCTAAGGTGGTTACCGGGCAGTCTGATGCTAAAAGTGCTTTAGATGAAGCAGCCACTAAAATCCGCAAGATTTTGGATGATGCGGGATACTATAGTAAGTAGACCCCACTAGAATATTGGGCAAGAACACCGGGTGCGATGCTTTTTTTACCAACCGTACCCGGTGTTCTTCGCAATGGAGATGGATGTGAGACAAAGATTGCCAACTATTAGTCGGCCAGGATTTTTAAGTAAAGGAGAGTGGATTATCAGGGGATTAATTCGAAGTGAACGATTGATTCCCTACTGGATGTTGGCTCCACTATTAGTTGGTTTAGCTATATTAGTCTATTCTCCTATGATTGGTACTTTCGCTCTTTCTTTTCTGCGTTATTTTTGGAACAAACCTCAGCAACCCATTCGGTGGGCCGGTTTAAACAATTATATCGATATATTTTCTGAATCCCTGTTTTGGCAAGCTTTCGGCAATACAATAGTCTTTATGATTGTTTCTACCGGGTTAAGCGTTCTTATTGGTCTGGGATTAGCGGTGATGTTTGACCGTAAGTTTCCCGGGAAAAATGTGTTTATGACTCTCATTTTACTCCCAATGATGACTGCCCCCGTAGCGGCTGCTTTAACTTGGAAATTTCTGTTTGACGGGCAGTGGGGAGCAGTGAATTACTTCGTTAATGTAATGGGAATTCCTAACCAGGCTTGGTTAGCCAGTCCTAAGCTTGCTTTACCGGCCATAATGGTGGCCGATATTTGGCTATATGCACCCTTCGTTTTCTTGGTAATGTTTGCCAGCCTACAAGCCCTTCCCCAGGAACCAATGGAAGCTGCTCGTATCGATGGAGGGTCACGCTGGCAGATATTTACTAGAATTACTTTACCCTTGCTAGTACCCAATTTTCTTTTGATAATAGTCATCCGCCTGATGGACACCTTCCGAGTGTTTGATTTTATTTATATAATGACTAACGGTGGTCCCGGGGGTAAGACGGAAACCATTGGTTTCCTGAGTTACGAGCGGACCTTTCGTCATTTCAATATGGGACAAGGATCAGTAATTGCTATCTTTATATTGGTAGTCGTGTTGCTCATTTCTTGGTACTTCATAAGGATATTACAAAAGGGATTATTGGAACAAGTCAGATAGCTGGGAGTTGGTATATGGAGAAGATAGTCAAAAAAGGAGTAACTAATCTTGACTAAACGGAATTTCACCCTGAATAGTATTGGTAAATGGACTGTTTTTTACATAGGTTTGATCTGTGCAGTTTTTTTCTTTGTTTTTCCTATCTTTTGGATAGTGACGACATCTCTCAAGCACCGTGTGGATGTCTACACAGAAAAGCCAGTGTTGCTGTTTTCCGTCACCTGGCAAAATTATCAGCGAATTTTTGAATTGCACGACTTTGGCCGTTACCTTTTAAATAGCTTTATAGTGGCTACCAGCGTTACCTTAATAATTATGTATTTTGGGGCACTAGCTGCTTATGCCTTAACTAGATGGCGGATTAAAGGATATAACTGGGTTTCTCTTGCTATTATCTCGGCTCGTATGTTTCCCCCCATTGCTCTTTTGCCATCTTTTTTTCTCTTCGCCTCGCGGATAGGCATTGTGGATACGAGGCAAGTCTTGATTTTTGCTCATGCTACCTATGGTTTACCTTTTATTGTTTTCATGTTGGCAGGTTTTTTTCGCCAGATACCCAGGGATCTGGATGATGCTGCCTTGATCGATGGCTGTTCCTACTTCCGGCTCTTTAACTGGATTATGTTACCCAGTGTGGCTCCAGGGTTAGCAGCAACCGCAATTCTATCTTTTATCTGGTCATGGAACGAATTCCTATTTGCCTTGGTTTTAACGAGAGCTTCGTCTAAAACCTTGCCGGTTGTCATTTCAGAGTTCATTGGCTTCGTACAAGTTGACTGGCAGGGATTAACGGCGATGGCAACGATTTTGCTGTTACCGTCCATCATCATTACCTTTGCCACCCAAAAATATTTGGTTCGGGGTTTAACTGCGGGTGCAGTAAAGGGTTAAAAAATGTGGCATCTATCCCATTAAAGTTGGATTACTACAAGTGTGGTTGGAAAGGCAGATGTACTCACAAAAGCTTCGGAGGATGAATACAAAGGAAGACTGCATTATTGAGTCTAAGAGAGTATATAAGAATAGGATTCATAAAAATCTAAAGATTCTGACAACTTAAAGCAAAATAGACAAAGGAGGGAAATAGAATATTAATTGAAAATTGGGAGAAAATAAAAGAGTATTATGAAGCTTGGTGGAATTGTGAAATTCTAGATAAAGTGCCTCTCTGGGTAGCGGCTCCTCGTGATGATCCCCAATCTAGGAAAATACTATCCGGGAAAGAGATGTGGATAAGAAAAGGGGAAAAGTTTAACAAAGGAAAAACGATACGAAATGCTGAAAAAACTTTAGAGGCTACTTTTTACGGTGGTGTAGCTTTTCCTTGTTATTGGCCAAATTTCGGCACTGATGTTTTTTCTGCTTATATGGGCGCAGGCATGGAATTTTTACCTATTTTTCCACCCGTTATTACCGGGCCAGCAGCGATTGAGGAAGGGGTAAATCCTGTTTCTTGGGCGAAATGGAACAATCCGATGCTTAAAGATTATTCGGATTTATCGATCATTCAAGTCAAGGAAAGCAACATCTATTGGCAGAAAACTAAAGAGTTTGTATCTAGCGCTCTAGAGAGGTCACAAGGAAATTACATTGTTGGTTCAACTGATATTCATCCCAGTATGGACTCACTCGCAGTTTTAAGAGGGAGCCCTCAGCAGTTATGTCTGGACTTAGTTGATAATCCAGAAGGAGTAAAGAAAACAATAAAGCTTCTCTGGGAAGCCTGGCTTAAGGTTTACGAAGAAAGTTACTATAACATTGTAGCAAAAAGGCAAGAAGGAACTTCTGCTTGGATAAACCTCTGGGCCCCAGGAAAATTTTATCCGGTAGAAAATGATCTTTCTGTTATGATTTCTCCTTCAATGTACGAAGAGTTTTTCTTAGAAGAATTAGTGAATGAGATTAACTACTTGGATTACTCTATATATCATTTGGATGGTCCAGATGCTTTGCCACATCTTGATATGATTTTGGAAATTTCTCGTTTGAATGCTGTTCAGTGGGTCCCAGGTGCAGCTGAGAACAAAGAGGGTGTTGCCAAGTGGATACCCATTTACCGCAAAATTCAGGCTAAGCAAAAAGCTATTATTGTTTACTGCAGGCCGCAGGAAGTTAATTTGCTTCTAGAAAATCTTGCTCCAGAAGGTTTAATGATCTCTATCTCCTGTTCTTCCGAAAAGCAGGCGGAAGAGCTACTCTCCGAGAAAGGATGGATAGGATAGATAGAATAAATAATGTGGAAATGCTTGGTTTGGTGTGAAGTTTGAAAAAGAGAAATTTACAAAAAAGTACTTCTGTTGTCGTTATCTGGGCGTTAAGTTATTGAACTTGAATTGAGAACCTCCTTTTTGTTTTCTGACTATACTTGAACTCGACATTAATCTATCACATTCTTTTTCTTTGTCAGTTCTCTCTTGTAAGAATTCCTCTAACCAGGTATGATTCTACATTACATAGAAGACAACGACCGACAATATAACTAAAAAAGCAGCAGAGTCTCAAGGCGGAACGACTCAACTGCCCTAAAAGGCAAGATGCGCTGCCGGCTTTCATCCGCAAATACCTGTTATTCTCTAGGAGGTCTCTACTCTAGCATTTGACTTAACAGAAGAGAGTTACTGGTTAACTCTTACATACCCAAAATACGCTTGGCCAGGTCGTTTCAGTACAATTAGGGCAGGCCGTGTTGATGATAAATTAGTTTGATGAGAGCTCTGAAGATCCAGGTCAGCGACAAAAGGAAGATAGGGAAAATCCTGGCTGATCTGAGATACGTTGGAGAGCAAGAGGTAGAATTAGCCATGGAAAGACAGCGGGTGGCAGAAAGGCACCTATGCGATCTATTACAGAGAATGGGGTTAGACTACGAAAACGATACTGGTCAGGGAGGATGATGAACACCTGCCTTCTCTTTCAGCCAACTTTCCTTAACTCACCTTATTCTTAGCTTCCTTAGCAAAAACTTTCCTCCACATGATCCTGGTGCAGTAGACTAAAAAAAGATCAGAGTTGAAGGAATTCAAGAAAAAGAGTCTTATTGCACTGTTTTGCAGCGACACTTTGCACTGAAATAGAGCAAAACACATTAGCTTAGCTATCCTGGATTCTTTAGGAGATAAATAAATATAGTGTAAGAATAGCTTATAGTAGTTTTCGGGATTTTTCTTCAGCAAACGGCAAGAAAATTGCTCTAAGAATAGTCGCCATTCCGGTTACACTGCAGGGAAGGAGCCGAGGAGATGAGATTACTGAAGGCAAAGTTGATAAAGGCTCTGTCTGTCATCGTGGCACTTCTGCTTGGCGGTGGTGCCAACTATGCAGAAGTTTGATTTAGAGATTATGGCTAAAGGGTGGGGAAAGAGAGAGCGAGAGGAAAGAAGGAAGTCTTCGCATTTTTGGAAATTACAATAACAATAATAAGGAGGGTAAAATGAAGGTGGTCGTAAATGTTGAAAGGTCCCAATTGCGGGGGGTGTTGCAGGAGTTAGGGGGGAGTTTTTCTGACATGGAGGTCGTGATCAATATTAAGGAAGAGGAATCTAAGGAAAAACGTCCAAACTATGAGAGTCTCACTACCGAGGATCTACAGCGAATACAAGAGGAGCAAGAGGAGAAGGAGAAAAAGGAAGAATATTCAACTTAAAAAAGCTCCCAGCAGTCGAGTAGTGATCTCGTTGCTGGGAGGTGGTACTCAAATCAAAACTTTAATAGCAATATCGTATGAAACTTGGAAGGAGTCTCAATCTTTATTGATGAGCTTTTCCTCGGGGGAGAGTTGTTTCTTCACAATAGTTGGGTAGGAGTAAACTCTATCGCTCTTGTCGCTTCTCTGCTGTTGTCTTTGGGTTTGATAGGACTGTACGCTAAGCTTCATGCAAGAGGTGGCATTCTGGGACCAATTGGATTCATACTGGCCTTTTTTGGCTCAGTTTTGTATGTATGCCTGCAATTTGATGAAACATTCACCTGGCCAATAATCGGCGCCCATGCGGTCATACTCAGGGTAGCGTCTGTCATGAGATAAATCTTGCATGTTGCGTCCCCTGCGGGAACGCAACGAAGTTAGAACTTTTTTTGAGAATACCAGAGACGAGATAGAGATTCCAGTTTATTATTCTCCAGCCTGTTTAAGATCAAAATAGATCGAAGTGCTAAGGTGTATATATTGTTCCGGATCTTGGAATGGTAGTTGATTTTAGCTGTGGTGCGCTGAAGAATACACTCCAGTCAACCTTCGGCCTCCCAAATTCAAGCCATTTCGGCTTCTTGGATGGCAAAAGTTTTAACCCGGGTCTTATGAGAATAAATGAAGCAAATTTCAGTAACTGTCAATCTATTTGGAGGGCTGTGGCGGAGATTCAGGTTATCTAGGGTAATGGCTGGTGGGTGTTTGGGGTTGTAACCATGATGTCTTCTGTTGTGAGAAAAGATTTTTTCATCATTTATGATTATAGTGACTATTCGTGAATCCCAACTAATGTACCTTCGGAAATCGAATCAAACAGTTCAATTATATCTTTATTCTTCATTCTTATGCAACCGTTGGATGCCGGTGTCCCAATTAAACCTTCTTCCGGCGAACCGTGA
>Ga0114922_10003746_pt1 | contig 14154 bp, 9 predicted proteins | sample AartaG_FD_100975 | JGI IMG/M metagenome (GOLD analysis project Ga0114922, IMG submission 100975) | Deep subsurface microbial communities from Aarhus Bay to uncover new lineages of life (NeLLi) - Aarhus_00045 metaG | ecosystem: Environmental > Aquatic > Marine > Oceanic > Sediment | place: Aarhus...
ATTTTCCTTGAACCAATTTGCCTTTTTCGATAATCTCTTTTTCATGGTCATTCTCCTTAAATTGGGGTTTGAAAAAAACTAATAATATAACCAGTCTAAGAGAATGGCCTACATATTATCTTAAGGAAAATGGAGTTGAGATGGTTGTGTACGACAAAATTCAGCCTAATCCCGTTTCGGAGCACGTTGAAGAAGGGGCATCCGTCGCCAAAGAAAACGGCTGTGATTTTGTTGTCGGTCTTGGAGGCGGCAGTACTCTTGACTCATCTAAGAGCATAGCGGTCATGGCGGTTAATCCGGGCAGGTATTGGGACTATATAAACCGGGGAAGCGGCGGCCGAAAAACACCTCCTAATGGCGCTCTGCCTATCGTAGCCATAACCACAACCGCCGGGACAGGAACCGAAGCCGACCCCTGGACGGTGATAACCAAAAGCGACACTAACGAGAAGATAGGATGGGGAAACAATTCGACCTTTCCAAGGCTGTCGATAGTGGACCCCGAGTTAATGGTAAGCGTTCCTCCGAAAACGACCGCTTACACCGGCATGGACGCGTTCTTTCATTCGGTTGAATCCTACCTCGCAACGCTCAATCAGCCGGCGAGCGACCAATTGGCGTTGGAGGCAATCAGCCTTATTACAGAATACCTGCCAATCGCCGTAAAAGACGGCACAAATATACAGGCAAGAACCAAACTGGCCTGGGCCAATACCGAGGCCGGAATATGCGAGTCACTGTCTCGTTGTATATCCCTTCATTCTATGGAGCATCCCGTCAGTGCATATTACCCTAACATTGCTCACGGCTGCGGCCTTACGATACTTTCTGTTTCCTACTTTACCTGTTTAGCCCAAAGAAATCCCGCGCGCTTCCCGGACCTTGCCGCGGCAATGGGAGAAAATGTTGATGAGCTCCCGGAGAAGGATAGATCTATGGCATTTATCACCGGATTGAAAAAGCTTATTAAAAATATAGGTTTTGAAGAAAAACTCTCCGATTTTGGGATTGAAAAAAGACAGTTGAGAACTTTTGCTGAAAACTCCTTCTATACGATGGGCAGTCTTTACGATATAACGCCGGTCGAGTTAACATTGGACGACGTTGTTGCCATTTATGAAAATGCATACTCATGATGCTTGACGGAGGCAGTTGCTTTTCTCACGCAAACATAGTATTATACGATGTAGCAAAAATGCTGGAAATTGGTAAGACCAATGGTAAATGGGAAATCCCCGTTGAGATTAACAAAGGAAGCATCCAGAAAGGAGCAAAAAAATGAACCGCATTGTATTACTGTTAGTTGTGACCTTGGCCATTGTATCGTCATCTCTCCCAATATGTAGTGCCGCCGAGGCGATCGAGCCAAAGGAAAAGGTCGTGCTTTTCGACGGCAAGAGCTTTGACGGCTGGTTTCGGTATCTGAGAAATGGTCGGGGCAACGTGGATGAAACCTGGACGATCAAGCCGAATGGCATTCTCGCCTGTGTGGGTAGGCCGGCCGGCTACATACGTACAATCAAGGCATACAAGAACTACAAGTTTCACATCGAGTACCGCTGGCCGGGTCGGCCGGGGAACAACGGGATTCTTGTCCATATGGTCGGCGAAGACCGCGTGTGGCCCAAAAGCCTGGAGTGCCAGGGTGGGTATCGCAACCAGGGTGATTTCTGGGAGATCGGCGGCTTGGAGTTCAACGAGCACAAGAGTGGTGGGCATCGCGTCCGGGGCAGGCGGGTCATCAAGTATGGTCAGCACAACGAGAAAGAACCCGGGCAGTGGAATGTTTACGAGGTATGGTGTGTCGGCGGGACCGTCCGGCCGTACGTGAATGGCAAGCTCATGAACGAAGCCTCTGACTGCTCGGTGACAGAAGGAAAGATATGCCTCCAGAGCGAAGGTGCCTCGATCGAATTTAGAAACATCTACATCGAGCCGGCAGTGAAAAAGCCCTGGCCGGTTAGGCCCATCAAGAAAACCGTTCTGTTCAACGGCGATGACCTCGACGGCTGGGTTCGCTTCATTCCCAATGACAAAGCCGACGCCGAGAAGGAGTGGACAGTCGATAAGGTCTGGTCGGTTCGTAATGGTGTTATTCGATGCGAGGGTAAGCCCAATGGTTATATCCGCACGGTTGAAAGCTACGCCAACTACAAGCTGCACCTCGAATGGCGCTGGCCGGACAAGCCGACAAATAGCGGGGTGTTGCTGCACCGCGCAGGTATCGATCGCCTCTGGCCCAAGTGTGTGGAGGCGCAACTGATGCATAAAAACGCCGGGGATTTCTGGTTGCTGAACCATTCAAAGATTAAAGTTGACGGTCAGCAAATAGGACCAAAGGACCACGCCAACGCTGAGAAGAAGCATCCCTCGAACGAAAAACCCCTCGGAGAGTGGAACTCTTATGATATTGTCTGTGACGGCAGGACGGTTACGCTTTTCGTCAATGGCCTGCTTCAGAATAAGGGCGCTGATAGCAATCCTTCACACGGCCCAATCTGTCTGCAAAGCGAAGGCAGCCCTATCGAGTTTCGCAACGTCTATCTGGAGCCGATTCCTAAGAAATAATATCCTGAACAGTTAGCCAAAATATGATAGCTGAGGAATCCCGCAGTTTCGAAAGGAAATATAGTATTCTGTAACATCTAATTTGATGGGTGGCAGCCTCAAGCGAGTCCCGCACCAATTAGGCGTGAGCCTAAGCTCAATTGGTGCGGGACGAGCTTGGGGATGGCGCCGAATAGCTACCAGTAACCACCATGCATTTATCGTGTTAAAGACCACTATGCTGATTTACTTGAAAGGGACCAATCATGAACACCGATAGCAAAGCCGCTAAATTCGAGAGCACCAATATCTCCAGACGCTCCCTTCTGACCGGTGCTGCCGCAGCCGCCGCCTTCACAATCGTACCCAGCCGCGTTCTCGCTGGCCCCGGCAAAATCGCACCTAATAACAAAATCAACCTCGGCTGTATCGGCGTCGGCGACCAGGGCACACGCGATATGAAGAGATTTCTCACTCAGGAACAGGTCCGCATCGTCGCAGTATGCGATGTCGATACCGGCAATCGCGAAAAGGCGAAACAAATCGTGGACGAAAAATACGGCTCCTCCGACTGCGCGGCATACAACAACTTCCGCGAAATGCTCAGCACACGCAAAGACATCGACGCCGTTCTCGTCATTACTCCCGATCACTCACACACCCTTGTGTCGCTCGCAGCAATGAGAATGGGCAAACACGTTTACTGCCAGAAACCCCTCACCCACACCGTCTTCGAGGCTAAAACTCTCGCCCAGGCCGCCAGGAAATACAAAGTCGCCACCCAGCTCGGAACCGGCAACCAGGCCTCCGAGGACTCCCGCCTGCTCCGCGAATGGATCTGGGCCGGCGCCATCGGCCCCGTACGCGAAGTCCACAACTGGTCCAACCGCCCCATCTGGCCCCAGGGCATTGACCGCCCCAAAGAGACACCTCTCGTCCCCGCAGGCCTCGATTGGGACCTCTGGCTCGGCCCGGCCCCCTACAGAAGCTACCATCCCGCATACCTGCCTCTCGTCTGGCGCGGCTGGCTCGATTTCGGCACCGGCGCACTCGGTGACATGGGCTGCTACAGCTTCGACACCATCTTCCGCGTCCTAAAACTCAAATACCCCAAAAGCGTCGAAGCACACGCATCAGACTTCGCACCGAAGATGTGGACCCAACTGAAACCAAACACAGAAACCTACCCCAGAGCCTCATTCATCCGCTGGGACTTTCCCGCCCGCAGTGATATGCCCCCTGTCAGACTCTACTGGTACGACGGCGGCCTAAAACCTTTTGAGACCGATGAGCTCGAAGGACGCCGGCTCCAACGTGAAGGTCTTATATTCGTCGGCGACAAAGGCAAAATCCTCTGCGGCTTCTCAGGACAGGGGCCCCACCTGATTCCCGAATCAAAAATGCGGTCCTTCAAAAGACCGCCAAAGACCCTGCCGCGTTCGATAGGCCACCATGAAGAATGGCTCGGTGCCTGCAAAGGCGGCGAACCCGGCGGCGCCAACTTCGAATACTCCGGCCTCGTAACCAAGGCCCTGCTGCTCGGCAACGTCGCTCTTCGCTTCAGAAGAAAGCTCCTCTGGGACGGCCCGAACTTCAAAATCACCAACGTCCCCGAAGCGAACAAATACCTGCACTGCCCCTATCGACAAGGCTGGACTTTATAGCTGCGACCGATGCCGGCACCTGTGTTTGCCTAGCGCATGATGGGATGCCCTTCAAAGAAAAAGTTGGGTTGCCTGTCGCGGCGAGGCCGGGCCTCGTCGAGCCTCGGCGGGACGGAAGAAAGTGTTTTGACTTCTCGCTCTTCATAGGCGTATCGGGGTGGCGGTTATCCGAATCTTGAGATCGTTTTCAAAAAATATCTGATTTGATGCTCACGCGTATAATTACTTGAGTTTTCTTGGTAAACCTGGCATATTAAGCCAAGGAATACTGTGGCGCGGCCATTTGTCTTAGGTCAGAAATTTCGCTCATTATGTCAATGGATAGAAGCGAGGCGTATCATGAAAAGCCCTTTACCATCACGTACTAAAATCCTGTTTGTTACCGTAGTATGGTTCGCAATTATCTCGCCGGTTAAAGCGGATGTGTCCATCGCATATCGAACAGATTGCGCCCAATTGAATTTTGCCGTTGCCAGGCTGGGACAGGCCTTGCGCAAAGCAAATGAGACGCCTGTAATCTATGACCTTGCAGACCTCGCTGATAAGGACATTTTTATTGTGGCTGACGAGACGGAGGTGGTTTTCTCCACAGGACACCTCACGGTGCTGCCGGGCGCAGCCCAAGAATCATCAATCAACCCCCTGATAAAACAGGACGGCTTTCAGATTGCAAAACTACGTTCCGGCAACAAGGCTGTCATCTGTGTCATTGCTCGCGATGAGACAGGAGCAATGTATGGAACGCTTGATTTAGCCGAGCAGATTCAGATGAATAACGGCCTGAGAGATGTTGAGGAGAAGCTTTCCAATCCACGTTTTGCGTTTCGTGCAATCAAGTTCAATCTGCCCTGGTCGTCCTATCGGCCCAACGAAAACCCGGCCATGAACCTACACACTCAGACCTGCCGGGACTTGAATTTTTGGCAGCGTTTCCTGGATACGATGGCCGAGAACCGCTTCAATGTACTTTCGTTGTGGAATCTGCACCCATTCACATACATGATTCGCCCGGAGGCTTTTCCCGAGGCATGCCCTTTCTCTGATAGGAAACTGGCCCAATGGCAGCGGTTCTGGCGTCGGCTCTTCAGTACGGAAAGATTGAAGAATCCCTCTGTACTCCTTTGGAATTAGCCGAGGACCTCGAGAAGGATGGCAAGAGGGCCTTGGAGCTGGTGAGCTCCATTGCAGTAACAAAACAGCATTATAACGCAGTACCCGCCGTCCAGTTGTCCAGAACCAGGGAGAGGCACAAAGCCATATTCTCATGGGAAAAGTATCGTGATCAGGTGAAACGGGATATTCAGATTGCAGAAAAGGTTAAATGAGCTATCCCGCACCAAAACGGCGTGAGCCGAAGCTCTTTTGGTGCGGGACACGGTCGAATAAGACAATAGTTTTCAATTAAGCCCGGATGTAATTTTCGGCTGGCACGGCCATCTTGGCCGTGTTTTCAAGGGCTGGAAGCCCGTGCTACGTCCCGATAAAATCGGGACTTCGCAGAGTAGCGGAAGAACCCTATTTTTTAGAAGGCAGTTCCGAAATGCGGAAATCATCAAACCGGATCCAGTGCTCGGCATTGGCAGGACCATTGTAGCATTGTATGCTGACCTGGTCATCACCCGGTGCCGGCAGCTTACCTGTAGCTGCCGTTTCAAACTTGCCTTCGCCATCCGGACGGAACTGGGCAACGAAATTACCACCCGTTACAATTAGCCGAAGCTGGACCGTCTTGCTTGGCATAGGCTTTCGAGACGGGATGATAAGTAGATCTCCATTAACCAGCTCCTTAACAAGCTTGAATACCGGTTTGCCGTTATGATACCAGGTTATTCCAGCCTGCTCATATTGCTGGGTAGGCCTGGTTGTATTGGTCACGGTTACATCAATGGCAAATTTGCCGCGGCTGCGATCCGGTGCCCGGCGAACCAAAGCATTCCTGACGGTATGTGCCAAACCCGGCTCAACCCGAATCTCCAAGGCACCCTGCCGGATGCGCCACGCTTGGGGGTTTTCCCGCAGCCATGTCCAGCCATCAGCAAGGTTGCCTTCAAAGCGTTCCTCAAAGATGATGGTCTGCTGATTACCCTGACGTTTGATGACCGGTGTGAGAACGATATTTCGATAACTAATAGCTGAGTGGTCACCTTGCAGATAGATGGGGCCAGGCTTAAATTCATCCGACCACAGCGCGCCGCCGGTGCAGCCCAGAAGCGGCTCATTGTCAATAATTATCTTGTCGTTCAGTTCCACCGTCACGTGGCGATCCAGGAGCGTGATATTCATGGTCTGCCACCGCCCGGCTGGCTTCTCAGCACTCACACTGGGCTTAATTCGGCTGTAAATCGCCCCCATGTTATGTGAATCGAGACCTTTGCCGTATGAATCGCTTATCTGGATTTCGTAAATGCCTCGCAGGTAAATCCCGCTGTTACCCCTCTCGGGAACGTTCACTTCTAATTTCAGGTTGAAATCCTCGAACTCAGCTACGGTGCGAAGATTGCCATAGGAAATACGACGTTTTCCCTCCTGCCGAACCGGCCTGTTGATAAGAACCCCATCTTCAACTGACCAACCATTAGTCCGCCTCGGATTGGTCAGCTTCCACCCCTCCAGGTTGGTTCCATTGAACAGTACGATCGGTTTGCCGTATTTGACCTTGGACAGGTCCGGCTTCGGAGGCAGCGGAGGAATCCGCTTGCCGGTGAATTCACTCCTGTTAACACCCTTTCCGTTTGAGCGAGGCCGGATTTGTGTCAAACGCAGGGTATCCTCTGAGACCTTCGCAATAATTGTTTCAGTAAACGTATGCGTCCGGATCACTTTGCCCCTGGCATCTTTGCGTTCAACCTTATGAACACGTGTGACGTTCAGGGCATCCCCATCCATATAGACACTCGCCACAGGGACGACACTTCCCCCGCCCCATAGGATATTTGCGTCCAAATACCCATCTTTCTGTTCAACACTGAGCCAACCAGCGCCTCCGCCAGGAATTGTCAACGCCCAGTGTCCAATATAAGGATTAGCAGTTTCAGCGGCGGACTTCGGCGAGCTCAGTCGAGCCGGAACCGATACACAGGTGAGCCATAAGGCCAAGAAAACCAAGACATAACGAATGCTTTTGTTCATAATAGGTACCCTCTTTTTAGATTACAGTATTTGTACACAGTATCCCTTACGGGAAATGCAAATCAAAAAAAGTGACAAACATATCTTACGCCATCGTGGATAAGTTGTCAACTGCGATTTCCCATTTATACATGCTTAGAACTGGTAAATAAATTAGGTTTCGTTTTTGGCTGAGCGAGGACAAGGCTGACACCGCCAGCCGCAGCCAGCCAAAAATGGAAGATAATTTATTTACAAGTCCTTAGCTACGCCGACACGTCGGGACCAAGCCTCATTTCGAGTTGCGCCTGTCGTGCCGTGGCCGCGACACGGCGGATGGGACAACTTCACAGAGCCTGCTCTTTGTGTTCCTCGGCGTCGATTTTCCTTTGTCCTGGCTCAATAGCGCCGGGGGCATTTCTAACGCAGCGAAAGCCATAGATATCGTATCCAAAACAGACATCAGCATAGCCCGGGGCTTCATTGTAACGATAACCGGAGCGACAGCTATCGGCACTGAATTTCCATGCGCCGCCGCGTACCACTTTGGTTTCGCCGGTCTTCGGTCCTTTCGGGTTTTCTTCGGGGCTTTCCTGATAATAGTCAACTTTGTAAAAGTCGTTGCACCACTCCCAGACATTACCATACATATCGTACAGTCCCCACGGATTAGGCGGCTTCTGGCCTACCGGCCGAGGTTTACCGCCGGAGTTTTCCTTAAACCAGGCATAATCACCCAATTTTGACGGGTTATTCCCGAAGAAATAATCCGTTTTGCTTCCTGCCCGACAAGCATATTCCCATTCTGCCTCCGTAGGCAGCCTGTACCCATTTGCATCAAAATCACATCTCCAGGTTTGTAAATCATAGCAAGGTTGAAGTCCCTCCAGGTTAGAACGGGCATTGCAGTATCTTACAGCATCGGACCAGCGCACCTGCTCCACGGGATTCTTGCCTGCCTTCCGGCGGGACGGATTCTTTCCCGTAACTCTCTGGTATTCCTCTTGACTAACCGGATACTTATCTATGTAGAATGAGCTTACAACAACCTCATGGGGTTTTGCATCTACCTCATTCTCATCTCCCATTGTAAACCGGCCGCCTGGAAGCTGAACCATCTCTATTCCGGATTCAGCCTTCGTTTCACTTGGAGCATCGTTTGGAGCTTTGCGCTTACAGCCTTGAAGCAGAACTAAAGTCCCGGGCAAGAGAAATACGGCGATAATATAGTGTTTCATAGTTTTCGGTTTCCGATTTGCAATCTTCGACTCGACATTACGTGTTCAATAATCCGGCCATATTTCATAGCCATCAGGATTTCTAAGACATTTCCTGCAGAGCCGTCTAATCTCTTGTGCTATTTCAACTGCCTGGGGTTGATTTGCGCAACCATAACCTGCCTTCTGAGATAGTTTCCTGGTTATGCTGTGAAACTGTGCAATAACGGAGTCTTGAGCACCGCCCATCTCTCTCCATTTCTTGCTGAGGTCCAAATAGGTTGACAGATTTCTTGGGTCTTTCTTTTGAGTAAGAGCTTTTGTTTTCCGAGCTAACCCATCAGTATATTCCAGGGTTTTCATATTCTCTTTCTGTCTGCCGTATTCCCGGAGTATCTCTTGAGCTATTGTCTCCATACTATCAATAAATGGTTTCAAGTCGGCATTGGTTTTCCTTGTCAGATTTAGAAACTCCACCATGTTATTGGCAAAATCCTGATATTTGTTGATTCTCTCAACATGACGCCTGACAAAATAGACCATATCATCTACAGCTCCCTCGACATACTCTTTCTTTTCTACTTCTTCGGCTGCTTCAAAAACAACCTGTATTGCTTCTGTACATCCACAGGTAGCAGCACGACGAACGCCTGCGCCTCCCCTTCTATGATGGCTGCGCAGCTTGCGACCTGGGAGGTCAAGTATAGTGTCACATGCCGGCCTGCCCAACGTTTCCTTCATAATATCAACAGGAGTAGAAACCGAGACGGGAGTACCTTTTCCCTCCAGAAAGTAGATAAGGGAATCTCCCTTCGGTGGTATTTTCTTACCGAGACGATAGAAAGTGTTCTCTCCGCTAAACCAGACGGGGTAGTTGTACCGACCTATTACACCCCGCCAGATGTTTTCTTTGGATTCTCTAAACCTAAAAGTAGTTTTCACCCCCGCTTCATATAATTGGGTTATCCATTTTGCAGGAAAGGGTCTTTTCCAGTTGATTGCCACGTCCTTTTCCAGATAAGAAGGCTTCAACTCTTCTTTATGCCAGATACCCGGCGCATCTAATAGAGCCAGATAAATACTCTTGCCATCGTTGTCAAAGTCAACAGATTCGATGAGACGGGGCTCTCGTTGTTTATTATCCAGAACAAGCTTCATCTGTTGCTTTCCCTTCGGCCAGGTGATAACCAGCATATCGTTTTCTCCCCTAAGTAATCCTAAGAAAAAATTATCCGAAGGAATGTGAAGTGTAGTCATCGAAGGGTATTTTCCGGGGTCAAATATAAGGTCATCGCTGATAAAATCGGGCATTACACCATACTCGATTGGACTGAGCAGACTCATCCCTTTCATATTCTCAGCAGGTTTAATCTCGATAATTTCCGTCTTGCCGAACGAAAAAATAGCTGATAAATTATCTTCTGCTTCCCTGCCGGAAAAAGAAACCTCCAAAGCTGCTTCATCACCCGTATTTTGCAATATGCTGCAGTAAGTAATGCTTGCCGGCTTTCCTTTTAGTTGAAGAGGAGTGAATTCCATTCTCTTTTTACTAAGATTTGTTTTCGAGTAGATAACCACTCTGCCTTTTCTTGACCGGAACACGGCGGTCAAGTGCTCATTCTCTACTACTACATCTCCTTTGAAAGAGTATTCTCTCCCATAGTAAGCAGGGTCCGAAATAGCGGCAGGATGTGAGTCGAGTTCAAGCGTAAGAAGGTCGGTAGGAACAGGTTTCCAGTTAGTCCTGTCCCGGACATCGACTTCATTGACAAAGGGTGACAGTGTGTCCCATACGAGGGTATTTGCCGTCTTTTCCTTTCTCTGGGCTATTGACATCCCTGGGCTTGTTACCAGCAGAAAAATCAACGCCGTTTTCCATAAAGGCAATACATAATTACCAATGCCTCGATCAGACTTCATAGTTTACGTCTCTTCCAGGTGTGTCATCTATTTTCCAATGCCGCCTCGCCAATCCCAGATTTCCCATTTGCCGTTGATTCCACTGTGCTCCTCTAAACTCATTGCCTTATATTAATGATCGGCACGCGTTTAAGCTATTCATATTTCAAAGTTTTTATGACTCTATAAGGAATGAGCACGTCATCGATCACAAGCCGTGAGAAACCCTCACCCTTGAGGCCTGTTCTCTCAGATATTTCTGGCAATTCGTCACAGATTCTGTTAAGCTATTTGTCCCAGTTGTCAAACGGACATCTATTAGTCTTGAGCAACGTAGGTTTCCGAATAGTGGTTGAAGCCGACATGAATATTTGGACAGAAAGGGGTCTTGCAAAATGAAACGCTATCCTGCAATTGAGTCATGGGTACCGGTACTACTGACTGTTTGCCTGTTGTCTTGTACAGCCCAAGCAAAAAAGATTGATGCGATAACGTTGGCCAAGGAGATTCTCGATACCACCGGCGTGCAGGGTGGCATCGTGGTCCACCTTGGTTGTGGTAACGGGAAGTTGACGGCGGCCCTGCGCGTCAGTAACCGCTATACGGTTCATGGACGCGAAGCAGACCCGGCCAAGGTTGCCGAGGCAAGAAACTATATCCGGGCGAAGGGCATCTACGGACCTGTCTCTGTTGAGCGATTTTCGGGGCCGGTACTTCCATACACGGATAATCTAATCAACCTGATTGTCGTACAGTCCACGGGCAAGGTCCCTATGGACGAGGTGATGCGAGTCCTGGCTCCCGGAGGAGTGGCCTGCGTTCATCGCAACGGAAAATGGAGAAACTTCGCAAAAGCCTGGCCCGACAATATTGACCAGTGGACTCATTTCCTGCATGATGCAAGCAACAACGCAGTTGCCGGTGATTCCGTCGTAGGACCGCCTCGAAGTCTCCAGTGGGTTGCACCGCCGCTGTGGCTACGAAGCCACGAAACACCATCCGGAATTCAGTCGCCCGTCTCGTCTAACGGCCGATTGTTTTATATATTCGACGAAGGGCTCATCGGTATTACCGACGAGCGTCTGCCAGACCGCTGGTCGCTGGTTTGCCGGGACGCTTTTAACGGCAAGCTGCTCTGGAAGCGGCCACTTGAGACCTGGGGTTGGCGCCAGTGGAGTCTGGAGCGATGGCAGGGAAAGGACTGGACGACCTTGCGGGCTATGCGAACCGATGTTCCTGCCGAAAACCAGCGTCGAATCGTAGCCGATGGTAACCGCCTATACACAACTCTTCACTACCGATCTCCTATGTCAATCCTGAATGCAGCTACGGGGGATATCATTGCTACAGTCGAAGCAACATGGGGCACCAGTGAGATTCTTGTCAGCGATGGCATCGCCGTTGCCTATACTCGACAGGTACAGGACAGCGCTGCCCGGCGCAGGGGGGCAAAGGATGTCGCTGGAGCGGCTTTGTTTGCTGTCCACGGCCGGACGGGAAATGTGCTCTGGGACAAGCAGATAAGCCAGATCCGCCCTCTTGCATTGGCGATTGATAACGGACGCATTATCTATTTGAGCGGCAAAGACCTGGTCGCGCTTGATTTGAAGGACAGCCATGAGTTGTGGAGGGTTCAACCGAAGCGTACCACGCCGAGGACGCTGCTTGCCGTCAGCAATGTTATCGTCATGCAAGGTGGAAGGTTCGTCGCTGCCTATGATGCGAAGGACGGCAAGCTGCTCTGGGAGAAAACCGTCCCGTCGATCGGCGGGGGCGAAGGGGACGATTTGTTCGTAGTCGATGGACTTCTTTGGCGCGGGATGCTCAGCGTGGACGACAACGGCAAGCCGGTACGCAAGAGTCCGAATGCGATGGTCATTGGTTGGGACCTTCGATCGGGCGAGGAGAAGAAGCGGATTCTCGTCAATAACCTGCGAAGTCCGGAACACCATCATCGCTGCTACCGTAATAAGGCGACCATCCGGTATCTAATCAGTTCTTACGAAGGAGCCGAGTTCCTTGACTTCCAGGCGGATGACCACGGCCAGAACAACTTTATTCGCGGTGCCTGCAAGTACGGAATGATGCCGGCGAACGGGATGCTGTACGTTCCGTCGGATCAGTGTTTCTGCCAACCCGGGTCGAAGCTGCTCGGCTACGCGGCGTTGAAAACCGCTCCGGAGGTCGCGCTTGAGGAAGTCGCAGATGAGAAGCGTCTTGAGAAAGGGCCGGCCTATAGAAAAGCCTTCGAGCCGGAATCTCCTTCGATGGGCAACTGGCCGACGTTTCGCCACGACCCGGCTCGAAGCGGCACTACAACTGCCGGCGTGGCTCCTGAAGTGTCGGTCGCCTGGAAAACCGAGTTGAAAGGCACGCTGACGGCACCCGTGGCCTGGTACGGCAAGGTGTTCGTGGCCAAGTCGGACGCCCATACCGTCTACGCGCTCGACAGGGAAAGCAGCAAGGTCTTGTGGCACTTTACGGCCGGCGGGCGAATTGACTCGCCGCCAACGATTTACCAAGGGATGGTGCTTGTGGGTTCTAAGGACGGATACGTGTATTGCCTGCGAGCGTCGGATGGCCAACTCGTATGGCGGTTCTTAGCGGCGCCGACCGACCGACGCATTGCCTCTTTCGACCAGGTCGAGTCAACCTGGCCGGTCCACGGCAGTGTTCTGGTGACCCGCGACGTGGCATACTTCACGGCGGGACGCTCCACATATCTGGACGGCGGAATTCGCGTCTATGGTTTGGAGCCAACCACAGGCAAAATCCTCCACAAGGGCTTGTTGGAAGGGCCGCATCGAGATGTGGACAAAGATCGCGACGTTGCCTTCTTCATACTTGGGGCCAATTCGGATGTGCTCGTCAGTGAGGGCGGATTCCTCTACATGCGCCAGAAGAAAATGACACCGGAACTGCAGGAGGTCAAAGTTGATGTCCTGTCGAGCAAAGGCGCTCAGGATGTGGGCCTGCATATCTTCTCGACAGCCGGTCTGCTGGACGGCTCCTGGTACAACCGCACGTTCTGGATGTACTCGAAGCGATGGCCCGGCTTCCAGTTGGCGAACCAGTCCCCGAAGACCGGACAGCTACTTGTAGTCGACGACGAGAAGACTTATGCCGTCCGCGTGTTCTATCGTCGGAACGTGCACAGCCTGATGTTCTTCCCGGGCAAGGAAGGTTACATGCTGTTTGCCGACCTCAATACCAATGAGCCGCAGATTGTCGGAGAGGAAGGCTCCCGTAAGCCAATCAGATGGCTGCCTCAATCTGACTTTTCACGCGCACGCGGCGATGAGATACGAAAGCTGGAAAGCGAGGCCTTTGGACTGGACAAAATGATAGGCTATACGCGAGCGGAACAGCCGGTCTGGACACAGTGGCTGCCGGTACGAATCCGTGCTATGGTCAAAGCAGGCGATACTATATTCGTGGCCGGCCCTCCGGATGTTTTTGAACAGACGGATCCCTATGCCGCCTTCGAAGCGCGTAAGGGAGCTAAGGTTGTGGCTGTTTCAGCCAAGGATGGAAAGAAACTGTCCGAAACACCACTTGAGTATCCGCCTGTGTTTGACGGCATGATCGCAGCAGGTGGCCGCCTGTTCGCTTCCCTGCGGGACGGAAGTGTAGTGTGCTTATCAGCAGGAGGCAACGAACATGACAGCTCACGGTAATCCACGACAGAGATGTTACAGCCGGCGTAACTTCCTCAAGTC
>Ga0114922_10003747_pt1 | contig 14152 bp, 13 predicted proteins | sample AartaG_FD_100975 | JGI IMG/M metagenome (GOLD analysis project Ga0114922, IMG submission 100975) | Deep subsurface microbial communities from Aarhus Bay to uncover new lineages of life (NeLLi) - Aarhus_00045 metaG | ecosystem: Environmental > Aquatic > Marine > Oceanic > Sediment | place...
AGCATTCAGTCGAGTGATCGCTGGTCAAACTGAGGGGTGAGTTTTGGTCGACCAGCAGGATATCCTGAAGACCATGTTTTTGCGCCAGATGGTATGCGGTACTCACACCGGCAATACCCGCGCCGCAAATAAGGACATCCACAGTTAGATCCATATCATGACCCCCTCTCTATTCGTTGTCGCCAATTTCGACATAAATCCTTTTGTTTATCTTGCCCTTGCTTTTGTAATTAACAATTCGAATTTGACCCACTTCAGATGTACTATCTACGTGCGTCCCTTAGTCAGCCTGCAGGTCGAGACCTTCAATTTCTACTACACGGACTTCCTCAATTCCTTCAGGAAGCAAGTTTATTTTTGTTCGGATCAGGTCTGGAATCCTGAAAGCTTCTTCACGCGGCAGGATTTCTACTCGCACAGAGCGGGCGTTTGCTACCTCTAGATTGACTGCTTGTTCGATTTCTTCCACCAACTCTTTACGCATCGTTTCGAACTCAAAATCCATGCGTCCTTTGAGGAGCTGCATATCGCCTCCCGTTACCGAGGCTCCATAATCCCGGAAGATAACACCGCACAAGATATGCATTGCTGTGTGTGTGCGCATTAATTTATAACGATACTCCCAATCAATCTGTCCATGTGCGTCAGTTCCAATGGTTGGTAAATTGTCTTCACTGGCAATAAAATGAAAGACATCTTCGGATACCTTCTTAGCTCGCTTAACTGGATAGATAATATTTTCAATTGATAAAGTGCCGCTGTCAGCGGGTTGCCCTCCACCTCCGGGATAGAAAGCTGTTTGATCAAGAGTAATAGCCTGGTTGTCTTCATCTACTGCAGTAACAGATGCGTCGAATGATCTTAAATAGCTGTCGGTCTGGTAAAGTAAAATTGTCATTTCGCTACCTCAAGATAATGTGTTATGAGCGTGAATCTGCTTTAAAATGAATGAATCAAGATGCTGTATGATATGAACAACATAATAAAAATTAATAAAACAAATTCCAGATTTTTATTGTACCAGCTTGACCTTGGGAATTGACATTTTGCCATCAGTCAGGCAGAATCCTATTAATAAGATAAGATATATGGCACACTAATGAACTGCACCCTGAGCGTAGGTAATAATTGAAATCAAATTGAAGTGAAAATACCCCCATTTTATTACCTACAATTGGAGAATCAATATGGATGATCTAGTATTTTATTACCCTGAGGGACATGAAGCCCATTATGAACCTGGGCATCCTGAAAGACCAGACCGCTTAGAAGTAATCCGTGAGTCGCTTCAGAAGGCAGGTTGGTGGGACGATTATCCTCATCTCGAATCGATCTCTCTATCCCCTGAATTTTTAAGTTCAATACACACCCCTGAATACTTGGCAACGTTAGAAGCTGCGTGTCGACAGGGAGCGCACTTGGATGCAGATACGTACACCACTCCCGATTCTTGGAGGTTAGCTCACAATACTGCTGGCGGAGCTGTTGCTGTGGCTGGAACAGTATGGGAGGGGAAGAGCAAAATGGGATTAGCACTCACGCGTCCACCTGGTCACCACGCAACATCTAATCGTGGAATGGGATTCTGCTTATTAAACAACATTGCCATAGCGGCTGAATACTTGATCACAGGGGGAGGGGATAACCTAGCCCATGTCCGGCGGCTTGCGATTGTGGACATTGATCTGCACCACGGAAACGGGACCCAGGATATATTTTGGAATCGGGGGGATGTGCTCTATGTATCGACACACCAGTCGCCGTTTTATCCAGGAACGGGAGCATTAAGAGAAACCGGAGCCGGTCGTGGGGAGGGATTAACAGCGAATTTCCCACTGCCACCTGGAACAGGGGACCTGGGTTTTCAGGCTTTCATGGATGAATTGATCCTACCTATACTGGATCGGTTTTCACCTCAGGTGCTGTTGATAAGCATAGGTTTTGACCCGCATTGGAGAGATCCTTTAGGTCATTTGATGCTTTCCGCGCAGGGGTTTGGCGGTCTTATCAGGAGTTTAGTCATATTTGCTGACCGAAATTGTGAAGGACGAATTGCGCTGTTCCTGGAAGGGGGGTACGATCTGGATGCGGGCGCTGCCTGCCTACAAGCTGCGGTTGCGGTGCTGCTGGATGTGGAGTGGCAGGATTATCTGGGACCTTCACCGCGCCCGGAGGGTAAATCATGGACCTCTGTCCTTCGGGAGGCGCACAACATTTGGGGTATCTAAAATTTCCTCAGGAAAAAACCCGATTGTCCTATATCTCTTTTAGGATCATTAAGAGAATAACCAATTTAAAGCTCCATTAGGAGTCTTTTAAATTTATGATCTGGTATTTACTTATAATTATAGTCGTCGCGACCGGTTTTCTAACAATTTTAGGATTTGTGGGGCGGATATGGTGGGTTCTAGATATATTCAGTCACTTTCGAGTGCAGTATGCGGTCATACAAGCGGTTAGTGGATTAATCTTTCTTGTGGGAGATCAAAACCTTGCTGCCGGAATGGCATTTTCTTTTATGTTCATAAATATCGCAGTTATATCTCCCTTATATTTGCCCTCATCCCAAAACGAATCTAATAACAAAGTCTACCGTCTGCTGTTGGTAAATGTGCTGCAGTCCAATCACTCGTATGGTCTAATAGAGGCATTAATCAAAAAGGATTCTCCGGATTTCATCGTCTTGGTTGAACCGAATCAGAATTGGTTAGATCAGCTAGAAGATGCATTGATAGATTATCCATATCGTTGCAGCCGGACCAGGGAAGATAGCTATGGGATTGCCCTATTCAGCCGGGTGGAATTGGATCATTGCGACATTCGAATTTTTGGAGATGCTGGTGTTCCATCGGTAGTTGCTAAAACCACATTGTCGGGAGGATCTTTTACGTTCATTGGAACCCACCCGCCTCCACCTAAAGGGTCCGTTAACAGTAGACTCCGCAATCAGCAGTTGGTTGAAATGGCGCAGTTTATCCGATCGCTACCCGGCGCTGCCATCATGTGCGGAGATTTGAATATATCACCGTGGTCAGTTTATTTCCATTCTTTCTTAAGCGAGAGTAGACTGCTTGATAGTGGTAAGGGTTTTGGAGTGCAGCCCACCTGGCCGGTTGAATGGCCAATAATGCGAGTTCCAATTGATCACTGCTTTGTTTCAGAGAGTATTCAGGTCATTAACCGAAAGACTGGTCCCAAAGTGGGGTCCGATCATTTTCCATTGCTGGTGGATTTTGCGATATGCGAAAGTTGAATAATCCGGATTTTCGTAGACCGTTAGAATAATGAGGTTTAAAAAAAAACAATCGTTATGCAAGCGCTGAATTAGCGTGAATTAGTAATTTAATATTGTTTGGTTGAAAATCAATCACGGAGCTTGTAGAGACTGCAGAGAAATTCAATTCAATATGTAGGAGACAAAATTAGATATGGGAACTATTACTATAAGATGGATTGAGCAACATTTGATGATGGCCAGCGACTCGAATGGGCATTCAATTGTAATTGGGCGCTCACCTGAACCGCAGTTTGAATGGGAGGGAGTTAAACCCTCAGATTTGCTGCTGATGGCTGTAGCTTCATGTTCGGCATATGATGTGGTTGAGATATTGACCAAGCAGCGTGAACCGTTGCTGGACCTGAAAGTAACCTGTGTGGGTAACCAGGATTCAACCCCTCCATATATTTTTACCAGTATACACGTACACTACATTGCACGTGGGGATATCAATCCTGATAAAATGCAGAAAGCGATCAATTTATCTGAAGACAAATATTGTTCTGTAATTGCCACTCTGCGACCGGGTGTGCCAATCACAAGCGATTATGAGATCTTAGATAAGCAGAGAGCAGAGTAGTGGAATCGAAATCAATAAAAATCTCAACTAAAGAATATCGGGCTCGATGTGAAGTGCTGTGCGAGCATTTGAAGTTATCTGGACTTACCGGTGTAGTTCTTTTTAATAACTACTTTATCCTGTATTACACGGGATTCGCATTCATACCGACGGAAAGACCGGTCGCTTTTATGATGAACACCAAAGGTGAAAAGGCACTATTTGTCCCGAGGTTGGAAGTCGAGCATGCTCAAGCAAATGCGGTGGTAGATCAGGTAGACCAGTATGTGGAATATCCATATGAACCGCATCCTCTCAATAAGCTGCTGGACATATTAGAGGATTTGGGGATTAGTAAACAATATGCTGCAGACCAGGATGGTTATCCGTGGATTCTTGGATATAAAGGTCCGAGTCTCAGTGAACTAGCGGGTGAAAAACCACTGCAAATTGCGACTTTCATTGAAGAGCAAATGGCAATCAAGAGCCAGTCTGAGGTAAATTTGATTATGGAAAGTGTGAAGTGGGGAAATCTGGCTCATACTTTGCTGCAGCGCTACACACATCCAGGATTGACGGAGACCGAAGTCAGCTTACGGGCCAGCATGGAGGCAACGCTGTGCATGTTGGATACGATTGGACCAATTTACAGAGCTCAGAACCCGTTTTCTGATGGTGCAAGTGTTGGATACCGGGGGCAAATAGGTCGTAATGCGGCGATACCGCATGCGTTGGCAAGCAATATAATCTTCCAGGAGGGGGATGTGTTGGTAACCGGAGCATCTGCACCTGTGTGGGGGTACAATTCAGAACTGGAGCGTACGATGATCATTGGTTCTGCGAGCGATGAACAAAAAAGGACCTTTGACCATATGTTGAAATTGCAGGAAAAGGCCTTCCAGGCAATAAAACCGGGAAGCAGATGCGCTGATGTTGATCGGGCAGTGCGCGCTTATTACGAAGAACATAATTTAATGCCGTATTGGAAGCATCATGTCGGGCATGCAATCGGACTTCGTTACCATGAAAGCCCGTTCTTAGACCTGGGTGACCAAACTGAAATCAGCCCAGGCATGGTGTTTACGGTTGAACCGGGCTTATACGTTCCTGGGTCAGGAGGCTTCCGGCACTCGGATACAGTGCTAGTAACGGAGGGCGGGATTGAAATAATGACTTATTACCCGCGCGATCTTGAGAGCTTGACTATCTAAAATTTTTTGTGCTTTAAAGATATAAGTGAGGCGACCATGATGAACCAGGTATTAACCTCAAGGTTTGAGGGGGCTTTGATCCTGGCGACACGTTTGCATATAAACCAGGTTAGAAAAAGTACCAGGATTCCCTATGTCGCCCATCTGCTGGCGGTTACTGCGCTTGTTTTGGAGGACGGCGGTGATGAAGACCAGGCGATCGCGGCGCTACTGCATGATGCGGTAGAAGATCAAGGTGGTATAGAGATACTTGATGATATCGGAAGACGCTTTGGAGAGCGTGTGGCACGAATTGTGGAAGGCTGTAGCGATTCTTTTGAATCTCCCAAACCGCCATGGAGAGAACGCAAAGAGAATTATTTGCGTCACCTGCGCGAAGCAGATATTGATATACTGCGCGTATCGTTGGCGGATAAACTGCATAATGCATGTTCGATACTGCGCGACCTGCAGCAGCACGGTGACGTGATTTGGGAGAGGTTTAAAGGTGGGGAAGATGGAACGATTTGGTATTACCGCTCATTGGTGGATGTTTTTCGCAATAACGATTTTTCTCCGATGGTAGGTGAATTGCAGCGTGTAATTAACAAGATCGAAGGCTTGACCGAAGGAGGCGAGTAGGCTGCAGAACACTGCTGGGATATTGTATTGGTTACAATCAGTGTGGGTTATTAGCTGTTAACCTTGGAGAGATGCGTCGTTTTTGCTTTAAAATGTGTCCCAGAATACAAAGCTCGTGTTATAATGATTTATTAAACTAGAAGGGAAATCAAAACTGGATCATGAACGACGAAAATAGCCTGCACCAAGATGTCCCAGCGATAGACCAACCTGCAGCAGCTCAAGATAGGGGGATGGATGTTCAGCACGGTGAGCAGAAGGAATTAACCTCTGAACAAAAGAAGCTGATGGTCATTGCCATTATTGTAGTGCTGTTAATAGTTGTCTTGATTGGCGTGAGTATCTACTATTTGTTGCAGCCCAGTACAGATACTGAGCGAATCAGAAATATTTTCATAATATTTATAGCACTCGTATCACTGTTAATAGGCTTGACTTTTGTGGTTTTGATGGTGCAGTTGGCTAGGTTTATCAACTTATTGAATAATGAAGTTCAACCAATACTAGAGTCGACCGATGAAACGGTCAGTAATTTACGAGGAACAACTGAATTCTTGAGTAACAACCTGGTTGAACCTGTTATCAAGATGAACGAGTACGTTTCAGCTATTCTTCAATTATTCCAAACGATAGGTCTTGCAAGAAAAACCCCGAAATCTACAACAAAAAAAGGAGAATAAAAAGATGTCGAATGATAATGGAAATTTTGGTTCGTTCTTTACCGGCTTGGTTCTTGGCGGTCTGATTGGTGCAGGAATAGCTCTATTGTACGCGCCTCAATCAGGTGAGGAAACCCGTATTCTGATAAAGGACAAAAGTGTTGAATTGAAGGATACGACTGTAGAAAAGGCGGATCAAGCCCGTGTTCAAGCGAAGCAGAAAGCATCAGAATGGCAGGAGAAGGGTAAGGCTGCTTATATAGAAGAAAAAGCTAAACTCACAAAGAAAACCGGAAAAACTGAGGATGTAGATATAGTAGAAGAAGTTATCGAAGTAGAAGAAGAACCTGGTGAAGCTTAGGCGTAATCTTTCTACTGTTGAAAGTTCATTCAATTTGATAATAAGACCGGTAAAGTAGAAGCATTAAAATCTGCTTCTTAAACCGCAATATTATAGCATCAAGCACAAGAGACCCGGTTTTGAATTGCTGTTAATCGCAGGCTGAGTTAACTGTTGAAACTGGGTTTTACTTATTAATTGGGATTGTATAATACGCTAATTACATCCACCACTGCATCACAAACGTCACCTGCCAATACTGAAGCAGAGTTTCCTATGGTCTCAGCCGCCAACAGCCCCGCCTGGGCGTGAATCCATGCACCTGCAACAGCCGCCTGAAAACCATCCACTCCCTGTGCTCTCAGACCAGCGATCAGCCCTGATAGAACATCACCGGTTCCTGCGCGCGCTAATGCTGGAGTGGCAACAGGAATGACCGCCGCTTGACTATCCGGTGCTGAGATCACCGTAAATGCACCCTTCAATACCAGGATATGTCCCCACTTGCGGCTGAAATCACGGGCAATCTCCAGTCGATCAGTCTGGATTTCTTGGGTAGACAATCCTGTTAGCACAGACATCTCGCCAGGGTGGGGGGTAAGAACAGTTTGTTCGGGCAGATAGCTCCACCAACCTGGAATTTTTACCAATAGTTTTAGTCCATCCGCGTCAATTACCAGCGGTGGCAAATTTGACTTATAATGACTCGAAGTGCTAGCATTCGACTTCTTTGCACCGAGCTTGCTGTTTAATTCAAAGTCAATATTTAATATTCGGGAAAGGAATTCGCCAGTCGTACCTTCAAGACCAAATCCCGGTCCAAGCAGGAGAGATGTGGCGCGCTCAAGGTTGGATTGCAAGATGTTGGAGGCTTCAGAAGCGATAAAACCGCCTTTGTGGGGCAATGGCAGCCATGTCGCTTCAGGAAATTGTCCAGCAAGAGGAGCGTGAAGCGGGGTGGGTATAGCAAGAGTGACCAATCCGGCTCCGGAGCGGAATGCAGCCTGACCGGCTAGTAAAGCTGCGCCAGTGTATTTTATTGAACCAGCAACTACCATTAAAGTGCCAAAAGTTCCCTTATGAGCGTCAAGCGGTCGGATAGGCATATACTGGCGGACACTTTCAAAATCTGGCACAGTACAATTGACTGCTTTCCAGGTCTCTGATTCTTCACCTTTCTCAGGCAGTCCGATACTAATGACCCGCAGGTCTCCCAATAAACTAAATGCCGGGAACTTCATCAAACCACTTTTAATAGCCGCCATTGTAACGGTGAGGTTGGCTGGAATGCATTCGGGTGAAGTTTCACCACTGTCACAATCTATTCCGGAAGGACAATCGACAGCGACAACAATAGGCGGTTGCGGTTCGTTTTGAATTTCTATGCGAATAATATCCAGGATCTCGGCCAGGGGTGGATTTAAAGGCAAGCGAATCCCGGTACCTAATACGCCATCCACTAGGATTGCATGATCTCGTATGATTTTAATCAATCCAGAACGATTTTTATCATCTTCAATATTGTGTATAACGCCTCCTGAACGTGACAATCGCTGCATAAGAGCATCGTCCGCTGGTCTGGGACGGACTATATATGCTGATGCTTGCCAGCCTTTCTCAGCCAGGTAAGATAATGCGACCAAAGTATCCCCTCCATTGTTGCCAGATCCTACTAAACCCAGTACGCCTCCGTCCTTTAAGTCGCAGTACTCTTCTAATATAATTTCTGCTAACCCGTGTCCAGCGTTTTCCATCATGGTCTCGTAGGTCAATCCATGCGCATTTGCTTCCCGTTCAATGGAAATCATCTCTGCAACTGTGACCAGTTTCATTTTTACCTCCAATCTGAACCCACAATTCAAATGGAACCTGATATTACTCCAATTACTAAAGAGAAGTTTACCGCGTTTTTGAGTAAAAAAGATAATCTAAATATGACCGTGGGAGGTGTTTTGATCTGAAGTAGTTTTTCCCATTTGTTGAGAAGTGAGATTGATTAGGCTGGCATCTAAAGAACGGATGCATATCCAAAGAGAGGATGCTTAATGCCTCCCATTAGAGATTTCTTGGGAGTTAGCGAGGATGCTGTATAGATCGAGCAGTGGAGTATGATTGTCTATTTAGAATCATTGGCACGCAATATGCAATGGTATGAATGATTACAAATACTTTGGTCATTTTGGAGTGCGTGAATGTCTTCCTATAGAGTTCTCTCATTAGATGGTGGTGGTATCCGGGGGCTAATAACAGCCATACTGCTTGAAAGGATGGAGGAGGCTCATCCGAGATTTTTATCTTATGTAGATCTATTCGCAGGTACATCTACAGGAGGGCTGTTGGCTTTAGGGTTGGCTTCCGGAATGGCACCAAAAGAAATTCGAAGTTTATATGAGGAGATGGGTAAACAAGTTTTTTCCAATTCCTTCCTGGATGATGTATTGGATTTAGGTAGTCTGATCGGTGCAGAATACGGCATCGGCCCATTGAAGCGGGCATTAGAACATCGATTTGGTGACATGCGATTGGGTGATTTACCCAAGAAGGTGCTGGTCTCGTCTTTCGACTTGGATAACTGCCCCCAAGATAAGAATCGGTTGCGCACGTGGAAGGCTAAGTTCTTTCATAATTACCCGGGGTTAGATTCGGATGGCGATCAGAAAGTTGTAGATGTAGCTCTGAGAACCAGCAACGCACCTACATATTTCCCTATATACCAGGGATATGTTGATGGCGGTGTAGTGGCAAATAATCCAAGTGTGTGTGCAATGGCGCAGGCTCTTCATCCACTTACTGGGGGACAGGATTTAACAGACATCGTATTGCTATCCCTGGGTACTGGTCACAACCCGAAGTTTCTCCCCCAACAGCAAGGTGATTGGGGCTTGTTACACTGGGCACCCCATATGGTTGATCTTGCTCTTGAGGGGAGCGCAGGTCTGGCGGATTACCAATGCAGACAGATCTTAGATCACCGTTATCACAGGATCAATCCTGTGCTGCCGTACCGTATCGGTATGGATGAAGTGGATAAAATTCCACAGATGATCGAGATAGCAATCCAGGTTGAATTAGACAGCGCAATTCAGTGGATTAATAAATATTACTTATCATGATCCATCGAGGGAGAGACTCTACCAATTTCCCCAAAATTATTCTGGTATTCTCTTCGAACACTTTTGGGCTTTCGTAAGCTTCACCACCGTTTTCACCAACTAGATCACTGACACCGCGTAAAATCAATAAACGCGTCATATTGAGGCTCGCAGTATGTGCTATAGCGCCAGATTCCCAATCCCCTGCAACCGCGCTGTATTTCGATTTCAGTTTCTTTATGTCCTCAGCTACCAAGTCTCTATCTCCCGAGACTATCAGGGTGCGATAGACATTTAATGGATATTCGCTTTCTAACCATGAAAGATCAATTTCTGTGGTGTAATGGCCAATATGATCATCGTTATTGTACATCTGCTCGATAATGTCGTATACAATGGTTTTTTCTGCCATTATTATGGTTCCGCTTTCAATTTCTCCCTCGAAACCCCCGCAGGTACCTAAATTGATAAGTAAGTCTGGCGAATATTTATCAATCACATACTGAGTTGAAGCAGCGGCTGAAATTTTCCCCCAACCCCCGTGAAAGAACACAAGTGGTATCGAAGACGGACCTGTATGATCTTTTAATTCAATAGTCGTATTTGTACAGAACCACTCACCAAATGGAGAGATTTTAATTTCAACATCCGGATACAGTTTTCGAACGGCACTCCACTCGATGTTGGCAGATATTAGAATAACGATTTTTGGTTCTGTAGAGTTATTGGATTTCTTCATCAAACATCTGAAGGTACCAATGTTGGAGTAAATCGCTTGTGGGTTTGCCATGGATGGAGTCCGATTTATCCAGCATGGCAGCGGGAGGATAGAAGCCGCGGGATACAAATCCGGATAACCATTCATGCTCATTTATGGCATTTAGGATTACGTTGTATAGATCAAATTGCGCCTTAAGATCCGGATCAGAAGGGTATGATATTGCCAGGACAATGGATTTCTCAGTCTCCGATTGGATAGGTTCAACTTTGGTTTCCAACCAATTCGAAAATTCTTCAGAGATCAATTGAGCCTCGTTTTGATCTCCAATTGCGATACTTTCAGAAGGTGACCATATTATATAGATTTGATCGACAGTTTCTATTAATAGCGGTAGATTATCAATTTCAGTATTTGGCAATGCCCATAAGAGCAGTCCGTCAAAACGATCTCTGACATCAGCAACTAAATCACGCCAGCGCGCCTCTGCATCTGATGGAACAGCTGAGGATGTCCCATCCGGAAGGATTCCTCCGGGTAATGCTGGAGCAACCCATTCCCCACCCAGGATGAGGGCTTGAGCGTCGGACTGATTTGCCAAATCCGCGTGGTGCAGGATAAACTTGCTGTATTGATCGAACCAGATCAACCACCAACTGTAATCACGAGGAGCGCTCTGCCACCACTCATTAACTGGAATATTGAAACGCGGTGATGGATAGAGGGCAATATTCATACCTCGTTCAGTGCCAATTGCCACGGCATCCATGTTGTCAAACCAAAGAGCATCGACACCTGGAATGGGTTCAAGGACAGGTGGATTATTTCCCGGCAGATTGCGTCCATATGTCCACGTGGGAGAGAGGATCAACCAATTGCTGCCGTAATCACTAATCTCTTCAAATGCGTCAGGAAGCCTGACCATCCAGGATGGGTGAAATTGGGGAATTGTTTCAACTCCTGCCCAAAAATTTTCATCACGAATGTTTACAGTAGTTGAAGGAATATCGGGAGCTTGAAAATTTGTCCCAACATCAACCCAGGCAGAAACCTGGTCGGTTATGGTTTGGGGTTCCTGGCTGATTTCTAATGCGCGGCCGTCGCCGTATAGACCGGGTGTGGCGATATCATCAGCTATGCCGCATTGTCCATTGCGACAGTAGCGATAGCTGAATTCTCCTGGCAAATTCATAGGGCTGTAAAGAACATATGCCCAGCGGTTCTCACCGATATACCACATTGGTATAGATTCGGTCCATCCGAATAATGGTTTGAACTGGATTGAAACAAAGTCTCCTGGAGGTGTTTCGGTTGGTACGTCTAGATCGAAGAATAGTGTTGAGGACACCCCTGAAGACCAGGTTTCAATTTCATCCTTTATCTTTACATCCTTTTCAGGCACGATAAACTGGCGTATGCGATAATCGCCAGTCATGTAATGTTCGGCATTCCAGAAACCATCACCGAGCGTGTATTTGTAGCGAATGTCTACACCAACCGGTAAGCTTAATGTCAATTCGTAACGTCCATCAGAGAGTGGGTTGAGGGTAGGCATTTTGGTTGCTATTGTGCTAATACCTCCGCTTAAATTGGCAAATGTATTACCTAACTGGTGAATATTCCCTGCAAGGCGGACTGGGATCACCGGTGGAGTATCCGGTGGAACGTTGACGATAAATGAAACGTCAACCAAATCTGACCTTGACATCCTCAGTGGGGTTGGAGTTGTGGAATCGGCAGCGATTCTGGCACCTTGTTGAAACGTTTTGTACGAACCATCTAATGCATAACCGATAAGATTATGAATCCCTGTAGGCAGTCCTTCAATGACAAAAGAACCATTCGAATCGGATATGGTTTGAGCACCTCCTGCTTCTATCAATAAATTTGGGATCCCCTGACCTGTAAGAGCATCGATCGCTTCACCCATGATCCTTCCGGTTGACCCGTTGAAAAGCGTGTCGGTCCATTGGCTTACGATGTCTTTTACAACAGTTGTACCATTTACCTGGTAAAGCCGGTATCGAACAGGACTACTATCCGTGAAATGTTCAGCGACCTGAGCTGAACCCGCCTGGCGTTCGTAGCGATACTTGATCACTGAACCAGTTTTAAACGGCAGGCTGATAGAATAAATTTTCTCTGAGGAGTCTGATCCTTCGGATTGGGCTTCTTTTGCTTCCATCGGATAATACTCAGGGTTAAGTGCCAAACCGGTGACTTCATCAAGTACGCTCAAGAAGATAGTTTCTCCTGCAGGTGTATTCTCTGGAAGTTGAACCTGGAAGGTAATTTCAGTTTCCTGAATTGCGGGCTCAGGTGTGAAAGTCGGAAGTATCCCAGAATTAATGACTTTGATGTTTTGAATTAGCGAGGTCAAGGATTTGATTTCAGGGATTTCTGAAATCTCAGATATTTCCAAATCGCATGCTGTTAAGCTGATAGCCAATAATAGCATGCTCAATAAGATATTTTTTAAAGGTGAGTTGGGTATCATATGGTGAACCCCGGTTGGATTTGTAGGATGAAGATTTGAATATTGAAATATACCCATTAGAAGGTGCAAGAAATGTTCCTGTGTAAAGATTCAATAAGTGATAATGCTAGCCATTGAATTTGTTGCGCATAGGTATTTGATATATGTAATCAATCCCGTAATCATGTATCGAATTGCGGGATTAGTAAACAGCTAAAATACTTAATACCCTTTGAAATTACTGCTATTCCCCTTGAGTTGGATGATGGAGTGTATTAACTCATTTCAGGAACAAAGTAAACATCAGTCGGTTTTAGCTGACTGTTACGCAGGAACTTGGGCATCACCGGCATGCCTATCCAATCTAAAGAGGCATCATCCGGATTTAATCCCATCAACCGGGTAAGTAGTAGAGTATTTACATCCTCGAATTCAACCAGTGCCAGGATGAAAGGAGTTTCTGGCAAAAATTCCTCAGACCCGAAATGGCAGACTGTAAAAGCGTGAACTTGAGCCTGACGGTCAGTGATGTCTATCCATTCTGTCTCAGCCCCTGAATATATGTCGTGACCGCGCGGAGTTGCGTATGTGTAACTGCTTTCAGGTTCACGATTGGCCAGCAGTTTCTTGTTACTCAGGCCAGCAAACCAGGGACTATCCTGACCGTAGGAGTGTAAATATGTAATCTTGTATTCCTGTTCAATCTGAAGAGGGGCTAACCGTTTGAGAAATGCCAATGATTCTGGATCGGTATCGATCGGAAAGGGAACGCCATGGACAATATATCCACCTAAGGTTTCTGCTCGTTTGGAAGGTAAGTTTGACATAGGGACCTCTGATTATTGTGTTGAATATTATGATTTGTTAGTTTATCTTCAACCTTCTACCACCGGGAGAGGGGTGGAATTTGAAGAGATGTTAATTATCTAATCCTGTTTACCTAAGATGGAAACCGTGACATAAGTACCGGTGCCGGCGTGGCTGTGTATTGCACCTCGGCGAGCGTAATTAACCTGTAAAGTATTATCTCCGAAATGCTGCTCGATGGTTCCCTGGAGCTGCCAGATAGCGAAAACAGCCTGCATTAAACCAGTAGCGCCTACAGGATGACCACAGGCAATTAAACCGCCGGAGGGATTGACGGGGCATTGCGGTTCTGCCGTTAGTTCGAGACCATAATCAATGTCTGGCATATATGC
>Ga0114922_10003748_pt1 | contig 14151 bp, 12 predicted proteins | sample AartaG_FD_100975 | JGI IMG/M metagenome (GOLD analysis project Ga0114922, IMG submission 100975) | Deep subsurface microbial communities from Aarhus Bay to uncover new lineages of life (NeLLi) - Aarhus_00045 metaG | ecosystem: Environmental > Aquatic > Marine > Oceanic > Sediment | place...
ATTTAAATTAACATCACTTTTAATAAATTTCAGCTGGCCAGCTTCAATTTTTGATATATCAATAATATCATTAATGATTGTTAATAATTGATTGCCACTGGAATGTATATACTCTATAAATTGTTTTCTTTTTTCATCTGATAAACCTTTATTATCAATCATTTTAGTAAAGCCAAGTATGCCATTCATAGGAGTCCTGATTTCATGGCTCATATTCGCTAAAAAGGCTGTTTTTAACCGGTCGCTTTCTTCTGCTTTTTCTTTTGCTCTTATTAATTCCTTTTCATAAAATTTTTGAGTAGTAATATCCCGGGCAATAGAAAATGCAATATTTTTATCAACTAATGGTTGCGAAATCCATGAAAACCACTTATAAGAACCATCTTTACAACGGTACCGGTTTTCCAGCATGATGGTATTTACATTGTTTTTAATTTTTTCATTAACGGTATCAATAGTTCTTTTTATATCGTCAGGGTGAAGGAAATCAAAAAGCGATTTTTTTAAAAATCCCTCCTGTGAATATCCGAAAACCCTTTCAAATGCAGGATTTACTTTTAAGAAATGCCCATCAAGGGTTGTAATACAAATTAAATCTGTTGACAGGTTAAATATCTTACTCAACTCATCTTCGGCTTTTTTCCTGTCAGTAATATCAGTAGAAATGCAACAAATAGCGAATATATTTTTTTCATTATCATAAATAGGAAATTTGCTTGAAAGTAAAGTATATGAATTACCATTAACCGACACAATTTCTTCAATACTTAAAGTTGTTTTATTATTAATTACATCTGTATCGCTATTTACAATCTTATCTGCATACTCTTTAGGAAATATATCATAATCGGATTTACCAATAACCTCAATATTATTTTGTCTGAATAATACTTCAAATTGTTTGTTTACTAATAAATATCTCCCCGTAAGGTCTTTTAAATAAATTACTGAATTGGCATTATTTAAAATCGACCTAAATCGTCCTTCACTTTCTTTCAATGCATTTTGAATGCTCTTTCTTTTTGTAATGTTCTCAAATGATATTCCAAAGTAATTCTTACTTAGAGGAAAAGCTTTCACCGAAAAAAATCGCGGCCCGGTATTTTCATTACTATAATATACTTCTTTTAATTCTGAAGATTTTCTGGTCTTTATCACTTTATCCAGTAATTTGATAATCCCATTTTTTTCAAATTCAGGAAAACTTTCTCTAATAGTCTTATTTACAATATCATCTTTTTTGACACCTGTAATTAGTTCAGATGCAGGATTAGCATAAATTAATCTAAGGATTTTACTGGCTGGGGAACCTTCTAATTTAAGGACATAAACACCATAATAAAAATGTTCAATAATGCGAAATTCCTGAGCATTTATTCCTTCTGTACTATTATTTTCGATAATAGTTACATCATTTTGCTCTGCCAATTTAATTTCAAATTCTGATAATTTTTTATTTTTTTGTTTTAATTCATTCAACTCAGCAATTAATTCAGAATATGATTTTTGATTTTCGAATTGTTTTATGTTATGGAGCTCTTCCTCAAGCCTCACAACTTTCTCTTCAAGCTCGTTATACGAAAGCTTATTCATATCACTCATAATTTAAGCAATGACCTTTATCCTATATGTAAGTTACAAAATATTATTTATTAATACATACATTAAGGAAAACATTTACTCCAAAAAACTTATTTATTTATTATCAGAACCTTTGCGCCTTTAATCTTTCTTTGCTTAATTTCAGTAAGAGCCTTGTTAGCCTCTTCAAGCTGATATTCCTGAATTTCAGGCTTGATTGGTATTTGTGAAGCGATTTCCAAAAACTCCATTACATCACAACGTTCAACATTTGCCACACTTTTAATTTCTTTCTCCATCCATAAATGTTTGTGATAACTTAATCTTTGCAGATATTCTTTATCAAAGTTTTCTTTTCTTATTGCATTTATTATCAGCCTTCCTCCCGGATTTAAATTGGCAAGAGCTTCGACCATTGGTTTCCATACAGGTGTGGTATCTATTATACAATCAAGATAATCAGGTGATTTGTCTGAAGTATCACCTGTCCATTCTGCCCCTAATTGCCTGGCAAAATCTCTTTCTTTGACGCTTCTTGCGAAAACGTATATTTTAGTATCAGGATACTTGTGTCTCACCATTTTAATTACAAGGTGAGCGGATGCGCCAAATCCTGTTAAACCTAAAGATTCTCCGTTTTTTATGGATGAAAGTTTTAATGAACGATATCCTATAGCCCCGGCACATAATAAGGGCGCAGCTTCGGCATCAGAAAATGTTTCAGGGATATTATATATAAAATCTTTATCAGCTACCATATATTCTGCGTAACCTCCATTAACATCCCTTCCTGTTGCCTTAAAATCATAACACAGATTTTCCTGTCCTGATAAACAATATTTACACTTCCCGCACGATGTATATATCCATGCCACTCCTACTCTATCCCCGATCTTTATAATGCTGTGCTCATCATATACATCCTCAATAATTCCAACAACCTGATGCCCTAATATTATCGGAAATTTATCCGGGGGCGTTCTTCCTTCAATCTCATCTAATTCCGTATGACATACTCCGCAGGTTTTAACTTTTATTAAAACCTCATTTTTCCCTATTACCGGATTTGGTATATCAGCTAATTTCAAAGGCTGATAGTTTTTGTTTAAATCACATATTTCATGTAAAAGCATCGCTTTCATGACTCATGCTGATTAAATTTTTAAAAAAGTTAAATTTAGTTATCAGGCCCCCAAAACCTGTTTACCTGAGCATCTTCTCAGACTTTGTGTTATTTTAATGAGTGTTCATCTAACGTAGCTAATCTTCATCATATTCGTATTACCCCTTTTTATTACGGGAATGCTTCCTACATGTACTGCAACATCATCATCTTTTATATAACCTTTATCTTTCAATATTTTCAGAGTACTATCAATAGCATCATTAATATGCGTTCGATGATCCAGGTAAAACGCTTTTATCCCCCAAACCAAAGATAATTTTTTCACCAAACTTTTATTAGATGTGAAAGCATAAATATTTGCTTTAGGTCTGTGGCTTGATATTTTATATGCAGTTGCACCTGAATAAGTAAAAGTTATTATTGCTTTTGCATTTGTTAAATCAGCCATCCTGCAAGCATTATAACAAATGGATTCAGGTAGGTATGATACTGATTTGCAATCAGGTATATGTTCATGTTTTAAAACAAATTCTTTTCCTTCAGCATAATCGATGACTCTTTGCATAGCATTAATAGCAGAAATTGGATATTTGCCTATTGATGTCTCCCCGCTTAACATAAGTGTGTCAGCACCATCAAAAACTGCATTAGCTACATCATTAGCCTCAGCCCTGGTTGGCCTGAAATTAAAAATCATGCTTTCAAGCATCTGAGTTGCTATGATAACCGGTTTTGAACTTTTAATACATTTATTTACTATTTGTTTTTGAATCAGAGGAACATGATCAAAAGACACTTCAACTCCCAGATCTCCCCTTGCAACCATTATACCGTCAGAAACGTCAATTATATTATCAATTTCCTCTAACGCTTCAGGTTTTTCAATTTTAGCTATAACCTTAATATTTTTTTTCTTTTTCTTTATTATTTTTTTCAAATCAGCGATATCAACAGATGATCTAACAAAAGAAAGTGCAAGCCAATCTATATCATGATCTAAAATAAAGTTTACATCATTAACATCTTTACTTGTCAAACTGGGAAGAGAAATTTTTGTGTCCGGAAGATTTACACCCTTATTTGATGATAAAATGCCTCCATGGATTACCTTGGCTTTGACTTTGTCTTTCCTGTTTGTTTCTAAAACCTTTAATTCTATTTTTCCATCATCAATAAGAATTGTTTCACCTTCTTTAACATCCCTGGAAAATTCCTTGTAACCTATATATAATTTATTATTGTCACTTGTACCTTCCTGGGTAAAGAAAAATATTTCTTCATTTTTGTTTAGCTCGATTGAGTTATTTTTTACATTACCTATTCTTATTTTTGGCCCTTGCAAATCGGCCATAATAGCAACATTACTATTTAGTTCCTCGTTCAATTCATGAATAGTATTAATAACATTTAAATGCTCCGAATGTGTTCCATGAGAAAAATTTAATCTGCACACATCTATTCCTTCCATAAATAATTTTCTTAAAACGTCTTTTGAACTGCTTGCCGGACCTATTGTCGCAATAATTTTTGTTTTTGATCGATCATGTCTTTCCATAAGCTAAAGAAAAGTTAAAAGTTAAAAGTATTTCATTTTTAGTCAAATTTAACTGAATAAGTTAAAATTAATTTCTTAAAGGCGAAATATTTAGTTAATAACTCTTTCAATCTTTTACGTTACTTATCCCCGGGGGTGGCCCAAAAACCAGAATCAATCGTCATTGCAAACGAAGTGAAGCAATCTGTATTTTATAAATCAATAAGTTGCGGATTGCTTCATAAACTCGCAATGACGTAAAATGTGCTTTTGGTCCAGCATTGTCAATTAGTGTATCTATATTAATATAAGATTTTGTAATCGTAAATATTATTTTGTGATTTACATTTAAATAATGACCTTTGGATTCTTTTTAGTTTACAGGCCTTAATGAAAGATTTAACAACTGGTAATGAAGGAAGTGTGATACTCAGGTTTGCAACTCCGATGCTTCTTGGGAATTTGTTTCAGCAATTATATAACGTAACTGATCGAATTATTGTAGGTCAGGCAATTGGTGACGAAGCCCTCGCTGCTGTTGGAGCGTCATACCCCATTCTTTTTGCATTGGTGTCATTTAGTATTGGCATAGCTTCAGGTGGTACTATTGTTATTGCTCAATATTTTGGTGCTAAGGACTATAATAATGTGAAGAAGGCAATAAGCACACTTTATATTTTTTTCTTTATCGCATCAATTATTTTATCTGTTGCTGGTATTTTATTAAGTGAGAGTATTTTCAGGCTTACCATGCTTCCTGAAGAGGTTATTCCCCAGGCTAAAACATATTTTATTATTATTTCTTCCGGTATAATTGTTTTCTTCGGTTTTAATGGAACCAGCGCAATTCTCAGGGGCTTAGGTGATTCAAAGACACCTTTATACTTTCTGATTATTGCATCAGTATTTAATGTAATACTTGACTTGTTATTTGTGATTGTATTGAAGTGGGGTATTAGCGGGGCTGCATTTGCAACTATTATATCCCACTTTGGGGCATTCTTAACTGCGATATTATATCTTAATAAAACACATAAATTAATAAATATAAATTTCCTCAGATTAAAATTTGACAGAAAGATATTTTATCATAGCGTAAAAATAGGTGTCCCGGCAGGATTTCAGCATACTTTTGTGGCAATTGGTATGATAGCCCTGTACAGAATTGTTAATGAATTTGGGACAGAAGTGACTTCGGCTTACTCAGCCGCCGGTACAATAAATAATATTGCTATGCTTCCTGCAATGAGTCTTAGCCAAGCCCTTGCTGCATTTGTCGGACAAAATCTGGGAGCCTCAAAAACGAACAGAGTAAAAGCAGGCATGAGAGCTACATTAATTATGGCTTCAGTATTATCCTTTGTTATTACTATTATGATTGTAGTATTTCGCAATTTATTGATGCACCTTTTCACTGACAGTACGGAAGTAATCCGTGTTGGTACCGAATATCTGATTATTGTTGGTTCTTTTTACTTATTCTTCAGCACAATGTTTACGTTTAACGGAGTGATGCGTGGCGCTGGCGATACCCTTATCCCGATGTTTATTACTCTGGTTGCATTATGGGTAATACGATTACCTTTAGCGGTTATTCTGTCAAAATTTATCGGGACTGACGGAATATGGTGGTCAGCCCCGGCATCATGGTTTACGGGGATGTTATTCTCATATCTTTATTATCTGTCAGGCAGATGGAAATCAAAAGTAATAGTCAGGAAAGTGGAAGACACAAATCTTGCAGTAAGCGCTTCAGTAATAGAATAAATGAATTTTTATTAACTTTGTTACTAACGCCGGATAAAATTTAACTTAATAAAGATATTATATTAGAAGATGATCAAATCAATGACCGGCTTTGGAAGAGCCAAATGTGTTATCGCAAATAAGAGTGTTTCTATAGAATTAAAATCATTAAATAGTAAACAACTTGATATTCATAGTAAACTTCCGAATATTTATCGCGAAAAAGATCTGGAATTAAGAAATGAATTATCAAACAGGATAATACGGGGGAAATTAGAATTAACTATAACAGTTGAATATACGGGTAAGGACATTGCATCATTAATTAATACGGATGTAATAAAAAAATACTACCGGCAGTTACAATCTATTAGTAAAGATTTGGAGATTAGTAACTCAGAGCCTTTAATGCAAGTTATCATGCGATTGCCTGATGTACTTAAAACTGATACTGAGGAACTTAAAGCTGAAGAATGGAAAATTATCTGGGACTCTTTCATTAAAGCTATTGATGAACTAAACAGTTTCAGAGAAAAAGAAGGGGCAGTATTAGGTAAAGACTTAATAAAACGCATTACTTTAATAGAGGCCTACCTGAAACAGATCGAAAATTTTGAACCACAAAGAGTTGAAAATATTAAAAAGAGAATTAATAGTAACTTAAATGAATTTATCGATAAGAAAAACATTGATCATACAAGATTGGAACAGGAATTAATTTATTATCTTGAGAAACTTGATATAACTGAAGAAAAGATAAGATTAAAAAATCATTGTCATTATTTTGTACAGGTATTGAATGAAAATAAGGGAAATACAGTTGGTAAAAAACTTGGCTTTATAGCTCAGGAAGCAGGAAGAGAGATCAATACCCTGGGTTCAAAAGCCAATGATTTTGAGATCCAAAAATTAGTTGTAATGATGAAAGATGAACTTGAAAAAATTAAGGAACAATTAATGAATATTCTCTAAAACATAAATATATGGCTGGTAAACTTATTATTTTTTCTGCTCCATCAGGAGCTGGCAAAACTACTATAGTCAGACATCTGCTTGGTATTAAAGATCTGAAACTTGAATTTTCAATTTCTGCATGCACCCGTAAAAAGAGAGACGGAGAAGTTGATAACAAGGATTATTATTTTCTTTCGGTTGATGATTTTCAGGCTAAGATTGAAGATGATGCATTTATTGAATGGGAAGAAGTATATAAAAATCATTATTATGGAACCTTAAGAAGTGAAATAGACAGAATTAAAACAGGTAATAGCAACATAATCTTTGATATTGATGTCAGGGGTGGAATTAATATAAAAAGTCAATTTGGAAATGATGCCCTGGCTATCTTTATTATGCCTCCTTCAATTGAAGAACTTAGCAATCGATTGGGATTCCGTGGTTCCGACTCTGAAGAAAAAATTAAAAGAAGATTACAAAAAGCACAGTATGAACTTAAATTCTCGAAAAAGTTTGATTTAATTATTGTCAATGAAGATTTAGATAAAGCATTGAAAGAAGCTGAAAAAGCAGTTAGAGATTTTATCTTTAATTAATCTTTTTGTAATGAAAACCGGCCTTTACTTCGGATCATTTAATCCTGTTCATATAGGCCATCTGGCTATTGCTAATTATATTGCTGAATTTACTGATATCGGAGAGCTTTGGTTTGTTATTAGTCCGCAAAATCCTTTGAAAAAGAAAACAGCATTACTTGAGGATTATGACCGTTACGAATTACTAAAAAGGGCAATTACTGAGGATGAAAATTTTAGAATTTGTGATATTGAGTTTAATCTTCCCAAGCCATCTTATACAATTGACACATTAACATATTTAAAAGAAAGACATCCTGATTACGAATTTGTTTTAATAATGGGTTCCGATGGATTACATACATTTCATAAATGGAAAAATCATAAAGAAATAGCTGGAAATTATCAACGTTACATCTATCCGAGACGTGGATTTGAAAATATTAACTTAACTGAACATAAAAATATTAAAGTTGTTGATGCACCAATAATAGAAATTTCTTCAAGTTTTATCAGGGCATCATTAGAAAAAGGAAAGAACATAAAACATTTTTTAAATAAAGAAGTTTATAAATATATTCTAAAAAAACATTTTTATAATACTTAGGTTTTGATGAATATTTATCTTAAAATCGCTTGGGCTTATACTTAAAATGTTTAACTTATATATAAATTTAAACAATCATAATAGCATAATTTCTAAACTTCAGTAAGTAAATGATTATTTATTAAGATTTTTTTGTTAATATGACATATCTTTATTCAATCTGCATATAATAATAGTATCAATTTTATTCTGAATAAATGGACAGAGATCTGATTTTTGTTCAAACTATGCTTTCCGACGAAATGGTAGCACATGGGTTCCCTGTAGTATATAAAGGGAAACTTAATCATGATATTCTGATGCTTTTCACATCTATGGCTGAAACTAAAATTGCCAGTACATGCAGAAACGTATCAGTTAAACGCAAAGTTTTTCATGTTATAGTAGAATGCCTGCAAAATATTACAAGACATTCTGATGATTTCGATGATGATGGAATTGGGAACGGTGTCTTCGTAGTTGGTGAGAGAGAAAATTATTATTATATCATTACCGGGAATATTGTGAGTATAAAAAAAGCTAAAGAGCTGGAAAAAACTATAGAGCATCTTAATAAGTTAAACAGAGATGAATTATCAAAATTGCACAAGTCATCAATAATCGATGGAGAATTATCTACCAAAGGAGGTGCAGGGCTCGGACTTATTGACATGCTGCGTAAGACAGGCGAAAAGTATGTTTATCAATTTTTAAAAATTGATAATGATTACCAGTTCTTTATACTAAAGGTTACAGTTCCGAGAGATTAATCTGCATTCACAATTACAATTACTGCTATCCTCATTATAGAAAATATACAAACAAGCCACAATTTCGTCTAGCCTCAATGCGAAACGAGTTACTTTCTTTCTGCCATAAAAAAAGTAAACTGGTTCAAGCGTCCGCTTGGACCTTTACTAATTTGGTATCACATTATTCCGGCAAATAGCCTGAGCACAAGCGCACGCCTGCCCGCCGTACTGAGTACTCTGGCAGGCGGGTTGTCTAGATTTTTTATTTTAACGAAATCCCCTCACTAAATACTTATATTATCCCATTAAGTGCAGTGTATCAGGGTTTATCTCAGAAAAAGAATTATAAACAAAATTGGCTTTCTTTAGTTTTCTCTTTGTATAGGTAGTTGTAAGTCCAATGCATTTCATTCCCGCCACTATTGCAGCTGTTATTCCAATTGGGGAATCTTCAAATACTATACAAGTTTCAGGTTTCGATTTTACCTTTTCTGCAGTGTATAAAAAAATATCAGGATTAGGTTTTGATTTGAATCCAACATGTTTTAACGAGTAAACATGTCCGTTGAATAATTCCTTTAAAGAAAGTTTCTGATCAACAATGCTTAGCAAATCCTCGTTCATTGATGTAGCAATACATGTTTTATACTTATTTCGGATTCTTTCATAAAAATCCATAAATCCCTTGATGAACTTAACTTCTGTATTAAATAAATCTTTTACTATTAAAAACCTTTCATTAGATAATACAGTATCATCTTCATATAAATTAAACTTCTTTTTTAATATTTTTGCACCTTCTGCAATGCTTCTGCCACCAAGTAAATGCTTAGTTTCACTTCTTCTATAACATATACCTCTCCTCCCGAGAAATATCTCCTGTTCCTTATCCCAAATATGTTCAGTATCTATTACTATACCTTCATTATCAAATATTATAGTATCAATCATACAATAAATAATGTATTTTTATTTTTGGAATTGAGTATAAAAATAAGGAAATAATAAAGCAATTGTCAGGCATTGGTTTTATTAGTGATGTTTTTATTTTTATGTTGACCACGAAGGTTGATAGGTAATATGCATATTAATCAATTATAAATGTAGCTAAAACTTTATAGATTGATATTTTAAAATGGTTATAAAAAAAGTATGTTTTCGTTATTATTGATATAAGATGAAAAAGATTTTATAATTTTGCTTGAATGTTTATAGATAATTTTATATTAATACCCTAGCAAAATGAAAAGATTAATTTTACTCGCCATCCTTATTTTTGGCATTATTGGCTATTCATATGGCCAGTTTGATATTAAAGGCAAGATCAAAAATAAATCCAAAAGCCGTGCTGATCGAAAAACAGATCAGTCTATAGATAAAGGACTTGATAAAGTTGAGGACGGCATAGGTAACATCTTCAAGAAAAATGACAAAGAAACTGATGAAGAAAAAGAAGCTGTGGAATCAGACATTGAAGATGATGCAGGAATTGAAAAGTCTGCTGGTCAGGCCTCTTCAGAGTCTTCGGAACAACTGTCTGATGATACACAAAAAGAATCATCTCCTGAATTGAAATGGTCGAATTATGATTTTGTTCCGGGCGATAAAATTCTATTCGAAGATAACCAGGAAGGTGAAGAGAATGGTGAATTTCCTTCGCGCTGGGACTTAAATCGCGGCAATGTTGAGAATGCTGAATTTGGCGGGAACAATGTTATATATTTCATGGGTGCAGCTTCTGAAATTACACCTTATTTAAAGAACCGGCAGGAAGATTATTTACCTGACGTTTATACTATTGAGTTTGATTGCTATTTTGAGATTGATAACGGTGCACAATATTACATTTATTTTACTGACAGAAAAATTCAAAAACCTCTTTACAAGTATATAGAAATTGCTCCGGGTGGAGCAAATGCTGTTGACAGCAGAGGTTTTTACCCGGGAGCAGAGTCATTCTATTACAATAAAAAGAGCAGTTACTGGAGGCATATTGCCGTATCATTTAATAAAAGATCTTTGAAAGTCTATCTGGATGATGCCCGTGTATTAAACATTCCGAATATTGAATTCAATCCAACCGGATTAACTATTGGAATTGAAAACAGCAGTAGCACAAAAAACCGATTTGTAAAAAATATCCGCATTGCTGAAGGCGGTGTAAAACTATATGATAAATTCCTGCAGGATGGTAAGATTGTAGCAACAGGCATCCGTTTTGACAGCGGTAAGGCTACACTTAAACCTGAATCTATGGGTGTAATTAATAAAATCTTTAAACTCATGCAGGAACATCCTGAAATTAAATTCAGTGTCGAAGGCCATACTGATAGCGACGGGGATGATGATTTTAACCAGAAACTTTCAGGAAAAAGAGCCGGTACTGTAATGGATAAAATGATATCTATGGGCATATCAAAAGAACGGATGGAATCAAAAGGTTGGGGAGAAAGCAAACCAGTTACCGGCAATTCAACACCCGAAGGTAGAGCTAATAACCGAAGGGTAGAATTTGTTAAACTATAAAAGCGAGTCTTTAAGTAGATAATTAATTTGTGGTTTCAAACATAAGTATCTGAAGGAAAGTCTTCTGCATAAAACAAAACATATTAACAAACATACTGCAGATTATTTGGTGTTTTTATGGCAAAAAAAATCCGGAGTTTTAATAACTCCGGATCTCGCTCAAATAACTGTTAATAGCCGATAACTAATTAAATCTGTATCCTATACCTATTTTAAAAGAAGCGGTAAATCCGTGGTTATACTTATGCACACCAAAAGTGTCAGCTTCATCTTCTTTATCAATTGATCCGATGTATGCTCCAAATCCCAGTGAACTGTCAACGTAAAAACTATTGTATAATTTAACTTGCATACCAAATGCAGCATAATGTTCCATAGTACCTATAAATCCAGGCTCATCATCAGGTAATTCAATTGTTGATTTAGCTTTGGTTACTATTGTAGGAGCGTCAACAACAGCTACCTGATATATTAGGTTATATTGAAAATATGGTTTGAATGATTTTTTGCGGTATATTACTTCATTAAACTGTCCTAAAAAGACTTTGTACCTGAAATCAGCGCCTGCTAGCTTATTTTCCCGCGTTTGATATATTGCACCAACTTCCAAAGACTTTCTGCCTTTTTGAATGTTGGTATTTATTGATATTCCATGACCATGACCACTACCTGAATTGATTTGGGAGACATTCATTCCGTAATGTGAATCGAATTCCTTTCCCCTGTTATATTGAGCACTAACATTGAGTGTCAGGATTGTGAGTATTGTCGCTATTATGGTTAATCTTATCATGGCTTGGTTTATTAAACTTTAAACCTCACTTAAATTTACGTAATTGCCATACTATTGTTGATGTACGGGCTATGAGATGCATTACCGGATTTTAATGATTTTACTTAGTAAACAATGGTAACAGTTTACAGTATGTTAAGGTGATATGGCTGACTATATTTAAATGATTATTATCATCATTTAAATTATTAGTTCCTGATTATAAGCCTTTAGTGAATTAATGGTTTAGAAATTTGTGAGAGACAATCCAGGGCAATATATTAACAATTTTTATATAATAAATGTAGCGATTTGCACTTAAAAGGAAGAATTATCGTCTTAAAAACCTAAATAATTCAGTAATTGTTAGGTTGGAAATCCTTCGTTTCACATAGGATGACAAACGGAAATTATATTGTAATTATGTTTTTTACTATTTCCATACCTCTTTTAACTGCCTCTTCATTTAGGGGAATTAAATGATGATGCCTTTCGGGCAGTGCTTTTTTTAATCCTTTAACTACATTCTCAAATTGAACTATTTTCTTAATTTTCAAATAGGCTCCTAATACAATCATGTTAAATGTTTTGGATGACTTCATTTTACTTGCCTCAGTAGCAGCATCCACCTGATATATGTTTATATCGGTGCGTTCGGGATGCCTTGTAATACCGTTGGTATCATATACCAGTAATCCTCCTTTTTTTACTGTTTTTTCAAATTTATCGAGGGATTGCTGATTCAGAAGTATAGCAGTATCGTATGTACTTAAAATTGGAGAACTAATTCTATCATTACTAAGAATTACGGTTACATTTGCTGTTCCACCTCTCATCTCAGGGCCATAAGAAGGCATCCAGCTTACTTCCAGATTTTCCATGATTCCTGCATAAGCTAATATGCTTCCCATCGATAAAACACCCTGTCCACCAAAGCCAGCCATTATAATCTCTTCATTCATTTTTTTTATTTCATTAATAATATACTTTATATCATTTTAAACACCTGTCTGACCGGCAGGCCCGTCCGAAGGGCGTTCAACCGGGCGCAGGTAAAATTTTTCATTTCATAATTATTTCCCCGGCTACCTTAATATCACCAAGCGGATAAAAAGGAAACATATTTTCCTCCATCCACTTATTTGCCTCTACCGGAGTCATTTTCCACCCTGAATTACAGCTCGATACTATCTCAACAAAAGATACTCCCTTTTCTAATTTTTGATTTTCAAAGGCCATTCTTATCGCCTTCTTAGCTTTACGCACACTTGAAGGAGTATGAACTGCCTGTCTTGTGATGAAATAAGTTCCGGGTAAATGAGCTACCAGTTCAGTCATCATAATGGGATTGCCCATTAGTTTAACATCTCTCCCATAAGGCGTAGTAGAGGTTTTCATTCCCGGAATTGTTGTAGGTGCCATTTGACCACCTGTCATTCCATATATACCATTATTAATAAATATTATAGTAATATTTTCACCCCTGTTGCAGGCATGAATAGTTTCTGATGTCCCAATTGCGGCAAGATCACCATCACCCTGGTAAGTAAAAACAAACTTTTCAGGCCAGCACCTTTTTATTCCGGTAGCAGTGGCCGGTGCTCTTCCGTGAGGTACCTGCTGCATATCAATATTCATAAACTCATAGGCAAGCACAGAACAACCTACCGGTGCTATACCAATAGTATCCTCAACTATGCCCATCTCATCAATAACTTCCATTACTATTCTGTGCGCTGTACCATGTCCACATCCCGGACAATAAGACAGAATATTATCAGTCATTAATTCAGTCTTCTTATAAACCAGGTTTTCTTCTTTAATAATATCTTTTAATTCCATCATTATTTTCAAATAAATTTTTCTTCCAATATATTTAGAATTTCTGCCGGAGAAGGAATCATACCTCCAACTCTCCCATAGAATTCAACTTTCACTCCTTTTCCTGCAGCCAGTTTAACATCCTCAACCATTTGACCGGCGCTTAATTCAACAG
>Ga0114922_10003749_pt1 | contig 14150 bp, 12 predicted proteins | sample AartaG_FD_100975 | JGI IMG/M metagenome (GOLD analysis project Ga0114922, IMG submission 100975) | Deep subsurface microbial communities from Aarhus Bay to uncover new lineages of life (NeLLi) - Aarhus_00045 metaG | ecosystem: Environmental > Aquatic > Marine > Oceanic > Sediment | place...
TGCCCCGGGGATCTCCCCTTCCGCATTCCAGTCCCGTCGGAGCCTTCCGTCGTGTATGCATGTTCTCATCCATTTACAGTTTCTCTCCATGTACATGCGCAGAAAAAATTGAAATCTGGGGAGTGCACGGTATATCTTTTAGATAGCTACCTGTGTACAATCACCAGCAACATTACAAGGGAGAGTGCAATGGAAGAGAATGGGACGAACAAGGGGTCTAAGGAGAAGTTCTGCGAAAACTGTGGAGCCGCTATCGACGCCAGGGCGGTTATTTGTCCAAAATGCGGGGTTCCGATCGGTCCCTATAAGAAGCTGCTCGAGCAGAGGGAGCATGCAAGTGACAAGTCGAGGCTAGTGGCACTTCTGTTTGCATGGTTTTTTGGTATGCTTGGAATTCACCGATTCTATGTCAACCGGGTAGGGAGCGGAATACTGTGGCTCCTCACCTTCGGACTTTTTGGTGTTGGAGCGTTGGTAGACCTCATACTTATAGCTTCGGGCAAATTTACCGATAAGGAGAGAAAGCCAGTCCTGGTGTGGACAATCGATTAATACAACATTGATGTGGATGCTAACCTATGGCTGTTAAAAGGTTCAAGAGACGGTGGCGCAGCTTTATCACAAGCGGATACCGCTTCAAACAGCGGGGGTTTGAGCAGTACAACACCCTGACAAAGCTGAAATTCCTCAACAGTGCGCTTCTTCTCGGTGCAGTTCTCTGCCTCACCATTCTCGTCATACAGGTCTCCACGGGAGTATACCATGTGCTCCCGCTCTATTCACTGCTCTTTGCCGCTTTTGTTGGCCTTGTTTTCCTGCTCCGAAAGAGGTGCTACATAAGATTGGTCAGTCATGGGCTTCTCGGTCTGTTCATGATTGCCATGTATTTCGCCTTCACCAGTAGCAACGACTATGCATTTATGACCCTTTTCTTCCTCATTTCATTTCCCGTGGGTGCCTACTATCTGCTGGGGAAACGGGAGGGCAGTTTCTGGGTTGCAGGCTATGTGAGTGTCTATCTTATTCTCCTCCTTTTAAACAGACTGGGTGTCCTTTCGAGCCCGCACGCAATGCGATACGTACTGCTCGGCTTTATCAATCTCGTGGTGGTTTCCTTTTTTGTCTATCTCATAGCTGACAGGCACTATCGAGTCGTGGTGTTCATGGAGGGGCAGTTATATCTCGATCCGCTGACGAATCTGAAGAACAGAAAAAAGCTGCTCATCGATATATCCAACACCCGCTCCCCGACTCTGTTTATCATAAATGTGGATGACTTCAAGGAGATTAACGCCATTTTTGGATACCGAATCGGTGACTCGGTACTCGTTTTTCTTGCGAAGATATTCTCTAACATACTGCCTGATTTTGTGCTGGGGGTGTACAAGCTTGCTGGCGATGAGTTTGCGGTGCTCATAGATATGGACAGCCGGCAGGTAACACAGGATATGATTGTGGACATGGCCAACTCCATCACGCAATACGTACAGCAGGAACGATACGGCTACGCGAAGTATGAGGTCATGCTAAGGGTAACCATGGGTATTGCCCAGGCTCAGAGTGTGGGTGTCAAGAACCTCTTCTCATGTGCGGACATTGCCCTGAAAACGGCGAAACAGTTGCGAAAACCTTTTATGTTCTACAGAGATGCCCATACAACGAAGAGTACATTCGAGGAAAACCTGAAATGGATAAAGATCCTGGCCGATGCCATCGAATATGATCGGATATTCCCCTACTATCAGCCCATCGTTATCAATACGACGGGGGAGATAGAGAAGTATGAGTGTCTGGCCCGGATTGCAGATCGAGGGGGCCGGATCTATACACCAAATTTTTTTATGAGCATTGCCAAAAAGACGAGGCTGTATGACAAGATAACCCGGGCCATTATCCGTAAAACCTTTGAGGCATTCAAGGAAAATTCCACTGAGTTTTCAATCAATATGTCCGTTGAGGATTTCCTTGACCCCTACACCCTTCAGTATATCAAGTTTTACCTCTCCGAGTTTCCCACCATACAAAACCGTGTCTCCTTTGAGATACTGGAAACGGAAAGAGTGACCGATTTCGAGAAGTTTGCCAACTACATAGCTGAAATGAAGGGTTTCGGATGCAAGATCGCTATCGACGACTTTGGTACAGGGTACTCCAATTTCGACGTTCTTCTGAAACTTCAGCTCGACTATCTCAAGATCGACGGGACCCTGATCGAGAAGATGGACACCGATGCGAACTCACGGATCATTGTAGAGAATATCGTCAACTTCAGCAGGAAGATGGGTATCAAGACGATCGCTGAGTATGTCCATTCAAAAGAGATATACGATATAGTCAGGAGCCTTGGGATCGACTATTCGCAGGGGTTTTTCCTCGGTGAACCCAAACCCGCCGTTCTGGATACGATGAACGTTTCCCGTTTCCTCTAACAAATGCGCTCATTCTCCCTTATGCATTAACAAATTCTTCCGAAACTTAAGTTAGGACGAACTACAGGATCAGTATTATGGAGATACACGCGCAGCTCTTGTCAGTTATGGAGGCTCTGATCAGCCATCACCGTGAGCTTGTAGCCCTCGAGCAGGAGAAGATCAAGCTCGTTATTGATCAGGACTGGAAGCATCTCGAAGAGATGGTGGAGAAGAGCAGGACTGTGCTCAAAAAGATCGAAGACGCGGAAAAACAGAGGGTTGAGATCGTGGGAACACTCGAGGGGAAAATGGTTGATACTCCCCCCATCCTGTCAGAGCTGTCAGACAAGGTTCCTCCAGACTGCAAAACCGACATTCTACAGGCAGGTGAAACACTCCGTTCCACAATGCTGGAGCTCAAGAACCTCAACAGCAGAAGCGAACAGCTGATTGTGAGCAGCCTCGAGGTCGTCGATTTCACACTCGCGCTCCTCTCCGGAGCCGGCTCGAAGGGCAGGACATACAGCGGTGACGGGGAGGAAAGGGCCGAGGGGAGGGAGCATCCCTCTCTCGTCTTTGACGTGAAGGCGTAAAAAGGGGAAGAGCATGTTATCCACATTCTCCGGTATAGAGATGGGCAAGAAAGGCCTCATCACTCATCAAGCCGCCATACAGGTGACGGGTCACAATGTCTCCAATGCGCAAACCGAGGGGTACTCCAGACAAAAGGTAACGCTTGAAATCTTTGACCCCCTCTACATACCCGGCCTGACACGTGAAAACGCACCTGGCCAGATCGGCCAGGGTGTACAGGTTGAAAAGATACTTCGGGCGCGGGACATGCTGCTCGAGGACAGGATACTCAGCGAGAAGAATGGACTCTCCTACTGGAAAAGCATGAGTGACTGGATATATCAGGTCGAGCTTATTCATAACGAACCAACCGACAAGAGCATCATGAACACACTCGACAGGTTCTGGGCCTCGTGGCAGGACCTGGCAAACAACCCCGAGGAGATTGGTTCCCGTGAAGCGGTGCGTGAGTACGGCGCTGCACTTGCGCGTCATATCAATTACAATTTCCAGGCACTCAAGTCACTCAGGAATAATATCGAACAGGCTGTTCAGATGAGGGTCAAGGAGATAAACGAAATTGCAAAACAGATTGCCAAACTGAACGAACAGATACTCCGTTCCGAGGCGACCGGCGACAATCCCAACGACCTCTGGGACAAACGCGACCTGCTTGTTGAGCGACTTTCCGGCTATGTTGACATACATATCGGGAGAAGCGATCAGGACGAGTTTATGGTCTTTATAGGGGGGAAGCATCTTGTGCAGGGAAAACATTTCGAACAGCTCATGCTCGACCGAAATCCTGCGAACGAGGGCTACTCGGATGTCCGGTGGGAAGTCGATGGCACACTTCTGAAGCTTCGCTCAGGTGAACTGAAGGCACATCTGGACGCACGTGATGTGGAGCTCAAGTATCAGATTGATTCCCTTGACCGTTTTGCAGCAAACCTGACCGACCTGGTCAATACGATACATCGCAGGGGCTTCGGCCTGAACCTGCGAACGGGGCTGAACTTTTTCATGGAGAACCCCATATCTCCCAACCCGCTCGGTGACTATGATTTCAACAGGGATGGATTTGTTGATGGAACGGCTCTCTTCAGAATTACCGGAACCCATGCGCTCAATCTGGATGAGGTGGTTGGCCTTCAGGGCGCTATTACGCTGAATGACGGCATTATGGTGGAATATGCGGATACAGACCGGGTTACGGATATTCTTACAAAGGTGAACAATGCCGGCAGTGATATCAAGATGTATATAAGCGATGAGGGTACCCTGATGGTGAAGTCAGATGCGCCCGTTCTTGCGATCAGCCACCTCGAGGACTCGGGTGATTTCCTGGTACAGTATTCCGGCATTCTCCGTGAACGGGGTGAAGCCGGCGCATTCGATAGGGGTCAGGTCAATATGGCAGAAGCTGTATCAGAGGATTTCATGGTAGCCCCCGGGGGTCACCCCGCTTCGTGGATACGGCTCGACGAGCATATCGCAGAAGAAGTGGAATCCATTGCTGCGGCCACAGGAACCGACACCGATGGTGACGGTATCCCCAACCTCTCCATGGGGGCCGGCAATGGCGATAATGCACTTGGTATTGCAGGTCTTCGATTCGAGAAGGTCATGATCGGTGGCAGTGAAACAATGAACGAATATTATGCTGCACTCATCGCAGGTACCGGCCTCAGAGGTGAAAGTGCGCAGAACGAGAACCTGAACCGTGACCTCATCGTGGAAAACCTTGTAAATCTCAGGAAATCCATCTCAGGTGTGAATATTGATGAGGAATTGGTAAACCTGGTCAAGTATCAGCACGGCTATGCGGCCGCGGCACGATTTATCACGAAAGTTGATGAGATGCTGGACCTTCTCATCAACCGTATGATGTGATGCGGAGGAAATAAACCATGCTCAGAGTTTCGTCAAATATGATGGGCGACAATCTCATCAACATATCGAAGAGAAATACGGGGCGTATGCTGGAGCTCCAGAATAGTCTTGCCACGGGACTGCAGCATCGAATGCCCCGCGAGAACCCAATCGGAGTCAGCCACTCCATGACCTATGACCGGATACTCTTCGAACTCGGACAGTTCGAGAAGAATGTGGATGACGGTAAGGCCAGAATCAATTTCGCAGAGTCTGCACTGGCGAACGCAGGCGATATACTACAGAGGATCCGGGAGCTCGGTATACAGGGGGCAAATGGTATCTATACAAAAGACGACAGGGCAAAGATAGCCACAGAGATCGATGAGCTTCTGAACGAACTCGTGCTCATAGCCAATACACAGTTCAAGGGGAGGTCGATCTTCGGCGGGAATGACACTCTGGAAAACCCCTTTCTGGCGAGCAGAACCTATTCAAAATATGCAGGCAAGGAAATCATACAGAAGGTTGAGTATCTTGGCGACATGGGACCGCAGAACAGAGAAATAAGCCGCGGTAACATCGTTGCCATCAACGTGCCCGGGAATGAGGTGTTCTGGGCAGAGAACTCCTCCCTGTTCTCATCAGTTGATGCCACACACTATGTGGTCCCGGCCGATTCCAGGGTGAGGATCAACGGCGTCCCCATCGATTTCAAAGCCGGCGATAATATTGAGATGATTGTGAACCGTATCAATAATGCACCTGTGCCCGTGCGGGCATCGGTCAACCGCATGAACGGAGGAATCATCCTCGAGACATCATCCGCAGTGGCCATCTGGGTGGAGGACATCGAGGGCAGCCGTGTCATGCAGGATATCGGTGTCCTTTCAGGAGCAATGCCCCCAAGGAATCTTTCTCCCACTGCCAGAACCTTCGGGGGGACCATTTTCGACATGGTGATGCGTATAAGGGATTCCCTCTATATGAACGATGTTGAGGATGTGGGTTCCCGGTCTCTGGGCGGTATGGATCTTGCGCTTGAAAACGTTCTTAAGTACAGGACCGAGCTTGGTGCGCGGTCAAACCGCCTTGACATGGTCAAGGCACGTATCATTCAGGACCGCACCAATATGGAGGATATTCTCTCGAAAAACGAGGATGTGGACATCGCTGAGGCCATAACCAGATTGAGGATGCTTGAACTTGTCCATAAATCTGCACTTGGAGTAACTGCACGTGTCATTCAGCCAACACTACTAGACTTTTTAAGGTAAGGAGTAGCGCACATGAAGATCAAAACCAAGCCCTATGGTGAGATTGAGGTCAATGAGAAACAGAAAATCCACTTTCCTGACGGTCTCTTCGGATTTGAAGAGGTCAAGCAGTACTTCCTGCTCGATTCAAAGGAAGGCCCCTTCTACTGGCTGCAATCCGCTGAACATCCTGAGCTTGCCTTTGTGCTCATCGATCCCAGAGTATTCAAGAACAACTACACCTTGAGTCTCACGGACGACGATTACAGAGCCATTGATGCACAAAAGGGTGAAGTGATCGATTTTGCTATCGTCACCGTACCCGAAGACCCGGAAAAAATCTCTGCGAACCTCATGGGACCCCTCATCATCAACCGTAAAACGCGAAAGGCCAGGCAGGCAATTTCAGAGAATGACGAATATACGGTGAAGCATTATATTGTGGAGGAGATGAAGGGCAGGAAAGAAGATCTCGTGGAGACCGCATAATGTTGGTTTTGACTCGGAAACCCAACGAGAGCATCATGATCGGGGATGACGTTGAGGTCTCGGTCGTTGAAGTCAAGGGTGACCAGGTCAAACTTGGTATATCAGCACCCAAAAGTATCAAGGTGCACAGAAAAGAGATCTTCCTGGCGATTCAAAATGAGAATATCGATGCCTCCAGGCCGGTGATCGATCGTATCGGTGAGATCGGCGGCATTTTCAAAAAGAAAAAATAACAGTTTCAAACCGGCAGGGGCTCCTTCCAGTTTCCTTCACAAGGACTTTTGCATGCACACAACACCCTCCTTCCCAGAGGCGAAGGAGGGTGTTCTTTCAGTTGCCAAGGTACGCTGTAGTATCGTATACTGAAATAGTACAGAAACCATTCTAGGGGAGGGGGAGTGGCAGAACAGCGTATACTCACGAATCTTCCCTTCATTCGAATCCTTCCCGACTGGGCACAGGAACTCTCATACAAGTACTGTTCCAATACTGCAAACCTTTTTATTGTGTATGGAAATATCCGCGACTTTTTACCCCACAAGACGAATGAAGACGAATTTATTTTTGTAAAAATTCAGAACTACATATCTGAGGTGCTCTTCGGGAACCGCGATGTCATCATATTCTATGATCGATCCTCGGGCATCAGTTTTGCCCGGCCTGATATGCGCCAGGACTTCCTGACCGAGATGCGCAGGACCGAGGGGAACAAGCCCTCCGATGAATTTCTTGCCTCCGGTCCCATACCCGCCTTGAAGAATTTGGAAAAGTACTTCTACGCTAATATGCGGCAGAAGTACCGGATCGTACTGCTCATCGATTATGCCGAGGCGATCATACCGAACACCAGCTTCTCGAGCTACACCGATGAGGACCGGTACTGCCTGGTGACTCTGAACCGATGGGCAACAGACCCGCTGTTCGTGGAAAACGATATTTCGATCATTTTGCTCACGGAAAACCTCGCTGACCTGAGTATGAAGATCGTCCGTTCACCGAGTTCGGTCAAGGTGTCAATCCCCATGCCCAATGATCCGGTACGGGCGAGTTTTCTCGAGTACCTGCAGAAGGAGGGTGCGCTCCTGATTGAACCGCGTCTCACGCCCGGCCGGGTTGCGCGGGTAACCGGAGGCCTCAACCTGGTCAACATACGACAGCTGGCGGCTGAATCTTATCAGGAGAACAGGCAGATCACCCTCGACTACCTTCGACGAATGAAGAAGGAAATCATTGAGAGCGAGGCTGTGGGCCTCCTGGAGTTTATCGAGTCTGAGTTTGACCTTTCCATGGTATCCGGTCACGATTTTGTGAAGAAACGCTTCAAGAGTGCCACCCGCGCCATCAAGCAGGGGCGACTCGACGTGCTTCCCATGGGATTTCTCATGTCCGGACCGGTCGGGACCGGGAAGACCTATATGGTGACCGCCTTTGCCGGTGAAATTGGCATACCTATCGTGCGTTTTCAGAACTTCAGGAGCAAGTGGCAGGGTGTCACCGAGTCAAATTTAGAGAAGATACTGAACATACTGAAAGCCATGGCACCGGTGGGTGTCATGATTGACGAGGCTGATGCCTTTCTTGGGCATCGGCATCAGGAAGGTGACTCGGGGACCTCGAACCGTATTTTCGCGCAGATATCTTCCTTTATGGGAAACACGGAGTACCGGGGAAAGATCATCTGGTTTCTCATTACCTGTAGACCCGACCTGCTGCCCATTGACCTGAAGCGCCAGGGCAGAGCTGAGGAGCATCTTTCCCTCTTCTATCCTGAAACTATTGAGGAGAAGCAGGACCTCTTCGAGACACTCGTAAGGAAGCTGAAACTCAAGGTGCAGAAACTGGATATCATCGAACTGTTCAATAAATACCATTTCGATTTCTCAGGAGCTGATCTGGAATCGGTACTTATACGGGCAAAGTTTACGGCAGCTATGGCGGGACATGTCATCGTCACTGCCCAGGACCTCGAGGAAACAATCAAGGACTTTGTGCCCCCCAGCTATCCCCATGAAATAGAACTGCAGAACCTGGTAGCTGTGCTCGAGTGTACGAGCAGGGCGATGGTTCCGAAACGTTTCCAGGACCTGGACCGCGTTAAGATCGTGGAGACCATAAAACAGCTCAAAGTCCTGCTCGGTGAGAGGGATTACTATGAGTAATTCGCCCTAGTGCATGGAACTGCCGACCTTTCGGTAGAGGGATGTATATGGTCCGTTCAGCCACATCTTTAAAAAAGGTTCTCGGGACGAAAGAGATATTCTCCATGGCCGCGGGTGCCATGATCAGCTCGGGCCTCTTCGTGCTTCCCTCCGTTGTCTTCGCGGTGGCGGGGCCTTCCATTATCCTTTCCTATATCTTTTCAAGCTTTCTCATGATTCCTGCCGTGCTTTCCAAGACGGAGCTCGCCACTGCCATGCCTAAATCCGGCGGCACCTATTTCTTCGTGCACCGCAGCATGGGGCCTCTGTTCGGTACCTTCGCCGGATTTGCGAGCTGGTTCTCCATAAGTCTGAAAAGTGCTTTTGCGCTTGCAGGCCTCGGTATCGTTTTGCATCCCTACATCGGTGTTTTGCCGGGCGGCAGGCTCATCGCGGTCGGGTTCACCCTCGTGCTGACGCTCCTGAACCTGTTCAGTGTGCGGGAGAGCGGTACGGTGCAGGTCGTAACCGTAGGTCTGCTTATAGCACTCATACTGTTCTACATCTTCGGGGGACTCAACCACATCGATGTGCACCGCTACGTGCCCTTCAGGACAGGAGGATGGAAAGCAGTTTTCACCGTGACCGGAATGGTGTTCATATCCTACGGCGGTCTGACCAAGGTTGCATCGATGGCAGAAGAGGTGAAGAACCCCGGAAAAACCATACCGCGCGGCATGCTCAGTGCCTACATCGCCGTTTCGCTGCTCTACGTGCTCACCGTGTTCGTTACCGTCGGATTACTTACAGGGGAGGAGATTGTTCATGCCGCAGCCCCGATCTCGCTCGGCGCATCGAGATTCGCCGGAAACGCGGGGGCAGGTCTGCTCCTGGCTGCTGCAGCATTCGCCTTCGTCACAACGGCGAATGCCGGATTGCTCGCGGCATCGAGAGTGCCCCTGGCCATGGCGAAGGACAACCTGATGCCCGCCTTCTTCTCGCGTGTCAACATGCGGCTGAAAACCCCTGTTATCTCCATTCTGTTTACCGCCCTGTTCATGCTGCTCGTCATCATCTTTCTCGATCTTGAAACCCTGGTCAAGGTTGCATCTACCATGATGCTCCTGCTCTTCACATTCGTCAATGTCTCGGTCATTATCATGAGGCAGAGCAGGATCGTCTCCTATAAACCGAAGTTTCGCTCGCCCCTCTATCCTTATATACAGATTGCCGGGATAGCGTCCTACACTGCACTCATCCTGCAGATGGGGCGTATACCACTTCTCATAACCGTCGGTTTCGGCCTGGGTACTGTTTCCTGGTACTTTCTCTACTCGAAACGCCGCAACCGACGTGAGTCCGACCTCATCAGCGTCGTGGAGAAGGCGACCTCAAAAGAAATCAGGTCCGATTCCCTCACGCGTGAGCTCAAGGAAATTCTGATCGAACGTGATGAGATAATTGAAGACCGCTTCGATCACATCATCAAGGGGGCCGAGATTCTCGATGTGGAGGGAGGCATCGACTATATCGAACTCTTCCATACGATAGCCGGCGTGTTTGCCGATCGGTTTGACATGCCTGCGCAGAAGATCCATGAACTCCTCATGAGACGGGAGGAGGAATCAACCACCGTCATTCACGAGGGGCTTGCCATACCCCACATCATCGTGGAGGGTACGAATCGCTTCGACATAGCGGTCATACGGGCACGGGAAGGCATTGATTTTCATAAAGAATCCGGTCCTGTACACGTGGTCTTTGCCCTGGCCGGCAGCCAGGATGAGCGGAATTTTCACCTCCTTGCGCTCATGGCCATAGCGCAGATAGTACAGGACACCGATTTCATGAATTCCTGGCTCAAGGCGAGAAATGTGGAGGAATTGAGAAATCTCATCCTACTTGCCGAGCGTGTCAGGAAGGCACAGGTGTAACCTCTCAGCCGTAATGCCTTGACAGAATGGTGAAATACATATACTCTAATACATTATTTTTTAAACGAAAGGGGATTCAAAGATGAAGAAAATACTTCTGTGTATTCTATGTCTTGTTGTCGTAGCTGGTCTCGCCTTCGCAGGCTCAAAAGGTGGAGATACGGATGGGGGGCTGCATCTCGTCGTTGCAACCGATGCGACATGGCCGCCCATGGAATATGTGGATGAGAATTCCAAGGAAATCATCGGATTCGACATCGACCTGATGAATGCGGTTGCTGATGCCGGCGGTTTTACGGTGGAGTTCAAGAACACGGCATGGGACGGCATATTCGCCGGTCTCGCAGCAGGAAAGTATGATGCCATCATCTCTTCGGTGACCATCACCGATGAGAGGAAGAAGGAGATGGATTTCTCAAAAGCCTATATCAATGCAGGTCAGATTCTTGTTGTACAAAGCTCCTTGAAGGGAGTGTCAGTGCTTGCCGATATGGAAGGAATGACTGTTGCGGCGCAGATCGGTACCACTGGTTCCTTTGAGATTGAGAAAGTTGAAGGTGTGGGTATCAAGACCTACGATGAGATCGGCCTCGCCTTCGAGGATCTCGTAAACGGTAGGATCGACGGAGTGGTCGCCGATACCCCTGTTGCTGCAGATTTCGCGCTGCAGAGTGAATCCTACAAGGGAAAGCTGAAGATCGTGGGTGACCCCTTCACCGAGGAGTACTACGGTGTCTGTATACAGAAGGGTAACACCGAGGTGCTCGATGCGGTCAATGCCGGCCTCGACAAGGTCCTCGGTACCGCCCAATACGAGAACATAGAAAAGAAGTGGCTGAGATAATAGATGGGGCTGCGGGTGTGAGCATTGTGCTTTGCCTGCAGCCCTTTTCTCGTATCCTGCCCAAAACGGGTATGCTATGGCAAGGGAGAAAATCAGCACATCCGACAGCACCCTGATTCCCCACAGAGGGGAAAAGGAAATCTTCTCCGCGTGGAAGATCTCCTTCTTCGGTGCTATCGGGCTCATCATCTTCCTCGTCATCTACTCCCCCGATCCCTACGCCCGTATCCTTCTCTTTCTTCCCGATGGCGTGCTCAGGACCTTCCAGGTAACCGTGTTCGCCATACTTCTCGCCCTCGTAATTGGCCTCATCGGCGGGCTCGGTAGGATATCGCGTATCAGAATCATCAACAAGATTGCGACGGTCTATGTCGAGGTTGTTCGGGGCATACCGCTGCTCGTCCAGATTTTTTACATCTACTACGCCCTGGGCAGACTGGTCAGGATTCCCGATATAGCCTCTGCCATCATTGCCATGGCTGTCTGCTATGGGGCATATATGGCAGAAATCATACGTGCCGGTATTCAAGCGGTACCACCGGGCCAGATGGAGGCTGCCCTTGCGCTTGGCCTGTCGAGAAGACAGGCCATGCAGCATATCATATTGCCCCAGACGGTCAAGATTATTCTTCCGCCCATCGGAAACGAGTTCATAGCCCTGCTCAAGGATTCATCGCTCGTCTCCATACTGGCGGTATCTGACCTGCTCCGGAGGGGCAGGGAGTTTGCCGCCCATACCTTCCAGTATTTCGAGACGCTGACCATCGTGGCACTCGTATACCTCATTCTTACGCTTCTCTTTTCGTGGCTGGTGGGATTGATGGAGGCTCGGTTGAACCGAAATGTCAGATAATTTAAAGATACGGATAGAGCGAGCGACAAAGGTGTTCAACGTGTATGAACGGGAGCAATCCGAGCCGGAGGAAATAGCTGTACCCCGTGGCCACGCTGATATACCGGGCCGCAGTACACTCGAACCTGTTCCACTGCCCCGTACCCGTGGACGCAGGGGTCGAAGCAAAATACGCCGCTCCACTCTCTATGCACTGAAAGACGTTTCGATGAGCGTCAACCGGGGCGAGGTCGTTCTCGTTATCGGACCTTCCGGAAGCGGAAAATCCACGCTACTCAGGTGCATCAATCGCCTCGAGAACCTCACCGGCGGCGACATCTGGATCGACGATATTTGTGTTTCCGATTCCAAGACTGATATCAGAAAGGTGCGGGAGGAGGTGGGAATGGTCTTTCAGAGTTTTAACCTCTTTCCCCATCTCGATGCGCTCGGCAATATTGCGCTTCCACCGATCGTGGTGAAGGGGCTGTCAAAGGCAGAGGCCCATGAACGTGCACGCAAACTCCTCAAGCGTGTCGGGCTCGAGGACAAGGAGCACTCCTATCCGGCCCAGCTCTCGGGAGGGCAGCAGCAGAGGGTGGCGATTGCACGCGCCCTCGCCATGGAACCCCATGTCATGATGTTCGACGAGCCCACCTCGGCCCTCGACCCCGAGATGATCAAGGAAGTGCTTGATGCCATGCTCGCCCTGACCGAGGAGGAGGGAATGACCATGCTCGTGGTCTCCCATGAGATGGGTTTCGCCAAGGCTGCGGCCACCCGAGTGGTATTCATGGACGAGGGTGAGATCGTGGAGATCGGGACACCCGACAAACTGTTCAATAACCCCGACGAGGAGCGGACGAAACGCTTCCTGGAACATATCCTGTAACGGCTGGTTTTCTATGCGCACGGTGGTCCGTGTATTTCGGGACCAACCATTCCTTTTACGAATAAAGACACAGCAATTATTATCAATTTTGCTGTTGCTGAAATAATGGTTTGTATGTATAATTTTGATTCGTTTCAACGAAATCTACACACTTACAAGGGAAGTGAAAGGAGAGAGTATGAAAAAATGCCTGCTTGCACTGGTTGGTTTACTGTTTGTGGCTGTTTTAATTGGAGGCTGCTCTTCTGAATCGGTGATGGACGCGCTCATCAGAGAGCCTGAGAGGGAAGCTGCGTCTGAACCCACGGAAAGCGCTGAGGAAACTGAAGAAACCCAGACAGTGGAAGTGGCGACTGCCTCTGTTGGAGAAGGGCTTGTCGGCACATGGATAAATGAGGACTACAATGGCGAAGGCCGCTCCGCAAAGGTGGTGTATACCCAAAAGGCCGACGGTACCATCGTGTATATCTCCTATGACAACAGTGATGGCTCGGGAAATACATACGAAGGAAAAGTTGACGTGAAGGAGATGAAGGAAGATTCCCAGGGAAGGACCGTGGGCAGGAGTGTGGTTACTCTGGCCGAAAGTATGTCCTGGGACACGCTGTTCAGGATAAGCGCGGATGGGTCGATGCTCGAGGTGCAATCGGGAACCGAAAACATCGATCCAAAGGGACCCCAGTACTCGATATATTACAGGCAGTAATTGAATAATAAAAAACCCGCTTGTGCCGTGTGTCGGGAGTCTATTTGAGACTTAAATGTCACGTGGGTTGTCTCACACCTGCTTCATGAACTCTAGAACCTCGATGGGCGAGTGCAATTCACAGTTAAATTTCGACATCCCGTCTCTTTGATTTATTGGCTCAAATATAGAGAGCCCGCATCACGTACACAGCAGGTTTATAA
>Ga0114922_10003750_pt1 | contig 14148 bp, 13 predicted proteins | sample AartaG_FD_100975 | JGI IMG/M metagenome (GOLD analysis project Ga0114922, IMG submission 100975) | Deep subsurface microbial communities from Aarhus Bay to uncover new lineages of life (NeLLi) - Aarhus_00045 metaG | ecosystem: Environmental > Aquatic > Marine > Oceanic > Sediment | place...
AACAGTCTGAAGACGTACAGGTGAATCTCGGAGCCGTACATGATATGCTTGGCGGGTCGTGAGTTCTGGGCCGGAGACCCTGGCAGGAAAGGAGAATCACCCATGGTATCGAACGGGATTCTGTCGCAAGCGTGTCTGTTACACGACTATCGGAGTAAGCGCGCATCGAGCTGGGACCGTACGGGAGGGAACCGGGATTGGATCGAGTTCGGTCCCGGCGAGACGAAGGTGTTGATGGAGGAGAAGGGGGCCGGTTGCATCAAGCATTTCTATTGGACCTACATCATGCCGCAGGAAAACCTGCGCATGAACCTGTTCCGGAACGTGGTGCTGCGGGCCTTCTGGGACGGGTCGGAGAGGCCGAGTATCGAAGTGCCGTTCGGGGATTTCTTTGGCGTCTGCAATGGGCGGGTGAGGCCAATGCAATCGCTGGCTTTCACCATCAATCCAGGCTGTGACCGTCAGGTCGTTTCGTCGTGGGGATTCAACTGCTACTTGCCTATGCCGTTCACCAGCGGCGCCCGCATCGAACTCGAGAACCAGAGCGATGAGTTGGGCTCCGGCTGTTGGTACCACATTGACTACGAGTTGTACGACGCGCCCGCGGCCGTCCCCGACAACGCCGGCAGGCTCCACGCCCGGTGGAACCGGGAACGCTGTACGGAGGCCGTCGCGCTGCCCGAAGGACAGGACGAGATCAAGAACCTCAGCGGCGACGACAACTATGTCATCCTCGACGTCGCAGGCGACGGGCAGTTCGCGGGATATTTCCTGACGGTCGTCAACCACGAACGTGATTGGTATGGCGAGGGCGACGACATGGTCTTCATTGACGGCGAAGAATTCCCGCCCTCGATTCACGGCACGGGAACGGAGGAGATTTTCGGCGGTGGCGCGGGCCCGGACGTGGAATACACGGGGCCGTATACCGGGTTCCATTGCGTCGAGAACCGTGCCGGCTATCGGTGGTGGGGCACGAACGCCATGTACCGCTTCTACCTGGCCGACCCCCTGCGGTTCCGCAAGTCAATCCGCGTGACGCTCGAGCACGGCCACGGCAACGACAAGGCCAATGACTACGCAAGCTGTGCGTTCTGGTACCAACGGGGCGTCAATGAAAACCTCCCGGCATTGGCGCCGCCCGCCGAGCGCGAGGTGAATTTCCAGGACTAGATTCCGGGACGGCAGAGGGACACGTCGGGTCACGTCTCGACAAGGACGATGAATCGCTCCGAACGCACCATTCAGGACTTTCCCGGTCGCTTTTGGGTGACGGCGTAAGTGCTGTGGAGCATCCTTGTCTCGCCAGGCGCCAGGGGAGTCTGTACGGGAATCAGTTCCAGGTTTACGTGCTGATTGGTCCGGTGGTAGAAGTAGAATAGACTATCGACCTCGTCGGACTCGATCGCGTTGATCAGAGTGAGAGGTCGCTTTGGAATTCTGTAGGCCCAAGCCGTAACACCATCGGGTTCAATGCTGCCTCCACCGGCGCCTCCATCAGGCAGCATTGCCATCTTGACCTTCTCCCAGGCTCCGTCGCGCTCGATCCAGATGCGAGGCATTGCCTCACCGTGTGTCCAGAATTCGGGATGTATCTTGATGCGCGGCACGACGGGTTCGTCACCGGCGTTTTTGATCTCCAGTGTAACCTCAAATACGTCTGACCCCGGTTTCAGGGACATCCGGCGTGTTACGAGCAACTCGTTTTCGGTTCTGCATTGGATCGTCACAGAGCTGCTCGTTCTGCTGATCACTTCGAACTTCTCAGCAATGCAGGTTTCGCCTACTGGTTCCTCTGCATCAGGATCGGCAATAGACCAGTCTTGCCACATACCCGAAGCGCCTGCGATATCCTTGTAGCCGGCCAGAAGGTCTTGGCTTGTGGATTTTGCCTTGAACCGTACGATAGAACCCTTCTTCGCAGGAACAATCCAGACCTCGTAGTTCTCATTCTCGATCTTTTCGATATCGAGTCTCTCATAACGAGGAGGAGTCTCGCCTTCTGCTCGATCCTTCAGGTCGAAGATGAGTTGGTCTGCAAGGAATGTAACGCCATAGCCTCTGATCATGTCCCAGTATTCGTCGAAGGCCTGAGAAGGTGGGCGCGTCAGAATATAGGCATCGGATGTCTGTCTCACCCGTGGCGGACAAAACAGCGCGGCATACTGGACGGGCAGGTACGCGGAATCGAGGCGTGTCGTCGCCGTTTCATCACCTCTGACCGCATTAAACGCTTCTGCGAACAGTTCCTGGGCTTTGACAACGGTCTCGTAGTCCATCCACTCCATGCGCGAGAAGATCTCGAGCACGTAGTTCTCCTTATGAACCTTGTCGGTAATGAGCTGGTGATATTCCCGGATGAACGGGGCCGCCTTGCCGTAGTACAGGTCAACGAACTCGTCGTAGAGTTCGCGCCAATCGACATCAGGATCCCAAAGGCTTTCGGACACGATATAGCCTTTCAGGTACTCATAGTCGCTGTGCGGCGAGAATGGACTGGATTGCTCGTAAACGCCGATCGCACCGTTCTCGGCAAAGAACTTGGCGTTCGGCTGAAAGACATGGAAATTGGGGTGCGGTTGTTGGAAACACCACCAGTTCTGTGTGTAATCGTAAATGAAAAGGTTCTTGGTGATCTTGTTCCAGACCTTTATGTCCTTCTGGAACGCGCGATTCAACGGGCTCTTGGCGTCGGACAACGGACGGCTGAAATCGCATTCGATCGAGCACAGCTGAACGATCACGTTGTCGCGCGGCTTGACGTGCTTGGGTGGCTTGCGCGAATAGAGGTATGCAAACGTATGGATATACGCTTCGGGGAATTCCTCTTCGATGGCCGCGGCAACCTTGTTCACGAATGTGATTATCGAACCAGCCGGGCTTCCCTCACGGTCATCTATCGCTTTGCACTTCTCGCACGTGCACCAGCCCCAGAAGTCCATTTGTGCTACGCTTACCAGACGAAACTCTGGGGGGCTGTTGCGCAGGTACTGCCGCACCCCGTCGATTGTGAGCCGCAAGACGTCCGGGTTTGACAGGCACAGTTGTGAGCCGATCTGTTCCGCCACACGTTCGCCGTTGATCTCAGAGAAGTACTCCGGGTGCGTTTCACCGTATTCCTTGGGGGATACAAAATCGAAGAAGGTATGACCTCCGCCGGCGCCAACAAATCTTATGTTGCCACCCATTCGCTCAGGGATGGCAGACACGGAGTGTCCGTTGACCTTGTGGAACACCGCGTAATGAGCGTCCTGCATGAAGGCTCGATACGAGATATCACGGTACATGAAGGGAGGAACATAGCGAAAATCGATCCTCGGCAGAGATGACGGGGCCTGCGGGACATGGGTGAACTCCGGGGTAAGCCACCGGACACCCAGGTAGTTCTTGAAAAACTCGTGGACACCGTACAGTGTGCCACGCTTTTGCCCACCTACAATCACGAGGCTGTAGCTATCGGCAGAAACGGTTCGCCCGGCGTCTTCCTGAAGGGCGTCAATCGCAGGCATGGACTCGGGCTGAACAGTGCGGATCAGATATCCGTCGTCACCCAACCCGTCGAGATCGTCTTGTTCGACAAGTTCCGCTCCTTCGCGGCCAATCGAAACGTGTGTTTTGCCGGGCTCCGCCCGGTTGGATATACCGATATCGTGCCCGGTCGTTTCCCTCCAATACTTCTGGAACTCTGTAGCCGCGAACTTCTCCGACTCCGACGCTCTGTCGGAAACCACAACCTGCAAATCCCCGTATGCGTCTGACGAAATCCAAACGTTCTCAGCGTATGCCGTGACAGAGACCAGAGCCATCAGTACTGCGACAAGTGCGGGACGCTTGTGAATCGCACATCCTCCTGTGAACCTCCCCCATCTGTTGGACAGGAACCGCGCCGCGATAAGGTGGTTTCACCCTTATCATTAACAGAAATAAACGGACCGATGTCCCGACCGGGGTCGCGTTTCTGCCCGCCTTTCGTATTGGGCAGCTTCATCGTAGCAGGTTCGTCCTGATGGTTCAACCAACCCCCTGCCGGGGCGCTGCGAAGTTGACCTCAGCGGGAGTTCGATTGCGTTCCACCCTTTGCGCGGGCGCCGTCCGATGAGCGCCAGGCGCATTTCCAGGAGTAGATGTCGAGATGGAAGGCCAACGCGTCGGCTCACGTCTCGGCGAAGACGATGAGCCGTTCCGGCGGAATGGTGATTGTCATGGGAAGCCGGGCCGTTTGGTCCGGCTCACAAGGCTGACACACCGTTACGACACCGTCCGCATTGTCTGCCAGCGCCACCGATTCCGCTTCAAGCGGTTCATCGCTCAGGTTAACGAGCACGCATGCCCGTTTGCCCGTCTCGTTGTTGCGAAACGTGCTCCGCCGCGCACCTACATGTGCCGCGAAGGGCCCACCAACGACCACGGGATCGGTCCAGAGGAGTTCCCCAAGGAAGAGCACGTCTTTGAGATCCTGACGAATGCGCTGGACTTCCTTGATGTAGGCCGAGAGCGGCCGCCAAAGCGTGTCGTTCATCGAGATCGTGTAGTGCCCGGGACCGACGAGCATGGCGTAACCGTGCCAAACCAGCAGGTTGACCACGTTGTAACTGAACGGCTGGTTCACGGACCCCGTGAGCGTCCATTGGGGAAAGGTGTCTCTCAGCGAGGAACGGTGGCCAAGCGCGGCCCACCAGGCGACGTCTGTGTAGGACAGCATACGGTCCCAGTTGCTCTCGACGGAGAGGGCGAATTCGGGGTTGATGGCGCGGCAGGTCTCAAGCGTTTCCTCAATACAGCGCAGCGTGCCTTCCCAGGGGGACGAATCCGGGCCGCCGTCCCGGCGCGGGTTGAAGTCCAGGGGAAGGGGATGGCACTTGTCAATGTGTATGCCGTCGGCGCCAATCTCCGCCAGCTTACGCACCTGCCGCACGAAGAGCTCACGCACTTCCGGTAATCCCGCACTCACCTGCCCCAGCATCGCATGCGTTAGGCCGAGCCGCGCTCCGAGCGTGCCCATGCCCCAACCCACCGCCTGATACGGCACGCCGTCATCGTTGCGCACCGTGTAGCGGTGAAGTTTGCGGCGATACTGGTCCGTGGTCATGTCGACCACATGGATATTGACGAAGAAGAAGACACGAACACCCATTTCGTGGCAGGCGTGTACCGCCTCCTCAAGTTCTTCCCAGGTCCCCAGGCGCGGGTCTGGTTCGTACTCTGGGTAGCCCCGGTCGTGTCCGCCGACCTGCCACCCGCTGATGAGCACGTGCGGCACGCCGTGGTCCAGGGCGTCTTTCGCCCAGCGCGGAACATCCTTGAAGGTCAGATTGACGGTGTCCTCCGGGAGCAAGAACATCGTGTTCTGAAAGGCGGTCATGTCGCGGCGCATCCAGCTCCCGCGCGGATCGACCACGGGAAACTGCATGGTGAACCACTCGCGATAGAATCGGGCCGCCTCGTGCCAGTCGCCGTGGTGATGCCGCACCACGACGGGCGGGCCCTCGAACCGCCCCCTAGGCGGTGTGTACGGGAAATGGAACCAGTTCGCAACCACCCCAACGGGCGTATCCTCTGGCACTTCGCCCGGGCGCGGCCAATCGTCCCCGTGCCGCCCCCGGCCCAAGCCCGGGTGCAGCGCAAAGCGGATCCCCTTGTACCGCGCCACCGGATCGTGGCTGGCAAAGTAGAGCCCCCGGTCCAGGTGGCGGTTGTAGAGATCGCACCAGGCCATGGACATCGGCGTGGGATACGTAAGGAGCCATTCCGGCAGCGGCGTGCCCAGTTCATTAGGCGCTCCGAAATGGCGGAAAAGCGGCATGTCGAGAAGCGGGTCGAATCCCGCCGCCATATGCGTGTCCCGGCGAATCTCTTCGGGACCAAGTCCCATAAGTCCGCCCAGCATGGGATACCACGCCTCGGCCAGTTCAAGTTCGCTGCGGTTCTCGGCCTCGAACCGAAACGTCACGCCCCCCTCTTCAAATGTGATCGTCATGGCCGCGGCCAGGTCGTAGGTTCCACGCGCATTCACGAGGGGGCCGTCCCATCGGATAGTCGCTTGGTCCCCGGTCTTCTTGATGGACGTGACGCGCTGTTCCTTCCCCAGCACGTAGTTGCTGTGATGGCCCGGACGCGGGAGAAGCAGGCGAAAACTGCCCGCAAGGCGCGGCTCGGCGATCACCTCGCCAACGCCCTTCTTGTCGAAGAACGACACGATCGACCCGTTCTCGGGGTTGATTGTCACGCGGTATTGGTCATTCTCCAGGCGCATTCAGCTTGCCCTTTCTCCGTCGTTCCCGATGACGCACCATGCTTCAAAGTGCCCGTCGCTCAGTCCGATTCCCTGTAGGAGCGGGTTTCTTCCGAGCGCCCCAACAGCCGTGCGGCGAGATCGACGTATTGGTATCCGTATTCCACCGCTGGCTCGATTTGATTTCCGTAGTGCCAGTCGTGCCAACCCGATATGAAAATGATGGCCGGTTCGACTTGCCGGGCGCGCAGGATCTGCTTCTCGAAAAATGTAATTCTTCAGAACATTTGGGGCACATTGGAGCCCATACCAGGGTAGAGATTTGACCTCTTCCAACCGCCCTGGTTGAGAGTTTTGCGTCGTGCCGGCGTCTCAGCCTCGAGTTCTCTTCTCGCTTCCAGTATCGCGTCCCTTCTTCCAAAGTATACATCATCGGGCGTGACGTTGCCCAGGGCTTCGTGGTACCGCCGGCTATTGTAGTAGACCACAAACGCACCGATCTCTTCGGCCAGCTCCCACGGGGCCTTGTATGCTAGGTGCCATTCCAGTCCGGCCCTGGATTGCTTGAATTGCGGCCCCTGAATTACTATCATTTGGCAGGAGAGAGAACAGCCGGTGCCCGTGGCGGAGCTTCCAAGTCGGCAATGGGGATTGCATGATGGATCATAGCGCTCACAGAATGGAACGAAGGGGATTTCTGAAATCGGCCGGACTCGGGTTGACGGCACTCGCCTGCGGTCGGCTCACGTACGCAGCGGAAGGCTCGGTGAGGCGGCCGAACGTGTTGTTGATCATCTGTGACGACCTGAACGATTGGGCGTTGCATCCACCGGGACACCCGAAGGCAAGAGTCCCGAACATCGACCGGCTTCGGCAGAGAAGTGTGAGTTTCACCAATGCACACGTTGTCGTACCGGTGTGCGGCCCCTCGCGCAAATGCCTGTTCTCGGGGTTGTATCCCCAGCGATTGGATGACTACGGGTTTGATCGATGGGCAGCAGTCCCTTTGCTTCAGGAGTGTGTGCCGCTCCCCCAACATTTTCGCAGCAACGGATATAGCTCGTATGGCACGGGCAAGTTGTTACACGAGGGAGCAGGCGGCGATTTCTATGCCGGTTACGGCATAAGTCCCGACTACGGTCCCTGGCCGTGGCAAGGGAAAGGCAAACCGCGTAACACGCCGCACCCGACACAGTTTGAGGTATGGGAACAGGTCCTTCCGATGAAGATGCATCGTGATCTCAACTACGGTCCCCTCTCGAACGTGCCGGAGTGGCAGGCAGCCCCCGCAAACGGCATACCCGGAGCAAAAGGGTGGTATTCCGAGAATGGGACACCGTTCAGGTACGTTGACGACAATGATCGCGACAGAATGCCCGACGAAGTCTCCGCCGACTGGGCAGTGGACGTGTTGAAGAAGCAGCATGATCGGCCTTTCTACCTGGGCGTCGGTTTCATCCGTCCGCACACGCCGCTCTACGCTCCCAAGAAGTACTTTGACATGTTTCCTCTGGAACGCATTCACCTCCCGCCGTATTTGAAGAACGATCTCGACGATTGTGCTTCCGTCCTGCGCAACCGATGGGAGTGGGGCTTCAAGAAGTACGAGGCGTTGATTGAGGCCGGAGGCGAAAAAGCGTGGAAAGAATGGGTACAGGCGTATCTTGCCTGCACGGCGTTCGTGGACGACCAGGTGGGCAACGTGTTGCAAGCGCTGGATACCAGCCCGTACCGGGACAACACGATCGTGGTGTTGACCGGCGACAACGGATACCATGTCGGCGAGAAGGATTGCATCCAGAAGTGGCATCTGTGGGACGAGTCCACGCGGGTGCCGCTGCTTGTTCACGTTCCGGGCTCCCCGGCAAACGGTCGGACCTGCAACCATCCCGTTTCATTGATAGACCTCTACCCCACGCTGGTGGACTTGTGCGGGCTGCCCGGTCAACCGAACGAAGGCCGCAGCGACGCGCGTCTGGATGGCTGTTCGCTGCGGCCGTTGTTGGAGGAACCTGACCGCGAAACATGGGACGGACCACCGGTAGCCCTGATGGCCGTCCGGGATGGTGAGGAGATTCCTCATTTCTCGGTTCGTTCGCACCGGTACCGATACACGCTCTGCGCGAATGGTGAAGAAGAGCTCTACGACCACGACACCGATCCGCACGAGTGGACCAACCTGGCAGGCGTGCCGAGACATGCGGGAACCGCAAAGCGACTTCGTGATGAACTGATGAGCATCCTCCGCGCAACCAAAGTCCCGGACGGATTCGCGCGGAGATGATCGTGCGGTCGACAGGACACGATCCCCGGCAATCTCAAGAGGCGCAAAACGCCACTTGACTTTTGGGCGGCCACCGGGTATAATGACACCAAAGAAAAGAAAGAGAAGCTGGTTAGGTAAGCAGACGGACTCTAGGTAGTCCTGCATTCCACACTGTCCTCACCTTCAAGACTGGGTACCCACATGTGTGTTGTTTCCCACTTTGCCGGTGCTGCGTAGGCAGAATCAGCCATTGACCGGTGTTGACCGGCAAAACGAAAGGGAAATAACGATGTCCTTTGAACAATTCAAAATAGATCCGCGGTGTCTCAGCGTGCTGAAGACCCAGCGGATCTCGGAACCGACGCCCGTTCAGGCGCAGGCAATACCGCCGGCGCTCGAGGGTCGGGACGTCACAGCCGTTGCGCAAACGGGCACGGGCAAGACGCTTGCCTTTGCGTTGCCGTCGCTGACACGTCTCGGGGCCCAGCGGTCGGGACGCAACAGCATGCTCGTGGTCACGCCCACGCGCGAACTGGCCCAGCAGGTGCACGCGGTCATCGAACCATTTGGAAGAGCGGTCGGACTTCGTACCACGTGCGTCTATGGCGGGGTCGGTATCGAACCGCAGTCCCGGGCCTTGAAACGAGGGAGCGCGATCGTTGTGGCCACACCCGGGCGGTTGCTCGACCATATCACGCGCGGCAACGTCCGGTTCAACAACCTGTCGATACTCGTGCTGGATGAGGCGGACCGGATGCTTGACATGGGGTTCCTGCCCGATATCAGGCGCATTCTGAAAACGCTTCCCAAGAACCGCCAGACGTTGATGTGCTCCGCGACGTTCCCACACAGTATCAGCCGGTTGGCCGCCGACATGCAACGCAACCCGCTTCGCATAGAAGTGGGCGCTGTCGCCGCGCCTGTCGAGACCGTACAGCAGGGGATTTACACGGTGGATCAGACGCGGAAGCAGAGGCTTCTCGCGAAGATTCTGCGCGAGCCGCACGTCCGGTCCGCGCTGGTTTTTCTGCGCACGAAACGGCGCACTGCCAGTCTCGCCAAATCGTTGCGCAAGGAAGGGTTTAAGGTCCAGGCCATCCATGGAGACCGCACGCAACACCAACGTCAGCAGGCGCTCGACGGGTTTCGGGACGGACGTTACAAGATCCTGGTGGCTACCGATGTCGCGGCACGCGGCCTTGACGTCGAGGGCATCTCTCACGTGGTCAATTTCGATATCCCCAAGACTTCCGACGACTACATTCACCGTATCGGCCGGACCGCACGCGCCAGCGCAAAAGGTGACGCGATAACGTTCGTGTGCCCGAACGAGTACATGGCATTGAGCGCCATTGAGAAAGCGTTGGGCAAGAACCTGCCGCGCCACGAATGGGAAGGTGCCGTACCGGTGCTGTCGCTCTACCATCCTGCCGGGCACCGGTCCGTCACGAAAGGCCGAACCAGAACCCGCCGCCCGCGCAGCCTGTTGGGCCGCCGGTAACGTTCGCTGCGAAAACGGGGGGCAAGGGCTCGAACACGAATGAACCCCGCCCCCCGCCACCAGCAACTGACAACTAGCAACTGACTACTGACTACTACCGAATCTGCGTCTATCTGCGTTAATCTGTGGACAGAACCCGACCCGGGCGCACGATAACGATTACGAGCACGAGCACGGACGAACCCAACCCTCCGCCACGAGCAACTGACTGCTGCTTTCCGCCCCGTCTACCGCATTTCTGTTTGACAGCGCACACAGCGGAACGTTATCATCCTATTTGGATGGACAATGTGTCGGCAGAAAGGAAGGCCAATGAGACAGTTCAAGATCATCGTCGAGAAACATCCTGATGGATGCGTAGCGTATCCTTTGGGGCTCAAAGGTGTTGTGGTGGGTCAGGGAGACACCTATGAGGAAGCCCTCTCGGATGTGAAATCAGCAATACGCTTTCACATAGAGAGCTTTGGGGAGGCGGTGCTGGATGTGGAGCCGCCAATCCTCGAGGCGTTTGTTGCTGAAGCTGGAATAGAAGACTGATGACGAAGTTCCCTGTTGATGCGCCAAAACGGAGAGTGATTAAGGCGCTGGAGAACTTGGGCTTTCGAATGGTACGCGAAAAAGAACACGTTTCTATGGTGCGCGAGAATGCCGACGGCAACACAACCCCATTGACAATGCCTAATCATTCGAAGATCAAGGCTTCCACTCTGAGAACGATCTGTAGTCAGGCCCGTATCCCGAGAGATGAATTCTTGGAGGCTTACAAGAGAAAGCAGTCATGAAAACGGCGGACATCCGAGCGCTATCCGTGAACACTGTTCCGCCGTCGCCCGCGATGACACCGGGAGTCCGGCCTGAGATCCTCGTCCCACGAGGGCAAGAACCCATGGCCCCGGCCTGACTACCGACAACCACCAACTGACCACTGACTACTGCCAAGTCTGCGTCTATCTGCGTTAATCTGCGGACAGAGAACAAGCCGAGCGCACGATTACGAGCACGGACGAAGCCAGCCCTCTGCCACCAGCAGCTGGCCACTAGCAACTGACCGCTGACTCCAGACCGGAGATTAGCGAGCGCAGTCCGCGGCTTTCGTCGTCGAATCGCCAAACCAACTAAGCCTGCAAGGCTACGACTGTGGATCACAGATTTGAGCAACCGCCGGTCAGAGGGGACAAACACGCGCGTGCCCATCATTGCCTGGGATCAATACCTCCCTTTATCCAAAGCAGGGTCAACACCGTTCCGTAAAGTCCCAAAACCATCGATGTCTCGAGCAACGGTTGTCGCCCGAGATCAACGCGCTCTGGAAACCAAGACTCAAGGGGGACACGCTCCATTGTCGTGGGGACACGGCTGCCAACGAAACAATCCCTTGCATATGTGTTTGGGCCTATTCGTGTGCCAGCCCGAATCCAAAGCCCCCATTCTTTTCGGCACCGAAACCATGTCACTTTTCCGTCCTTTGAGAAGACGGCAGCGCAACATTCACTACACGAATCCACGTATCTCACTGCCGTCGCAGTCAAAGTGGTCGTGAATTCCTGTGAAAGATTCGAAATGACCTGTATCGAAGGATCGGACCTATCACACCTGGGCCTAAACAACGACTCAGGCATCAGAAGCTCGCTCGCAAAAACGTTGGCCTCAATCTCAAGGGTGCTCTTGCCGTAGGAATAGACGGCATCTTTGCCAGTAAATAGATCAAATTGTGATTCACTCCGGTGAAGCTCCCAGTGACCCAGCTCGTGGGCGACAGCGAAGCGCTTTCGCCCCTGTTGCGGGATGTCATTACTCACGCGAATGACTGCTCTTGCCCCATTCTTATGTACGAGCCGAGCTTCAGCGCATGCGAGGGGTGACTCCAACACAACAGCGCCGCGATGGGCAGCGAAATGACGGACGCTTATCTCGCTGGCGTCGCCTACACAGAAGTAGTTGAGGATTTCTCGAGCCTTTGCTCTTGCCAGCGTCTCACGAGGCTTCGTCTTCATGATCCGACTCATCTAGGTGATCGAGCAGGGCGAGATCCTCTTCCATACTGGCAAGATCTTCTGCACTGACCCCCTCAAATTTCCGCATCATCACGGGGGCCAATCGAGGATCTCTACGCAAGACACGGTCAACCTTCCCCCGTATTGCTTCTGGCAACTCTTTGATCCTTTCTCTGTACTCTTGGTAAATGTTCCGAGCCTCTTCTCTGCGGTTTCTCCCCATTGCATTGTGCACATCTGTCTGCACCAATTCGACAATCTTGTCCATGTCTCCACCGCACAACGCGATCTCGTCACGCAACTCCTCGGAGGACATGGAATCGACCTCGTCGGGATCGCCAAAAACGAAATCCAAGAAGGTCTCGAACTGACTTCTTCGATTTTCCCTGTGGCACATATCAATGGCCCCTTTCCAAACCCGTAGGCTCACTGTTCATCGCAGTGTCGCCTGTAAACAGCTTCTAGCCGCTTGCTAAGGCGCTTACGTGTGTTGGTGATTTCGTCTGGTGTGAGATGCAATTCCGTAGCGACTTCTTTTCGCGACTTACCTTCGAGCATCCTTTCGAAAACCGCGATCAGGTCATCCTCACCATCAAGACTGCAGTAGATGTCTTCAAGAAGTTCGTTCTCCACAGCAAGCGCACGTGGATCAGAAGGTAGGGCCGGGCGATATCGCCCAGGCTCAGTGCTTCCGTCGACGAAAGTATCCGGCATAGCCACGGCTTGGCGTTCATGTTGGGCTGCCTTCTTCTCGTATAGGTGGCAAATATCACGACGGATGTTGTACATCAAGCACGTTGTCAGCTTTACCCGTTGGGGGTCCCACTTATTTCGTCCCTCCATGACCTTTATGATAGCATTCGACACGATACCTCTCACACTGTTGCCTTGAGGCAGTGCTATATCGCCGGGCTCACAGGCAGATAAGTCTCCACCGCGCCACACGTATCTTTTTGCCAGTCTCGTAGCGAAGACGATCAACTTGCTATAGACCTCGTTTGTCAACTCTTGCCTGACTTTTTCAGCGAGGTTCTCATCCATGTTTCGATTCCACCAACGTGCCCTACCTTGCAAGAAGTCCGCCCACATTATATGCCTGTCGAGTAGGGTAATTTGCCATTAACCAAGATCATGAGACCAACGGCAAATTCTGATCCGTCATCGGCATATAAGGGTAGCATCATATACGTATTCTTTCAAGTAGAAAGGAGTGATAGCGATGAAAGAGTCAGTAAGAAGACACATGCACAATGCCCGTGCTAACGGCAAGAATGCCAAGTACGTCTATAGGGCTTGGCGGCGTCACCCAAAGACGGGCGAGAAGTTGTGGGCGCGAGACTACGGCCTACGCGCTTGGCGCATTCCGGTCAGATAGACACGGGAGGGCGTATGATATGAGTAGAGAATGTGGACGGTCACGTGGGCTCGGGCTCGAGAGCTTGCGAGTTCGACGGCACCGCCGGTCGAAACCGGGTCCCAGATGTTACGGTCCTGGTAAGCCAGGTCCCAAGACTGTTCGCGTGCGGCCACACAAGCGCTTGAAGCCCCAAATGCGGTTGACGAACGATGAGAGTGCTGGTCGGTAAACTGGGCGCTCGGCTCGGCACCTCATCCGCGATACTACACAGTAGACACTGGTAGATACAGGCTGCCCAGACTCAAAGGAGAGAATCATGCAGTACATCCATTCAACGTTGACCTTAGGCAATAACGATGCGATCGAGGTCACGCTCGACAGGCAGGCACGAGTGATGCTCATGGATCAAGGCAACTACTCGAACTACCGGTCTGGACGACGTTTTCGCTTTTATGGCGGATGGACGAAGGTCTCGCCGTGTCGGGTCGCTGCCCCTCATGGTGGCCGGTGGCACGTAGTCGTGGACTTGGACGGCCTAGCCGGTTCTGTTCGCGCAAGAATCGGCGTCATTAGCCTTAACTAGCATAAGACGTTGCGCCGCCCTCGCTGCTCCTAGATTCGGCTCTTGACATATGCGGAGCAAGAGGGGGACAAGAACGCGATTTCTGAGTTCCGAAGGAATTGGCGAAGGCCGCTTTTCTTGCCCGAAGATGCCTTGACTATCGCCCAATTGGACGTCAAACCAGGGCAGATTCGCGGTCGAGAGAGCGATACTGGATGGCTTCGGAGACGTGCTCG
>Ga0114922_10003751_pt1 | contig 14146 bp, 13 predicted proteins | sample AartaG_FD_100975 | JGI IMG/M metagenome (GOLD analysis project Ga0114922, IMG submission 100975) | Deep subsurface microbial communities from Aarhus Bay to uncover new lineages of life (NeLLi) - Aarhus_00045 metaG | ecosystem: Environmental > Aquatic > Marine > Oceanic > Sediment | place...
ACAGGGCTCTTCTTCTCAATAAGCATTTTTGTAAAGCTGAAACCGATTACAGTCATGCATAACACCTCGCAACTTATTTTTTAATCTTGATATTTTCCGAGAAAGAGTATAGGGTTTTTAAAGCTTGCTATTATTTTCCTTATAATAATTTTTATAAACCCCTGCTTTCTCCTTAGTTTTATGACTGAAAATTTAAAAGATTTACACAAAGTAGAGCAGTTCAAGGTAGAGAAGGGTGTTTCTGCTGATGAGCTACTCAGGAACATGTCTAAGGCTGGGGTTATGGGCTCTGGCAGGATATCAAGAGCAGCTGACATAATCACTGGTATGTTCAATGACCAGGAATGCTCTATCTTTTTTGGAGCAGCTGGCGCTCTTATACCTGGGGGCATGAGGAATGTTTTGATTGATATTCTCAGCACAGGAAGAGTAAAGGCCTTTGTGACCACAGGGGCGATGCTCACCCATGACCTGGTAGAGGCTCTTGGCTATCATCACTACAAGGGCACTGCAAGGGTTGATGATTCTGTTCTTAACAAGAAGGGCATTGACAGGATGTATGATTCTTTCATGCCCAACAAGGTTTATGAGGGGTTAGAGGATTTCTTTACAAAGAACTTTGATAAACTGTTCAATGAGAGGATGAGCATCAGAGAATTCTTATATAAGCTGGGAAGCCTGGCTCCCAAGGACAAGCCTTCACTGCTAAGAACCTGCTATGAAAAAAAGATTAACCTATTCTGTCCTGCTATTGCTGACTCTGGCATTGGCTTGATGATATGGGGGCATCTTGCAAAGAACAAGAAGATTGATGTGCAGGCCTTTGATGACCTGAAAGACATGCTTGACCTCACCTGGAGTGCTAAGAAGTCAGGCTTTATCTATCTCGGAGGCGGTGTTCCTAAGAATTATGTGCAGCAGGCATTACAGCTCGGCAAGGGAGCAGAGTATGGTGTCCAGATAACCATGGACCGGCCTGAGCCCGGAGGGAGCAGCGGTGCAGAGCTAAGAGAGGGCATTAGCTGGGGAAAGCTGAATGAAAAGGCAAAGTTCACTGATGTTATATGCGACATAACAATAGCATTGCCAATTTTATGGGCTGCTGTTAAGACGAGGTTGAAAAATGAAAACCGAAATAAAAAATAGAAAAGGACAAAAAGTCGTTGTGCTGGTAGAATTAGCCAATAATCCAAAAGGATTAGCTTTTGTGATGCATGGACTCGGGGGCTTCAAAGAACAGGCACACATACAGACTTTTGCAGATGCTTTTAAAGAAAAAGACTACTCTGTCGTGAGATTTGATACAACCAATGCTTATGGAGAGAGTGGAGGTAATTATGAGAATGCTACTGTTACTAATTATTATGAAGATTTAGAAGACGTGATTGCTTGGGCAAAGAAGCAGGATTGGTATCATGAGCCTTTCTGCCTTGCAGGGCATAGTCTAGGGGGGTTCTGCACTTCTTTTTATGCTGAAAATAATCCTTCTGAAATTAAGGCTCTTGCTCCTATTTCATCATTTATTTCCGGCAAATTTAGTATAGAAGTAAGGCCAAAAGAGGCTATAGAAAATTGGAAAAAAACAGGGTGGTTTACTAAAAAGAGCGAAACAAACCCTAAAATCATAAAAAGACTTCCGTGGTCTCACATGGAAGACAGATTGAAGTATGATCTGCTGAAAGATGCTGACAAGCTGAATATGCCTGTTCTGTTCATTGTAGGTGAAAAAGATCCTGGAACACCTCCTAAGCATCAGAAGATTTTTTATGATAAGTTACCTGGTAAAAAAGAGATTCACATAATAAAAGGTGCGCCTCATACTTTCAGGGATAAAGAGCATTTAGATGAGATAAAAAAGATTTTTTTAGAGTGGATTAATAAAATATGAGCAAAGCCTACTACATCAAAGATGCTGAATCAAACAAATTCGAGGAATTATTAGAGAAGGAACTAAAACCCGATTTCAAGAAGGGGATGAGTGTTGCTGTCAAGCTTCATCTTGGCCATGGCAAGGGAATGTTCAGGCCAGAGCTTGCAGAGCGAGCAGTAGGTATTCTTAACAAATTTGGTTGTAAGCCTTTTCTTTATGACACGCCCGTGGCCTATCCCGGCAAGAGGGATACCAAGGGGAAGTATGAGAAGACAGCTACAGGTCATGGATACACGCAGGAGAAAATAGGCTGTCCTATTATTATTTCTGATGATTATGTTATTGTCAAGACTGAGCACATGGATATAAAGGTTTCTAAGGAGCACTCAGAGGCAGACGCTCTCCTGGTGTTGACTCATGTCAAGGGTCATCCTGCCAGTGCAGTAGGAGGGGCTATCAAGAACCTGGCTATGGGGTGTGTTTCTCCTAAGTCTAATGAGGACCAGCACAGCATAGGAATACCTGATATCACTGATGATTGCACTGCCTGTGGCATATGCGCTGAAGCATGTCCTTTCAAGGTCATAAAGATGGAGGATAAAGCGGTTATTGATAAGAACACCTGTCTCGGGTGCTCTACTTGTTTTTACAGCTGTCCAAACGAGGCTATCACCTGCACTTCTACTTTTGACAGGCTGATGGCAGAGGCTGCTTTTGCTGCTCTGAGTTTTTTCAAGGGCAAGCCTGTTTATTATGTCAATGACATCAGGAGCATCACCAGGAACTGCGACTGCTTTGATGACCCAGGAGAGATTATTGCCAGGGATGTTGGTGTCCTATTATCTGATAACCTTGTTGCAATAGACAAGGCAAGCGTTGACTTGGTTGCAAAACAAGAAGGAAAGGATATTTTTGAGGAAACCCATAAACACGATCCCTGCAAGCAGGTGAAAGAGGCAGCAAAGATGGGCTTGGGTAGAGAAGAATATGGTTTATTCTCTGTTTGATTTCCTTTTTCTATTTAATTCCTTATAGAATTCTAATACTTCCTTGTCCTGGTTCCTCCATTTCATGGGCTGTCTTGCTTGTAGGTCTCCATGTTCTTTAATATCTCCTGTTGATTTCATCTGTGTCATTCCTACTTCTGTTCCATAATATATGATTATTGGATGTGTTATTGAATACTGTATTCTTACTGCTTCTTTAAGTCTTTCTTTGTCATTTCCACAATCAAATAAGAAGCGATTCATATCATGGTTGTCTAAAAATGTTGGCAAAAAGAAATCTTTTGGGTATTTTGCAAAATGAATCTTTAATTTTAATTTTAACAACCCTTCTGGCCTGAAAAAACTTTTCTTAGCAATATAATTCCTTACTAATCTCTGGAATTTAAAATCAAGTACTCCATCAAGCTCTCCTACATAGGACTTGAGCATAGCATCTGAAGCTGAGCCAAGCAACCATTTAAAATATTTGTTCTTGAGATTAATTGTTTTTAGTTCTTTTAGTTTAATCTTCCACATCCATGCCTCTCCTATCAGTACAGCATTTGGATAATCTTTTTTAATCACATCCTTGAAGTATTTCCAAAAGGAATGCTTGGGTCCAAGCACATGGTCCAATCTATAGCCGTCAAAACCCAGACTCAGCCAGTACTTGGCTGCTTTTACTATATGGTTTCTTGCAGGCGGATAATCTAGATTAATCTTGGGTATTTCTTTATAACTCAGAAAGCACATATAGTCATCAGGCCATTTCTTGAAGATAAACCATTTGTAGTACCTGCTCTTCTTGCTCTTCTGCGCGTCTAGGAAATAGAGATGCTTGTAAGATAAATGATTAGGAACAAAGTCTGTTATTATCTTCATCTTTAATCTATGAGTCTTTCTGATTAGTTCCTTAACATCTGCTAGGTTTCCAAAATGAGGATCTACTTTAAAGAAATCTGTTATGTGGTAGCCATGATAAGCACTGGCTTGATAGAAGGGTGATAACCAGACAGTATTCACACCTAGCTCCTTTAAGTAGGGAAGTTTTTCAATCACTCCTCTTATAGTCCCTCCCATGAAATCAGGCTTGTTCCAAGCAGTGGATTTAAAGCCGGCAAACCTGTCTATAAATACCTGATAGACAATAGCATTTCTAAACCACTCAACTCCCATGAATGTTTGTAGTTAGAAATAGTTTAAATACTTTCTTGTAGGCAGCATTTAAGGCACTACTTCCTGCGCTTTAATCTCAACCCACACAGGATAGTGGTCAGATACCTCACTAGTTATGTTCTTGTAGATTCCATACCTTATGTATTCCTGCTCCATGTTGCTGTTTAGTATTATCCTGTCATATGCGCAGTCCCTGCCTGAGACTGCTGTATCATCATAGTCCCTTATAACCCAGAACTTATTCTTGAACACTGTTTTGTTGTTCTCATCATAGTAAGAGCAGTCAGCATTGAAATCTCCGAGCCAGATTCTGTTGGTTGACACACTGCTTACCATGTACAGCATCTCTAGGTCTTCCAGTTCTTCCACAACATCGTCTGGCCTTATATGTATGTTTGTTGCTAAGAACTCATAGTCATCAACCTTGAAACTCACAACTACAGGCGGTCTTTCCCATCGGTCTAGGGTATCAGGATTAAAGTCTGTTAATCCAAGCACCTCTATATCTTTCTTGTAAATAACCCCATACTGCTCTTTTGAGCTTGTTCTCCCTGCTCTGCTCGTTATATCACACTTGTGGGTGTGGTTCAGGTAGTTGCATAAATCATTGAAAACCACTCCTGTCCTCTCCCTTATCTCCTGGATAAAGACAATGTCTGCCTGGGGAACAATCTCCAGAATCTTTTTCTTAGCCTCAGGCCTGTCCCATTTAGCAAGGCCAAAGGTTTGGATGTTCCAGTTCATAATCGTGAGTGTATCAGTGCTGTCAGGGATAAAGGTGGTTATTGCCTTATCCTCTCCTGGCTCTTCTCTTGATGCCTCCCGCTCAAACAAGGAATAATATCCATACCCTGCAACTATCAACACAAGGATTACTATAAGAATCTCTAATCCTCTCTTTTTTCTTGCCATGTTCTACTAATAGAAAGAACTCATTAATAAAGTTTTAGAATCATTTGATGAAGAATTTCCGTTTGTTTAATCGTCTTTTACATAAGGACTATCCTCAGGTATATTCAATTTTTGTTTTATTTGTAGTCTATTCCAATTAATACTAGGATTTAAATTTCTTAAGTGATACCAAGTAACTTTTAATTTTCTTGCTATTCCTCTTCCTGTGTCTCCACTTCTTACAATATACATATCATTCACAATTGTTATTCCTTGAACAGATCTTGAACTAGCAGGAGTTTTGTCTTTTACATTTACAATATTTTCATAATAAGCATCTGCTGTTCCTTCTGGCAGGAAGATTTCAAGGTCAGGGTATTCCCTTGGTGTTCTCCATGATATGAGATCAGGATTGAGTTTTCTTAATTCAGATGTTTTGATGCCTGCGCATCTGGCAATCACTTTTAGGCTTGTGGGCTCTCTAATGATTATTGCATCTAGGTTCCTAGAAGGATAATCTTCTTGAGAGGGTTGGATAGAGATTCCGAACTCTTCATAGTTCTCTCCGATTATATATGCTGCATCTATTTGTTTCAGGAAGGCTCTGGTCTCTCTAGGCAGTGCACGGCTTTTATTGGCTTCATCTATGGTTAAAGTTCCGCTTCTCTCCATTCTCCTGTCAAGACCGTTTTCTCCAATATTGTATGCTGATATTGCCATCTCTAAGTCTCCTTCAAAGTGATATACTAAATCTAGGAGGTATCTAAGTGATGCTGGTATTGCCTTTCTAGGGTTTCTTCTTTCATCAATATAACTATTAACAACCAAGCCATATTTTCTAGCTGTCCATATCATGAACTGGGCTATGCCTTGTGCACTTGCTGTAGACCTAATCACTTCTGTAAAAGCACTCTCTATTAAGTACATGTACTTTATTTTCTTTGGAAAGCCTAATTTTTCAGCTTCTTGTTCTATAAACCTAAAGTATTTTTGCCCTCTCTGGAGTGCTTCTGCATACCAATCTGCTAGTTTTCCTTCACCAACAAATAACTTGATATACATCTGTACACTTGGATCTTCTGGGTCGCTTGGGAAATCATGAAGCACTTTTGTTTCAAGTGTATCTTTTTTCTTGGTTTCTATAATATTTTTTAGAACACCTGTTATTCTTTTCTGTTCTTCTGGATCCATATTATTAATATACTCTATATCTTCATCAGTTAGATTTAGATTAAAGTTTTTTTCAGGAGTATTATTCAGGCCTTCGCTGATTAGATTAGAAATGATTTCTTTATTCTTGTAGAGAATTTCTGTGTTTTTTACATCCAATACCTCCATTATGAATTTAAGGTTGTCTAGAAGTTCCTGCTTGTGTTTTTCTGCAGCATCCTGGTCTCCTTCTTCATAGGCTGTTATGAAATTCTCATATGCTTCTCTAGCATTAAAGTATTCTTTGAGGTATGTTACCTTGTCTTGGTATATTGGCCTGAGTTTAGTTTTCTCTTCAAGTTTTTCTTCTTGTTTTTCAGGCGGCTCTTGCACTGTTTCTGCTGCTTTTGGCTGTTCTGCAGGTGGTGTTACTGCTGGTTTTTTGTTTCCTCCACACCCTACATACATCCATAGCGTGTTCAACATCATGAATGTTGCCATTCCTTTTCCTGGTTTCCTCATTCTTATCTTCTAATCCTTTGTTTGTTTTTTAAAGTTTTGTGTTATTGGGTTTGAGCGTTAACTTTATAAAACTTTATATTTTGTCACCATTATGTAATGGTATTCTAACGAAAAGTTTATATAGTAGTTTATCTATTCCGAAGTGGAGAAAAAAAGAAGGGTGGTTTTTAGACGAAAAGAGGTAATAAATAACTATACTAAACTTTAAACTCACCTCTTTTTCCCGGGAAGACCTCACTCTGAGGTCTTCTTTGGGTTTAAATTATATGGGGGCGCATGATGGGGTTTAGACTGGGCAGAAATTCTCCTAAAGACAGATTCTTCAAGAAAATAGAGAGGCAAGGCTTAGCTCTGACCTTTGATGATGTCAGATTAAGAACAGGGTATTCTGAAGTAATGCCTGCTGATGTAAACCTAGAATCAAAATTCTCAAGAAACATTCCATTAAAGGTTCCAATAGTAAGCGCAGCCATGGATACAGTGACTGAGTACAGATTAGCTATAGGACTTGCCAAACGCGGGGGCATAGGAATAATTCATAGAGGATTATCACCAGATGTGCAAGCTTATCATGTTGGAAGGGTTAAACATCATCTTAATGGAAAAACAGGCTTAATTGAAAAACCAATTTGTGTTTATGAAGATGAGACAATTGATGCAATTCTTATAAGAAAAAAGGAAAAAGACTATCAGTTTGGCAGTTTCCCTGTATTAAATAGAAAAGGAGAATTAGTAGGTATTTTAACAGGCAATGATTTTGCTTTTTGTGAAGATCCGGCTATGAAAGCCATGGATGTAATGACATGTAAAGAGAAATTAATAACAGCAGAGCAAGATACAAGCTTTGAACAGGCTTATAAGACAATGCAGGGATTAAAAAAGAAACACCTTCCCTTAGTAGATAACAACGAAAAACTAGTAGGGCTTTATTCTTTTAAAGATATAAAAGATTTAAAATCAGGTGTATCAGAGCAATATAATATTGATGCTAATGGGCACTTAATAGTTGGTGCAGCAATCGGTGTTGGTGAGGAAGAGCTTGTCCGATTAGAAAAACTTGTGGAAGAAAAGGTTGATGTTATTGTTGTGGATACTGCTCATGCTGATACAAAAAGTGTTCAAGAGGCATTAAAAAAAATTATTCCTATGTTAGAAGAGATTAAAAGAAATTATGTACCCCTTGATGTTGTTGTTGGAAATATTTCTGAAGCTGATTCAGCAGAAAGATTGATAAGAGCAGGTGCTGATGGTGTGAGAGTAGGCCAGGGGCCAGGAGCTATTTGTACTACAAGGGTTGTAGCAGGAACAGGAACTCCCCAGGTAACTGCTGTTTATAATTGTTCAAAGGTAGGCGATAAATATGATATACCTATAAATGCAGATGGGGGTCTTATATCCTCAGGAGATATTACCATTGCAATAGCTGCAAGAGCAAAATCAGTTACTCTTGGAAGCATGCTTGCAGGAACAGATGAAGCTCCTGGAGAAATTGTTTTTAAAAATGGACGCTCATGGAAAGAGTACAGGGGTATGGGTTCTCTAGAGGCAATGAAGGAAAGCAAGGCAGCAAGGGATAGGTATCGCCAGAGCGAGAAAGGAGAGGACCTTGTTCCTGAAGGAGTCACCGCTATTGTGCCTCATAAAGGGACCTTGGACAGTGTTCTTAAACAGTATGTTGGAGGCTTAAGAAGCGGAATGGGCTATGTTGGTGCTGCTAATATTGAGGAATTAAGAACAAAAGCCAGGTTTTACAGAATCTCAGTAGCAGGACAAAGAGAATCCCATCCGCATGATGTTCAAATAACAAAAGAAGCGCCTAATTATCCAGGCAGCGGAGAACGGTGATGCAAATGTCATTAGAAGCTGAGATAAACGATTTTTTAAGGAATGCACAAGTTGTTGCAACGCTTTGCAACCAGTGGGGTGATTCTGGAAAGGGAAAGATTGCTGAGATGATAGCTGCTTACTGGTCTGATGTTGATGCTAGGGGATCCGGAGGGCACAATGCTGGACACAGCTTTTATATTGATGGTAAAGAGGTAATATTTCACCTGCTGCCTGTAGGCATTGTTTATCAAAAAGAGAAGAAGGACAAGGTTAGTATTCTTGGGAACGGCATGGTTATAGATCTTAAAGCTCTGAACAAGGAGATGGACTGGATGGACAAGGAAGGTTTTCCTTATGATAACCTCATGATAAGCCAGGATGCTCATGTGATTATGCCTTACCACCAGGTAGAGGATAGAAAGCAAGCAACCCAGGTGGGTGGAAAGATTGGAACTACAGGAAGAGGGATAGGACCTTGTTATGCTGATAAGACTGCAAGGAGAGGTATCAGAATAGGTGACTTGTCTGATAAGAGCTTGGTTGTTGATAAGATTAACAAGTTGAAGCAGTACTATCCAGACCAAAAGATAAACACTGAGGAGCTAGTTGAAAAACTCCAGCCCTTCATTGAAAGAATTAAACAGTATGTAAGGAACACTAATTCAGAAATGCAAAGATTATTAGAGCAAGGTAAGAAGGTTCAGTTAGAGGGAGCCCAGGGCTTGTTATTGAGCAGCGAACACGGAACCTACCCATATGTGACTTCCTCTGATTGCTCTCTGAACGGCACAGCTTCTGGTGTTGGCTTGAGTGCAAAAGATGTTGATAAAGCCTTAGGCCTGATAAAGTATCCTATGATGACAAGAGTAGGTGCTGGCGCTTTTCCCAGCGAGCTAGGAGGATGGGATTCTGATGATTACTGTGCCAGGGGTCTTGAACACGACATCTTCTACGAAGTAGAACACTACCTTAGAATGCCTCTTGATTTGGATAAGATAAGAAAACTACAGAGAGAGAATAATGAGAAAGAACTCTTGGAGCACAAGGCAAAAGTGTATGATTATATCAAGGCTCACAGAGAGGATGTTGTTAAGCTTATGAACTTATCAGACCCTTTTATGAAGGGTGTTGGTATCAGGCTTGCAGCCTGGGAGTACGGAGCAACCACGGGCAGGCCAAGAAGGATTGGGTGGACAGATGCTATTGCAGCTAAGTATGCAGTAACCATTAATGGCCCTCTCTTTGTTTTGACCAAGCCTGACACTCTTGCTGGATGCGAAGAGTTCAAGATATGCAAAGGCTATGAAACTCGTCGTGGAACTATCCACACGCGCTTTAACAGAGAGGATAAGTTCTTGAGAAGTGTGAATCCCTTATTTGACACTTATTCAGGATACTCTGATATTAGTGAGATAAGAACCTATTCTGATCTACCCGAATACTTCATAAAGTCTGTCAGAGAATTCGAGGACTTCACTCGAGGAAAAGTGGTCATGATATCAAATGGTCCTGAGAGAGAACAGACTATTCTTAGAGGAATGTATTAGAATTATTTTTTCTTTTTCTTCTTAACCTTCACTTTTTTCTTTCCCTTCCTCCTCAAGACCTTTGAGCCAATCAGAAGCCCGACAGCAACTCCGAGTACAAGTGCTGAGAGGTAAAAATAAACAGCAGAATAATTAATCCTTGGAAGTTTTATTATGCTCTTCTTTGGGAAATAAATCTCAATATTGCTCAGCTCCAGGGCATACTCTCCGAAGATAAGGCTGGAAAGAGGGTCGCCGTTCTCTTTAAGAGAGGTAGCATACTCATAGTAGCTGTAGCCGAGGATAGGGAAGACATTCCTGCTCTGCTCCTTCACAATAACCTTTTTTGCAGACTTGAGTTTTTCCTCAGCAAGCTCATTCACCTGGTCTTTGCCGAAAGTGATGCTTGACAAGAGAAGGTTGGACTCTGCCTTTGCAAAGCTGGCCTTGAACAGGCACATCTTATAGTTCTCCTGGAGAGCAAAGGCATAGGCCTGCTTAATAGTGGTTCCAGAGTTCTGCAGGGGAAGAGGGACATAGATACCGGCATAATTAATCCTCTCCTCTGCCTCTGATAGTTTTTTATAGCATGCTTCTTTTAGATACTCCGGGTCAAGCTCAAACCTCTCTCCCTTTAACCTGAAGAAGGTAGACCAGAAAACAGCGCTGTAGTACCTCTCAATAGCATAAGCCAGTTCATTGGTTGATATGTTGGCAGAAATTTGGTTAAGGCTCTCCTCTGCCTCTACAAGCCTCTCCTTGACAATGATATAGGTTTCAAGCTCAGACAGGGTGGTAAGGTTCTTGTTCTCAAGGTTTTTATCAAACTCTTCAACAGCCCTTTTAGTGAGATTGTAGAGTTGGCCTATTCTCTCAGGATACTTGTCCTCAATCTCTTCCAGATTGGTTTTCCTTAACAGCAAGCCCAGGCTAAAGCAATAGCTGGCAGCGGAGTAGTAGTCCTGGTCCTCAAAGCCCTTGTTGATATTGCTCTCAAATTCTTCTGACTTGTTAATCACTTTTTCATCATCAGGCCGGGTTTTCTTTTTTAGCTCTAATGCCCTCTCACACAGCTTCTCTGCAACATCTTTCATAGTGGAAGTGTAATCCTCAGGAACAACTATCTCTCCATCGGGCTGTTCAATAATCCTGTCGGTGAAATAAACCAGGGCATCATCAATATTGCTCACCCTGATAACCTCAATGCTGAGATTATCCTCATCAAGGCTTTTGTCCTCAACACTTTCATTGGTTATATTGGTCTTGGTATTGTTCCCACTGGTCTCATTTACTGTTCCATTCGCTTGCGAATGTTCAGAAATATTTATTTCTGTTATATTTGTTTTATTTGTCCTCTCCCTGAGATTAATAGAGAACATGGGTATAAGCACTCTCTCAAAACCAGCCTTTTCAGCAGCACGAGCCTTCTGCAGGATTCCGCCAACAGGGCCAATGCTTCCGCCAGAGTTAATAGTGCCGGTCATCACAGTCTCGTTGTCAAGTTCTATGCCCTCAAGAGCAGCAATAGTGAGGATGGTTAAAGAGGCGCTTGCACTAGGCCCGCCCACGATAGTAGAGCCTGCTCTTATAGTGTAGAAGAAGTCAAGGCCTGAGCACTCTCTGTCAAGATAGTCGCATGCTATCTTGCTGGCATACCTGGTGCTTATCTGGGTGTCAATCTTGGTTAGAGGAAAGGAATCCAGAAAGATTCTTCCAGAGCCAGGCTTTACTTCCAGAAAGGCGTCTGCTGTTCCTCCAACCGTGTCATCACCCACATCTCCTATGGTTAGGAGAGTCATATGATAGGTTTTAGCACTGGCCAGGCTAATACAGAGCAGTAAGCATAGCATGCTCAATATACTGAAAAAAATAATTCTCTTCATTCTTTCCTATACCTCCCTCTCATCTCAACCTTTTCAAGCCTTTCAAGAATCTCCTTGTGTTTATCAGCTTTTTTGTATCCCTTAAGGAAGCCCCTTAATGCCTTGTCATAGACCTTGTGGTGCTTGCTGTTCAAAGCCTGCTTGAAGAGGTGGATATCAACAGCCTTGTCCTCTATCTTATGTGAATGAAAACTAAGACCAAAGTCAATGAATACAACCTTATTGTCTTTGTCAAGAATCATGTTGCTGGTTGTGAGGTCTCCGTGGATTATGTGCTTGTTATGCAGCTCTGCCACCAATTCGCCAACCCTTTTTGCCAGCACTGGCTTTTTGTCCAGCACCTCTCTAAGCTTCTCACCCTTAATCTTTTCCATAACAATCTTTTCCTTCTCATCGGTCTGGATAAGAGTAGGGTGCGGAATAGTTATTTTTTTGAGCAGATTAGCCTCCCTCTTAGTCCTCTGCTTTCTAAGCTCATCATCAAGCTCTTTGATTCTGTAAGTTTTTTTTAGTCTATGCTTGATGATGGTGTTCTTATCCTCATAGAGCACAGCCTCTGCTCCTCGTGCTATTTCTTTCATTGGAACAAGAGTGAAGAATAGGGTATTTTTAACTGTTTTGTAAATTTCAACTCATACCTTATAGACACCACACATTTTATTAGAATCTTTCTTTGATGGCTGCAGCCTCTTTAGAATGCCTCCTTTATTAACAGCAGCAAAACCATCCTGGAACCTATTGCACACAATCCACAGCCCATTATAATTCAGGGCTTTTTTTTCAGGAACATCTTCTCTAAATTCAATCCTATTCCCAAGGGTTATGAGCATGTCAAGGTCATGATATTCTCCTGGAAGCCTTTTTTCCTGTTTTGGTGTCATTGAAATCATATACTCAATGCCGTGCACAACATCATAAACTCTAGGGTTCTTGACCTCTTCTTTTGGTTTCTGCAGAAGAGTTAGCCTTGTGTGGTTTGCAACTTTCCAGTCTTCCTGGCTAAGAGGGTGTTTCTCCTTGATATAAGGGTCCTCTGGAATTGGTGACTCAGGCAGAAAAGGAGGCCATATCCATGTCTCATTCTTTAGAAAGAACCTTCCCTCCTGATACATTATCCCTGTGATTAGGGTTGTTTTTTCTTTGCTCTCCTTATTTTCCATTATGGCTTCCCGTAGTTTTCCCATATCTACTGGCATGGAAAGAGAATATTCTGGCATTATAACATAATCATAAGAATTTTCTTCATCTTCTAGAATTCTCTTAGCTTCTTCTACAATTTTTTCATTGGGAGCAAAGGAAACTGCTGGATAGTTCATAACAAGAATATTGATTCCCTTGCCTATCCATGGGTTGGGTGTCATACTTCCCCCAGGAATGCCTCATCCATCTCCCATTTGTTGACCTTTTTTTTATTAAGAACAGTATTAAGATCTTCCTTCTCGTCTTCTTTGTGCAGCTTTTCTAGTATCTCCTGATCTTTGATTTTATCCATCATGTTTATCTATCCCCCGAGAAAGCTAATGGGATTTTAGCCATTTAAAAAGCTTTCGGTTTTTTAGCCACTAAGAAGTAGTCATTTCCTCTTATTCTTGTAGGGAATCCTCATAAACCTCTTGCAGGCATGGCAGAAATAGGTAACACTCTTCTCATTCAGCCTCACCCTGCAGTTAACCCCTGGCTTTAAGTATGTATAACAGTGCTTGCAGAACCTTCTCTTATACTTCGAGGGAAGCTTGACCTTATACTTCATGCCAATCTTCCTGGCCAGCTTAACATACCTGTCACTAAGCTTAGAGTCTCCCTTAAAAGCCTTTTCTGCCTCTTTGAATAAGTGCTCAATCCTCTCCAAAGCTATTTTCCTCTGCTTAGCAGGCTTTGGCTTGTGCTTTCTAACTGGCATGGAAAATAATAGAAAGAAAGATTATAAAAATTTTGTCTATTTTTTCCTTCCTGCCAGGAGCGCAAAGAAGGTTGCGAATATTCCCAGCACTACAAAGCCCCACAGCAGAGGCACCAGGAATGCAATGTACTCCCTGGCAAGTATCAAGAACAACACCACTATCACCAGGAAGATTCCTCCCAGAGAAGCAGGTATTGCTATGAATGGATCCTTACCCATCTCTTTTTTAGCCATACTATCACCCCTTATATAATAACTAGTTTTTGAGAGTGGTATATATAATTTTTCTTTTCTGATGTAAAAAATAAAAAGAGCCTTCACCAATGAATCGGGTTTGGGGGGTGATACAAAATGGTGAAGGCCAGAACTCAGTTTAAAAGCTGACCATAAAAAATAAAGAGGGGGTAAAGGAAAAT
>Ga0114922_10003752_pt1 | contig 14142 bp, 13 predicted proteins | sample AartaG_FD_100975 | JGI IMG/M metagenome (GOLD analysis project Ga0114922, IMG submission 100975) | Deep subsurface microbial communities from Aarhus Bay to uncover new lineages of life (NeLLi) - Aarhus_00045 metaG | ecosystem: Environmental > Aquatic > Marine > Oceanic > Sediment | place...
ACCACATTTCTCAAATCCTCCGTGTTTTGTTGGCTGCTTCCTTTTATATCACACCGCATTCCGCTATTTGGGAATGTCATCGTGAAGCTTTCAATTCTCCAGGTGCTTACAACTATCCAGTTACTAGTTGTAAAGTCTTTTTACTTACAAGGTCTTTTCATTAACGACATGGCAATCTCCTCCTCCTGTAACTGTAGAATCTCACAAGAAGAAATCCTCTCCCTCAGGAGGGAGAGGCCAGAGTAAGGGTACGCAGTGCGACGTAGTAATCTCCTTCTTAAGAGAACTTTTCCCCTTCCCTCATCCCATTTACCCCGATTTGCACCCGCAGGAAAGATGTAATTTTTTACCACTAATCCAATATACGGTAAGTGGGTTTTGGGTAGCCCGGACGGCGGTTGAATGATTGGCGCATTTGCAAACCGGCCTCGTGTTTAGCAACTTCATTAGTAATCACATTCTCCATTACTGAAGTCACATGTTCCAGGTTCCCTTCCACCAACACATTCAATAAAATCTCCACCTGATCTTTCTGAAAGCGATCCTTCTTTTCAATGAAATCCGCGAATTCGGGATTTTTACCAGGTTCAACCTGCGCCAAACTGAGCTTCAATCCAACCCCATCCGCACGCAATATTACTTTCACATGACCAGCATCCAAATTTTGCTCTATTATCGCATTCTGCCAGGATGTAATGATATCCATGAGAAGAGAAGGCATTTCCTGCGGCTCGGCAGAAAGTGCATATACCCTGTCTATCCAAACCATGCGGCTTTCACCGGCTGCGTAGCGTGCATAATCCAACTCCAAGGAACGCACAGGCAAGGGATATTTGTCTATCTGCAATGCGTCCACCCATTTTTCAATATCACTTTCATCCAGCGAGTTCTGCACAACCACTGGTTTATCCCTGTAGTTATTCCTGGCTAACTGCAAGACCTGATCAACCTCTTGCGAGGAGAATAGGTCCGCCTTGTTGATGATCAGTAGACCAGCTTCCTCGATCTGCTTAGTAAAAATATAATTCACATCTTCGCTGAATGGCATTTCCAATCCCAGTAAAAGACGCCTGAGCAAGCGGATATCAGTAAAAACGGAAAAACTATTTGGTTTAACCGCGCCAATCTCAAGCTCAAGCAGGGGCTTGACGACTGTAGCAACCACATCCGCACATGAGCCGACCGATTCAGCGAAAATAACCTGCGTTTGGTGGTCATCTAGTAATTGCTGTAAACACTGGTTAAGATCATTGAAATTACAGCAAAAACAGCCACCGGTCACCTCCATGGCTGGCAGGTCCTGCGATCGAATAATGGTGGTGTCTACCAGATGTCGTCCCTGGTCATTAGTGATCACACCAACACGTATACCTTGCCCAGCCAGATACTTGGCTGCACCAATGATTGAAGTGGTTTTGCCGCTGCCTAAAAAACCACCAATGATATGCAGATGCATTTTTTATCTAATTGTATTCACGAATCGCTTCCAGCAGTTCGCGGTTGCTGGGGATAAGTGATGAAAATCTAATCTGCCCGTTGATTAAAATACTAGGTAGATTTTGCACACCCAGCTTCTTCATGCGGGCAATATTTTCTGGGGTAGTAATCTTATATTCAACCATTTCCACCTTGTCTCCACACTCTTTGACAGCTCGTTCAGCAGCCAGTTTCATATATCCACAGGCCGGGCATGTAGATGAATCAAGGGTAAAGACCTCAATTAGTGGTTTGGGTAGATTCTCATAATCCGGCAGTTGAATGCTTGCCAGATCGAATTCCTGGGCATGGTAGTTTGCCAGCATGGCACGCGCGGTGCCCGGTTCTCGGATGGCCTGCATGGTACCTATCACATTCTCAACGGGGATATCATATGGCATATCGCAGCCGGGAGAAATAATCAAATTTACAGGAACACCGCCATTCGGGGAAACTGTCTCAATTAAATCCAGCACAAATTTCATATTATCCTGCTGGCTGCCTAAGAGCATGTGCGAAGTGAGCGGGATATTTCCCTCTATTGTGATATTGTGTTTATCTGTGATTTTTTTAGCATTGGCAAGATCGATGTTCTCGTCAATCGCGATACCGTCAGGTTCTGTATTGCACATGGCCTCTATATTCTTAGTGGCATCCCCACACACGAAAAAGGAGGAGAAAGCCCCTGCTTGACGAATAAAAGTGAAAAGGTCACAAAATAGAGGGGTCAGAAATTGTTGAAAATGCTTGGGGGAAATTTGAGAGACAAGCGGATCAACCACAGCGATGACATGCATGCCAGCAGCGATATACAGCTCGCTCATCCGGCGCCCAACCTCCGTGCAGTACGTCAGCAGTTCAATCAGGTAATCCTCATGGTCAAACATGTCCATGAAAATTTCGGTCCCGCGCAGATGGGAAGCCAGGGTAAAAGGCCCAGTAATTAATCCATATAAAGCAGTGCGATGCCCCACTCGTTCATTCATTACGTGCATAGTATGCAGGATAAAAGGCAAGCGTCCGGCGTTTTTCTCTGGCAATTTTTTGGGAATTTCCATGCAAGCCAGTAGAGGATATGTGACAACTGAAGGAGGGGCTTTCTCCGCCCACATCAGTTCACAACCCAGTATCTCCGCTTCCATCTGCAGGTCAAAAAGTACTGGTTGACCATCCGGATCATAAACACGATTGACTTCTAGTAGAGATGCCAGCAGTTTATCGCCATCACTCAGCACCTGACGAGCATCATAGCCCTTTAGTTTTCCCGCATGCACACCAGCTAAGGGTACCCATGGTACAGCATCCACGTTTTCATGGCAAAAAGCCGCAAAGATTCGTTCTTTTCCATTCATGTTTCCTCTAATAAAATTAATAACTCTTTAATTTTGTTTATTGGCTGAAATTTTTTATCTGATTCATTACTGTATTTTTTCTATGAGCTGATCTAATAATCTTAATAGCCTGCTTACAAGAAAGCATATTATTCAGCTGATCTAATGCGAGGGGAATAGAATGGTCTGCTGGAATACTCAAAGCAATTACAATATCTACGGGGTCATTTTCTGTATGGCCAAATTCAACTGGTGTATCAAGGGTAATTAGACTCATACCCAATTGTTTAGCTCCTGAGTCAAAAGTCGCATGAAGCAATGCTACCCCAGGCCAAGCAACTATAAATGACCCGAATTCCCTAATCACATTTTTCATCGAATTGATGTATCTTTTTTCAACAATCTTGTTTTTATATAATAGCTGGCCCGCTTCCTGCGCTGCATCTTCCCAATTATTAACTTTATTCTTTATTTCAATAAGATCATTATCAATTAGAGTAGATAACCTTGGCCCATCATTTTTCGATACTTTTGGCGATTGGTTTTCACTTGCGCCCTCAGTAATAAATGCTTTTTCCAGGTTGTCAATATCTTTTTCTTTTAATAGAACATCCACTACAAGAACAGGGGGCGCGCGAAACAACTTGAGTTGAATAGTGCTTATTATGAAATCGATTCCTCTAAAACTCTTTCTTTTCAACAACTCTTTATAGGAAATTACATCGTTAATAATTATTTCCGGAAATTCAGATTTGATTTTGGATTTCAAGAGAAGGGCTGAAGCAACCCCAGTGTTACAGACAAGTAAAATTGTTTTGTTATTCTTTCTTTTATAATGAAGCCTCTCAAGAGCAGTAGCTATATGAATGGTTAAATATTCGATTTCATCTGGGAACTTAGAGAGGCTTGAAATATCACTCTCTTTTATACATTGGCTAACGATAAAAAAGATTCTTGAATACTCTTCTTTGATTTCTTGGATGATAGGATTATCTTCAGAAACTAAAAACGCTCCTTGATCAAAAGTATGTTTTATATGCAAAGCAAGGTTGTGTTTTAATTCCGCATCTAACATCAACGATGGATGTAATCTTTTAGAGATTTGACATATAAATGAATCAACAGCATTGATCAATTCATTATCTAACTCTTCAATTTTCTCGGGATCGATTGAAGCTCCATCTACTGGTCTCTGCGCTTGAGCATCTAATAAATACTTTGTAATATAAGATATTTCTTCTAACCCTAGCGATAGATTGTAATATTCACCTATTTTTTTACTTAAGAACTCTGCCCAGTAATACTCATTTTTCTGCTTAAAATCGCCAAGCCCAGATTTAATACTCCTAATATTTTTACCCTTCATACAGCGTGTTATGAGTATAGCTATTCTTAGGATCAAAGAGTAATTACTGCGATCGGTTAATTGAACATCTATTATTGTGTTTAGTAAATTATTTAAATAATAAAAATCCACTTCTCCAAAATAACTTTTGACCCTATCTGCAAAGGTATTATTCAGTATTTTTTTTGGTATACCAGAAAAACAATATTCCATTAGATCGTTTTGTTGTTTAAATTCATATGAGCCATCTAAAATACAATTGAATAATGATTCTCGAAAAACGTTTTCCGGCCCTTCCACCCAGCAGCCATAATTTGGTTTGCTGAATAGCGTCATCTTGTTGTCAACCAACCATTTTTTTGCTTGAGCTATTTCTTTAATAACAGTTGACCGGGAAATAGACAGCATTTCCTCGAAATATTTATGAATTAAAGGAGTATCTGTAGAAAAAAAAGAGAGAAGAATGAAATATATTCTTTTCTCTTTTGAATAGAAAGTAAATTTATTTATTTTTTCAAGGAGTTTCTTCTTTTTATCATCTGGTGCTTGCAGCATTATCCCATAATTTGGTTTTACAATCAAAGTAAAACCATTTTCCTCTAACCAAGGTTTAATCCGATTGATTCGATAATGAACTACCCTCATGGAAACACCTATATTTCGGCTTATTTTTTTTGAAGAAATCGGGGCTGATAATTGCAATAAAGACCGCAATATTTCCACAGTGCAACCATCAATTTCGCGCATCTGATTCATTTTATTTAAAAATAAATTATGGGAAAACAATACATAGTAATAATGAGTTTACCTTCAATATAAATGAAGGCAAACTCATCGTAAATTATAGGCTTAGGAATAATTTATTAATATTATCCTCCGCCGAACAGCATCCCTATCAGTGTAGCAACAAAACTATGGGGATAGAAACCATTAGCGAAATGTGTAACCATCATTCCAGATTGTTCTGGCGGCAATAAGCCTGACTCTTGAGCAATTTGGTTCATTACCGGTGCAGTGAAACTTCCTGCATAGATGCAGAATATCACAAAGACGGTTGTCGTGAGAAATGATTTTATTAAATCACCCTTACATAGCGCTGCAGCCCACATTGAGAAAAACACGATGAATGTTAAATCACCTAATGGCATAACTTTACTTCCTGGCAGCACTATCGCCAATAAAATCGCTACCGGAACCATGATAATACTCACCGCAAGTGCTGTAGCATCACCGGTGCCAATCGCTGGATCTAGACCAATAAATAAATCTCGACCGGGAGCCTTCTTTTCTAAAAAGTTTTGTGCTCCTTCAGAAATCGGCACTAATCCTTCCATAAGGATAGAGATCATTTTTGGTTGAATATACATCACAGCCGCTAAATTAACTGCAAGCATTAGTGATGCGCCTACTGTTTCTCCAGCCAACAATCCCATTGCCAGCCCAATTACAGATCCGATAAAAATAGGTTCGCCAAAAACCCCGAATTTTTCAGTCAGTTCTTCAGGAGTAATCTTTGCTTTCTTAAGACCAGGGAGTCTATCAATTACCCAAACTACTGGCTTTCCGATTAAACCCCACTCAGCATATCCCGCCGCATAAGATGCTATTCCTTCAAAGCCAAAATAATCCCGCATCAAATGTTGTGTCCAGTCACCCACCTTCAAATTGAACATATGCACTAATGTTGCAAAGGTCAATCCAAAAGCGAAACTACCCGTTAATGTCTGAACAATAACACCAGCTATGATGGATTCCCAGTAATCCCAAATATTGACACTTAATACTTTCGTTAGACCCAAGGCTAATAGAATTAGGTTTGTAAGAATACCGATTGGAATAAAAATTAACCCGATGTTTGAAGCCCAACCAACGGCAGCAAAAGCGCTCCAACCGGCATCGAAGAAAGTTGTCGCACCACCAAAACGTGCTCCTAGTGCTAATCCAACATCTCCAATTGCTCCAAGGAAAAAATCAAGAATTAAATATACACCTGCAAATCCAATTCCCGTAAGCAGCGCAGCTCTTAATGAACTCTTAAAACCCATCCCAAATACTAGCCCAAGCAGCAATAATATCGCTGGTACCATCAAAATTGGCCCAAGGTTATATATTGCTTCAAAAACAGGCATAATAAAATCAAACATATTACCTCCTAAATTTTATTTACAAAGGAAAATTGATTTATAAAGTATTTATATGATCTAATATTTTTTTATATAAATCGTCCAGTCCCTTGTTCGACAATAGGGGGACCCCATCAAAAACGGGTATCCCCAATTCCTTCTTGGTGACTGCTGTAGCAACTACAAAATCAGGCTTTCCCATCTTCACTAGCGTGTCAAGATTAGATATTTGTCCTTTTATAACATTGGCTTTTATTCCATGTTTTGACAATTCTCTGGTTAGTTTTGTTGCTGCCATAGTTGAAGTAGCTAAACCTGTTGCACAGACAACCACCACTTTTACGGTTTTTTTCAATAGACCTCCTTTCTTTTTTTATCAAATATATAATGTTGACCTATCCTAAACGATCAATAAGCTATTAGTTTCTTTGCCAGATCTACCGCTTCTGATGCGTTTGGGCTATAGAATGCCCCTATTTTTGTTGCAAAATCTGGAGTAACCGGAGCTCCACCAATCATGACTTTTACTTTATTTAAAATCCCGTGTTCCTTAATTTTGATAATCGTTTCTTTCATCATCATCATCGTTGTTGTTAACATAGCGGACATACCAATGACCGTGCAATTTTCTTTTTCAATTACATCAATGAAATCATCAGATGGGACATTGGTCCCCAAATCAATTACTTCAAACCCTGATCCTTCTAACATCATTCCAACAAGGTTCTTACCAATATCATGTATATCTCCTTCAACTGTCCCCAAAGCAACTTTTCCGATCGATTCAAACCCACTATTAATTAATAGGGGTTTGAGAATTTTCATTGAAGCTTTCATTGATCTCGCTGCTAAAAGCACTTCGGGTAAAAACAATTCGCCAATCTTAAACTCGACTCCAACCTTATCCATTCCTTTAATTAAACCATCATTCAATATTGTTTTTGCACTAATTCCTATATCTAATGCATGTTGTGTGATTGAAATGGAATTTTCCATATCTCCTTCATAAATTGTATTTTGTAACGTAATTAATTCTGTTTTTTCCATAAATCCTATCCCGTTGCCAATTTATTATCTGCTTCAAGAAGCAGTTCTTCAATCCCTTTTTTTATATCTTCATCCAGGGGCTTTGGCTGATGATTCTCTAAAATGAACTTTGCTTTTTCAATAGCACGATCTTGCATTGTTTTAGATCCTTCATTCTGCCAATTTGATCGTGCAGTACGCGTTACTAATTTAGGCCTATAACGGTTAGACCGTAAATGACGGATAGTGTGCGGGTGCATTAATAAATTGTCTGTTTCAATGCTGTCCTTGACGGCATTGAAACCTAACATCTCCTCATCAAATATCAGTCCTTCCCTTGCACGATTAACTATACCGATCAGCTCATCATCGATAACCAACTGAGCGAAGTTAATTACTAATCCTCCCTGTAAATGTCCGGCGCCGGTGAGGATATCAGCGCCAGCCATCGCAGGCATCAATGAAAAATACGTGTTTTCAATTCCTGCTTGACAGTCTGAGATTGGTGAATCTGTATATGGCCCATGCATATTAACGGGCATATGATATGCTTCTTTTGCTAATTGAACCCCAGCTGTTACTAAAAGAGAGTTTTCCATTGATCCAGTGAGCGCATATCCACTTGCCATGTCCATAACCATAATTCGCGGTGCAAAAATCATTGGCATACCTGGATACGCTAATTGGCCGAAAACTACAGCTGCCAGCATTTCCACATTCGACATTAATAAAGAACCGGCTAATGTTATTGGTCCTGTGGCTCCCGCAATAGGCATACTACAAATTTCTAGCGGAACACCATGATTACCACAAGTTAATATCGTGTCAATCAATACCGCTGGATGTTTTAAAGGTGATATAGGTGATTCCAACATCGTGATTACCGGCTTTTTCTTTAACTCGCTCTTTCCACCTGCAATTATTTCGGCCATTCGTACAAAATAAGGTAAACTACTTGGATTTAATAATCGAATATTGATATGTTTACTTGTATTCTTAAACATCAACGCTAAAGTATGAATATCTCGAGTCTCAGGTTTTGAATCCTGCTCATAAACAGGCGCAGCAATATGTGTGTTTTCGAGCGCATCAACTAACCGTGCATAATTAGCAGCATCTTCTTTAGTAGCATTTCTAAGTTCACCTGAAACTAAATCTGTAACTTGCCCTGGTCCACCTCCATTCCGCCCATAAATTCTTTCTTTACCGATCATTAAATCATTCTTTTCTTCCCTTGCCCCACAAAATATCTGACTTTTTACTTCCTTTAATGCGTTTTCAACAAGAGTTGGTGGAATATGAATCCTTTGAGATTTGCTGTCCCTCTTTGCCCCCCAACCCACCCACATTTGGCAAGCATCTTCATGCATAACTTCTATCCCCACTTCATCAAAGACCCTCAATGTTTTCTCGTGAATTGTTTGTATTTGTTCACTAGATAAAATTCTTAATTTTTGATCGATCATTTTATGCCTCATAAGAAGTTATTATCGGTTCTCTAGGATTTATTTTTTATCTCACTCTTCAAAATTCTTAAGATAGTATCTTTATCGCCAGCTTTTTTAATTTTTTCAATTTCATCAGTTTGCTGGAAAAATTCAGCGAAGCGTTGAAGTAAAGAAATTTGAGATTTACAATCGCTCAACGCCATTAAGAACACCAAATCAACGTCTATTTTTCCATCTCCACCCATTGTTCCAAATTTAATTGGTTTTGCTAAGACACCAACAGCAACTGCCATTTTTTTTACGTGTATTCCATCAGTGTGAGGTATTGCAATTCCAACAGGATCTAAAGGTATTCCTGTAGCATATTTCTTCTCTCTTTCAATAACCGCATTTAAGAAAGAATCCTTCACATATCCACCCTCATAAAGAAGTTTGCTAAGTTTTTCAATCACTTCTTTTGAAGTATCTACATTCAAATCAATTTCAATTAATTCTTTACTAAAAAAATTATTCATGCAAATATCAATCAATTGGATCATTCAGTACAATTAGAATAGCACATTAGGTTATGAAATAAACAATCAATAAATTCAATCTATGTAATATACAATTATTACAATTAAGAACTAATTGCTATCCTCAAGTTATCAAAGATATAAGATGTTCTCACTTTTTAATACCAACTGGAAATAACCGTACAACTATTGCGGAAATGCCATGGGTAAATCACCTCACAATCAAGAGATCACGCTAGAAGCGAAAGATTGATGAAATCTTGAAACGCCGTTTCTGGGCCTTGCGGGAAAAACATCATTTGTGTTGTGGGTAGAAGGCTAAATATTTTTCCCAGGATAACTAAGCCGTGCAAATTAATTAATTAAAAGATCGGTGAGAGAATCCTGCTTCAAATGAGAATTCTCTCGATCCTGAAAGCTCATGCTTGCAGAATGCGTGCGAGTTCTCCCAAGGCTTGCTCTTTATCTGTAAAAAAGATCGTATGGAGCCCCAATTCTTTCGCACCATCAATATTTTTTATCCGGTCATCAATGAACACGGATTCATCTACTTTTACTCCCAGGCGATCGAGCATCAGGTTGAATATAGCCGGATCAGGTTTGATCATACCGACCTCGCAGGAGATAATGATTTCATCGAACGCGCTGGCGATCGCCCATTCGTTCTCAATCTTCGGCCGCAGGTCGTTCGAGAAATTGGATAGTAACCCGGTTTTATACTCCCTGCGCATTCCCGCTATTTTTTTCAGGAGTTCCTCATCAATATAGAATTCCTCATTAATAACCTCTTCAAGTAGATATTTTTTATCTCTGGAAATCTGGAGAGTATCCAGAACATATTCATTGAAATGATCCTGTGTGATTTCACCCAAGTCCACTTTGTCGTTGGTATCACTAAAAAAGATCTCCCGAACTTTCTCATACGGTGCATTCAATTTTTTCGCGACCGTCAAAGGCAGATTGTCATCATCTGTCAGCATCAAAACACCTTCCAGGTCCCAGATCAGCGCTTTGATGGTCACAGGTCAATACCTCCGGAAAAATGTGAATTGCAGTTGACTTCAATCAACCTCATATTTCCATTCTCATCGCATTCACTAAGTGGAATATCAGAAATGCCGAGCAGGAGTTCTTGCTCGATCCAATCTGTATGTCGATAGCGTACCAGTAAGAATATTGTCATTCGTATTCCTTATGAGATATTTTCAGCAAGCAAACAGAAGAAATTTTACTATTAAATATAGGATTCCTTATGGAACAAAAAAAACCCTCGCACAAGCGAGGGTTTTTCAACTCATATATGACTTCTAAAATATATGGAACGCCGCGATGACCGGCGCGAACAGTGAGGACACCAACGACATCACGGTGATAAGTGTGTTCAACGATGGGCCGGCGGTATCCTTAAAGGGGTCGCCAACCGTATCTCCCGTCACAGCCGCCTTGTGCGCTTCAGAACCCACCCCGCCGTGTTGTCCGGTTTCGATATACTTCTTGGCGTTATCCCACAAACCGCCCGCGTTCGACATCAGCAGCGCGAAGATCACACCCGTGAAGATCGCCCCGCCCAAGAAGCCGCCCAGCGCGTCTGGTCCGAGCACAAATCCCACCAGCAGGGGCAGGCCCACCGCCATGAATGCCGGCAGCACAAGCGAAGATAACGCGCCATGCGCAGCTAAGCTGACACATTTTGTATAATCCGGCAGCACTTTCCCTGCCAGAATGCCGGGTTCTTCCTTAAACTGCTTGCGGATCTCTTCGATCATATCAAACGCGTTATGCGTAACGGAAAGCATCGTCAGCGCGCTGAAGATCGGCGGAGCCATCGCGCCTATAAACACACCCGCCACAACCAGCGGATTGCGCAAGCTGATCTCAACCGAGATGCCGCGTGCTTCAATAATTTCAGAATACGCCGCGAACAGCGCCAGCACAGTCAGCGCGGCTGCGCTGATCGAGAATCCTTTCGTGATCGCTTTGGCAGTGTTGCCCGCCGAGTCTAACACATCAGCTTTCTCGATCACAGAATGCTCCATCCCTGCCATCTCCGCGATGCCGCGCGCGTTATCCACGATCGGGCCGTACGCGTCCGAGGAAACGATCATCCCGCTGATAGAAAGCATCCCCACCGCGCTGATACCAATCCCGTAAATTCCGGTGATCACGCCGGACGCTTCTGATACATAATAGGAAACCAGTGTCGCGATCACGATCCCGACAATCGATGGGAATATACTCAGCAAGCCGTAGCTGAAACCGGTGATGATCGTAATGGCAGCGCCAGAACCAGAAACTCTTGCGGTCTCTTTGACTGGTTTGTATTCTTCTGAGGTGAAATATTCTGTCGTAAAACCGACCACCACACCCACAATCAACCCAACCAGTGTGGACCACAGAGTGCTCAGGTCATACCCACCCATTAAGACCAGAGCGGTCACCATCGTCCCGAAAATAACGCATGTGATCACGGTGCCACGGTTCAGCGCTGGGCCAGGTTTACCGTTCTTGCCCACACGCACGAATTGGATACCGATCAATGAAGCGTAAATGCCTAAAATGCACAGGATCAATGGGAACACGGTGTACTTCAAGCTGTCCGGCCCGGTCATTGCCGCACCCAGTAGCATCGCCGCGACAGTGCTCGCCACATAGCTGTCAAAAATATCCGCGCCCATCCCGGCCACATCACCCACATTGTCGCCTACATTATCTGCCACAACCGCGGGATTGCGGGGATCATCTTCCGGAATGCCGACTTCGATCTTACCCACCAGGTCTGCCGCTATATCCGCGGTTTTCGTGTAAATCCCGCCGCCCGCTTTTGCCAGCAGCGCCAGTGTGGAAGCGCCGAAACTGAAACCCAATATCACTTCCGGATCGCCGGTCAGGTAAAAGATAACGCACATCCCGATCACAGCCAATCCCACCATCGTCAAACCCATCACAGAACCGGCATAAAAAGCCACGCGGAAGCCCTTATTGATGCTGTCCGAGACAGCGACTGCGCTGCGCACATTCGCCTGCACCGCGACGGTCATCCCCAGATAACCCGCAACAGCGGAACTCACCGCACCAAATACGAATGCCGCGGCCATTATTATCCCGTTTGATGTCTGAATATCCACGCTCCCGGTACCCAATTGGGTCAAGTCAAAACTAAATACGATCGCAATGATGAAGCCCAGCACAACACAAACCAGCGTCAGGGCCATATATAAACGCTTCAGATAAGAAGCGGCGCCTTCCCGGATCCAGCGGGCTACTTCCTGCGCGCGTTCCGAGCCTGCATCCTGACGCATAACCCAGTAATACAGAAACAGGGCGGCACCAACAGAAATAATTCCAGAACCTATTCCTACTAATAACCAAATGTCTGTCATAACTTTACCTCTCTAAAAAAGAATTAATCCATACCCCGCCCACCTGGAAACCCAACTTGGGTCGCACGCGGGGAGGTAAAAATCACATAGTTGCTGACCGCCACCATTGGTAGTTCTTGCTTACCAGTTCTTTTTCATCCGGCAGCGGGAAAAAGAACATTTTCTTCTGATTGCCCACAAAGAACCCGTTCTTTACTGTGCGGAAAGGGATGCCGTTGGAAGGCAGCCGATCCACCATCTTGGTCATCACGGATTTTGTTTTCAGGGATATCAGGCAGCTCCGTAGATGTTCCATGTTCTTATACGGCAGGTCGCCGACTTCGCCATTCTTCGGATCGCCAGCCAAATCATCCAGGCGCAGTTCCGCGAAGCATACCGCTGGCAGCTTGATCAAACTCGTTGGGTTTTTCACGATCAATTCATAAAAACCCTTCGGTCCCTGTGAACTGACAACCAGCGGAGAAACGGGGGATACTTCCCGGTATAAATGCAGGCCGCCGATATCTTTTGGTATCTGAGTGCTCTTGTCTAACCCAAGAGTGCGCCCGTCCTGCGTGGTCAGGTACAATCGCTGGATCGCCTGCATGGGGATGTTCTCCAACACGCGGTACACAGAAATGTAAATGGATGATTTCGGCGAACCGTCTTCATGCGGTAAGCAGCGTTTCACGCCTTCCTCGATATGGAAAAAATCACTGCGGTATTTCGGGTCAATCTCAAAAAAGATCGCCTGCCCGCGTGATTTTTTCTGCGTGCCGACCGCGTAATACGCGCCGAATTCTTCCGGCGACAGCATCGATGCGATCAGTGCTTCAGGGATCAGGGACAAATATAAATGGACTGTCATCTTGCCTCCATTGCAATTGATGGTTGGTTATAAAATTATGCCAAATCGCAGGAATTATACTACTTAAAATAATGTGGATTATTGGTAAGAGGGAGGTGTCAAAACCAAAACATTCCAAAAGGAATCCCTCGATTATTCTAACTGAATTGCTCTGTGATGTCGATTAATTCAAAATGAACAGAGTCACAGACACTCTAAGAGTGTCCTACAACTTCGCAATGTACCACCTGCGGTTCAAATTCGAGCAAAAAGTCCTTGTCTTCAGGGTAGTATTTTGCCAACTCAACATCATCCCCCGCAAAACCTTTTATCACATCCAGGCTATCCCAATACGTCATCGTAATGAAGTGAGTGATCTCACCTTCTTCGCGCTCCAGAATAAATACACTGATATTGTCCTCAACCGATCGATAATCGGGAATAGCTCGTTCGTTCAGAAACGCTCGATATGCCTGTGCCTTGCTTGTTAGCACACGTCCATGCCATATACGTGCAATCATTTCCCTCCTAACTAACGTTAAAATAGTAACTCACATATGATATCCTGAGTGATAAATGGATTTATGTTTGTTCCATCAGGATGTTCAAAAATTCCCGCCTCACCAGCCGGTAGTGTGGATCATACGCATCCCGATAAGTAGTTGAATGGCG